>UPTN01000982.1_pt1 | contig 13350 bp, 13 predicted proteins | sample 2160111 | NCBI WGS metagenome assembly UPTN01 (sample SAMN06265058, study PRJEB28932) | marine metagenome | isolation source: Columbia River Estuary | place: USA:Columbia River Estuary, USA | collected 2014-05-05 | reverse complement strand
GAACAAATGATGACCACATTATCATTTGCATCTCTAAGAAGCTCTAATTCAAACTCTTTCCAACCAATAAGGGCCTTATCAATCATAACTTCATGAATTGGAGATACTTCCAAACCATGGGTTAATAATTCATCAAAATCTTTCTCCTCGTGCACAAATGATGCGCCTGCTCCACCTAAGGTAAATGAGGCTCTAATCACTAAAGGAAAACCAAATTCTTGAGCTATTTCTTTTCCTTTTAAATAAGAGGTTGCTGTTGCTTGTGGTGCCATAGGAATACCTATTTTAAGCATCAACTCTCTAAATTTCTCTCTGTCTTCAGTAATATTGATAGCATCAATATCAACCCCAATAATTTCGACTCCAAAATCTTTCCAAATACCCTTTTCATCAGCCTCAATACATAAATTTAATGCTGTTTGACCACCCATTGTAGGTAATACGGCATCAATTTGAGGATGTTCTTTTAAAATTTTAATTATTGACTTGGTTGTTAGAGGCAACAAATAAATATGATCAGCCATTGAAGGATCTGTCATAATTGTAGCAGGATTTGAATTGATAAGAACGGTTTCAATTCCATCTTCTCTTAAAGACCTTAGGGCTTGTGACCCAGAGTAATCAAACTCACATGCTTGCCCAATAACAATAGGCCCAGAACCAATAATTAATATAGATTTAAGTTTAGAATTTTTTGGCATTTTAACTTTTGGTTTTTTCTAGTTTAATAAAAATTTCGTTATAAGATATAAAAAAAGGCGTTACACCTAAGCAACACCTTTAATTTATAAGCAATGATGTATATCATTATTTTTTATGTCTAGCGTCAGACGATACAGACAATTTTTTTCTTCCTTTAGCCCTTCTTCGAGCTAATACTTTTCTACCATTAGCAGAAGCCATTCTTTCTCTGAAACCATGCTTGTTTCTTCTCTTTCTTTTTGATGGCTGAAACGTTCTTTTACTCATTGTCTAGTATCTTTAAATCTGAAAAATGTGTTTATTTTTTTAAGTTTCGGGGTTACCCAAAACCGAGCGCAAATATACAAAGAGTTTTTACTTTGACAAACGTTATTTTAAAAATATTTATTAATTCAATAAATTTTAAAAATTATGGCATAATTAAATGATACAACTCGTTTAAACAGTTTATTTTTGTTAAACCACAATTAGGTCCTTTTCATAAAAATTTAGTTTCTTTGTAGTCTATATTTTAGATACAAAATTACTATCAAATGTATCTTTAACACCTTTATTTAAAACTAAAATGTATAATAAAATTATAAAACTTATTATTGCAGCAGGCATTTTTGCTTATGCTGTGTATCAATTTACAGAAAATAATATTGGGAATGGCATTATGCTCATCCTTCTTTCAGGTGTGTTTGTGTTTTTATATTTTAAAAATGAATTTATTCTTTTAGCGTTTCTAAGATTAAGGAAACAGGATTTTGAAGGCGCCACCAAATGGTTAAGCAAAATTAAAAATCCACAATCAGCATTAGTTAAAAAACAACAGGGCTATTATAACTACCTTCATGGAATCATGGTTTCTCAAACCAATATGAATGAGGCCGAAAAATACTTTAAAAATGCTATTTCATTAGGCTTATCCATGGACCACGATTTAGCCATGGCTAAATTAAACTTATCAGGTATTGCTTTTTCTAAACGAAGAAAACAAGAGGCTACTAAATTACTATCAGAAGCACAAAAACTTGACAAGCAAGGCATGCTAACTGAGCAAATAAAAATGATGAAAGAAAATATGAAGCGCGCTCAAATGCCTAATCAGCATTATGGAGCGGGTGGTTCTATTAGACAACAAAAAAGGAGAAGTTAAACCTCTCCTTTTTTTACACTTATTACTGTATTTTATCATAATATCCCTTCTTAGGAATATCAATCATATATTTTTTTCCTGATTTATTATTAAGGAATCTATCTCTTAACCAAGGGTTGTGAACCTTTAAAATTTTATAGTTTATACCAAATCCTTCCGCAAATTTTGTAAAATCCATAACCGTTGTATCAACTTCAACTTTATAGGTTGGCACTTGAGAATATAAATCTTTCTCTCTAAAATTAAAACCATAAACATCTGGATGCTTTAATATTTCTTTTAGAGCCACTATTCTAAATACATATCTGCCTGTTTCTTCTCCTAATAACAAATCGTAATAATTAGATACATTTTGTTCTTCTAAACGCCTTGAAACTCCGGTGTCACCAGCGTTATAAGCCGCTGCAGCCAGTGTCCATGAACCTAATTTTTCTTTAGATTTCAACAAGTATTTACAAGCAACCTCAGTAGATTTTTCTAAATGATAACGTTCATCCACATTATCGTTAACTTCTAATCCATTTTCTTTTGCAGTCGCTTGCATAATTTGCCACACTCCTGTTGCTTTTGCACTTGAAACCGCATTTGTCAATCCACTTTCAATGACGGCTAAATATTTAAAATCATCTGGAATTCCGTTCTTTTTTAAAATGGGCTCTATAATCGGAAAATACTTTTTAGCTCTCTTAAACATTAATAAGCCGTTTGACTGCCAATAGGTGTTCACTAATAATTCTCTGTCCATACGTTCAAAAACCTCCGGATCTTTTAATGGCATTGACTCACCAGCAAAATCCAAATTATTTGGAACCTGCAACGCATAAACATTATAATCGTTTATAAGTTTTTTTTCAAAATGCTCATCAGTTTGTGCATCCTGTAGTGCAAAAATAAATAGCCCACAGAGGCTGAATAATCCTATAATTGCTAATATGTTTTTCATGTTTTTATTTTTTTTATAAAATTAAAAAAATTAATCTATCTATCTCTATACTAACCCAATATTAGTTTTGGCAAATGTTCATTAAACCATTTGTACTTATTCAATATCATGACATGAGTTCCATTTTTTAAAATAATACATGTTTTAATATTTTTAATAGGAAATACAGTATCATTATCACCATGAATATGAATAATATCAGGAATATCTTCTTCCTGATTCCAACATATCATGTTTTCAATAGCCCAATTTAAATAGTTACTATCATTAACGGATAAATATTTTTTATACAATTCCATTCTTTTAGTAATATTATTACTAAATATATATTTAGAAAATAAATCAATATTGCTTACTAATTGAACCGGTAATAACTTATAGGCTTTAGTAACTTTAGCAAGAATCATTTTTTTAGGCAGTTCATTCCTAGATTTAACGCTTGAAACAATAATTAATTTCTGAACATTTAAATATTTACTCATTTCTTGAACCAAAACACCCCCAAAAGAAACACCCAATAAAACACATTTTTTATGCTCAATTATTTCTGACATGCGTCTCGCGTATCCACTAAGTAATTCATTATCAATAGGTATAAGCCATTCGAGATAATGTATTTTAAATTGAGTTTCAGGTAATTCTATGTATTCAAATATTTTTGAACTAGCTGCCATTCCTGGCATAAAGTATACGTGTATTATATCTTGATTCATAAGGTTTTAACCTTAAATTATCCTGTTATTAAGTAATTTTTTTGTAAATTTGCATCACAAAACTATAGAAAATAGTTCTCACTATTGAAGTTTCTTTAGAAATAAAACTTTTTACAATGATAGATGTAGCAGAATTAATAGACAATGAATTCTTACGTCAATTTGAAATAAAAATTGATGATAATTTAGCCAAAATTGAATATTCTTTGCAAGATCGAAAGATATTTTTAACGAAACTTGTTATCCCAGAAGGCATTACAGATGAAAATTTCAGGACTGAGTTTTTATCTGCGGTTTTTGAACAGATTGATGAACGCAATTTAAGTATTGTGCCTACAAGTCCAGATATTGCTAAATTTGTAAGAAGAAATAGAAAGTATAAACGAATGCTTCCTGTAGGATTAAGAATTTAAATCGCACAAACCATTATAATAAAAAGGCCTAAAACTTACGTTTTGGGCCTTTTTAATTTACTATTGTTTGGCATATACTAATGTCAAATCTTCTCTTGCTAAAACTTTTGTGAAATCAGAATTAAATATTTCAATGGCATCTTCAAACACAATGTATAATTGATTATCTGACACTGACGCATTATGGTTATTAAATGTAATGGTGTTCCCTTTTTGAGAATAGCTGGTGGCATAACTTATAACTCCTTCTATATCGCATTCCACATTAAAAGCATATTCGTTTGTTACTTCATTCAATCTGTAAATTTGAATTACTGGATTAAACGTAGAACTGGAATGCATGGATCCATTAGATTCAAATACAAGTACTTCGTTATTTAAACATTCCATTTCATTTAACAAATTGATGTTTTTTATGCCATCACTATTTACATCAAATCCATCTGCAACATTATAAGCAGTAAGTTTCCAAACACCTTCAACAGATGCCATATCTGAATCATCAGTTGAACAGGCAATTGATAAAAAAGATGAAATAGTAATAAAAAAAAGGATTCTTTTCATGATTTGGGGTCTTAAAGAATGAACTCAAATCTAGATAATTATGATTTAAGTTTAGCAAAAAAATAGATGAAGCGTTAAAAAAAAGGTTGACTTATGACTTATGAGCTTTTTTATTTTGAAAACACTTCATTAAATGCAAACCTCACGGTGCCATCTATGTCAATTTTTACCAGCTCTATATTCTGAAGTGTGTTAACAAGTTCAGGATTCCAAGGGGCTTTTACCTTAACGTAATTCTCTGTAAATCCGTGAATGTAGCCTTCTTTATTTTCACTTTCAAATAATACTGTTCGGCTTGTACCTAACTGACTTTCATAAAATGCTCTACGCTTTTTAACTGATAAGCCTCGCAACATTTTACTGCGTTTATTTCTTACATTCATTGGAACTATCGCTTCCATGTCTGCCGCCTCGGTATTATCTCTTTCAGAATAGGTGAATACATGTAAGTAAGAAATATCTAATTCATTTAAAAAATTATAAGTCTCTAAAAAATGTGAATCCGTTTCTCCAGGAAATCCTACAATGACATCTACGCCAATACAGGCATGAGGCATCACTTCTTTTATTTTCGTTACCCTGTCAACATATAATTCGCGTAAATAACGGCGCTTCATTTTTTTTAAAATATCGTTGCTTCCTGATTGTAATGGAATATGAAAATGTGGTACAAAAGCTCGTGATTTCGCAACTAAATCAATGGTTTCATTTTTTAAAAGATTAGGTTCAATAGATGAAATTCTTAATCTCTCAATGCCTTTAACTTTATCTAATTCAGTAACTAAATCTAAAAATGTGTGCTCATGCGTTTTATTTCCAAACTCCCCTTTGCCATAATCACCAATATTAACGCCGGTTAATACAATTTCTTTAATATTTTGTTCTGAAATTTCCCGTGCATTTTTTAATACATTTTCTAAAGCATCACTTCTTGATATCCCTCTGGCTAAAGGGATGGTACAATAAGTACATTTATAATCACACCCATCTTGAACTTTTAAAAAGGCTCGGGTTCTATCTCCTATTGAATAGGAGCCAACATAAAAATCAGCTTCTTCAATTTCACAGGAATGCACTTCGCCAAAATCGTTTTTCGATAAATCATTCAAATAATCAGTAATCTTAAACTTTTCTGTAGCGCCTAAAACCAAATCTACACCATTAACATCTGCCAACTCCTGTGGTTTCAATTGGGCATAACATCCAATAGCAGCAACAAAAGCATTAGAATTTGCTTTTTGGGCCTGCTTTACAATCGTTTTAAAACGCTTATCAGCATTTTCAGTGACCGAACAGGTATTAATTACATAGAGATCAGCACTTTCAGAAAAATCAACACGATCAAACCCTTCTTCATTGAAACTTCTGGCAATTGTAGAGGTTTCAGAAAAATTAAGTTTACAACCTAGCGTATAAAATGCGACCTTTTTTCGTGAATTCATATGGTAATTAAAAACGTGCAAATGTAATAAAAAAAAGAGCGTTTTATTTCAGAACGCGCTTATACCTGAACCAAAAGATAAAATTTCAGCTCATATTAGAGAAAGATTTGTAACAATAGAAAAATACTCTTGCTATATTTATACCTCAATATTTTTTAAAAAGGTACTTAGTTATTTAAATAATTTAGAATGGATAATAAAAACTTTATTTTTGGATACTTTAATAATAAACACTTGAGCCAAAAGCAAATTTATTATAACATTTTGAGAAAATATTTTATTTTACTTATTGTCATCATGGCTTGTTTTTCTTGTAATAATTCTCAAAGAAAAATTAATGATAATCTTGTTTTTCGATATAATGAACATAAAAATATTGGCTCACTTGATCCCGCCTTTTCTAAAGATATAGCGGATATTTGGGGAACTAATCAATTGTTTAATGGGTTGGTGCAAATGGATGACCATTTGAATGTCATTCCATGTATTTCAAAATATTGGAACATTTCTGAAGACGCTCTAACTTATACTTTCACCTTGCGAAATGATGTCCAATTTCATAAAGACCCTTTATTTGGAAAAGATTCAACCAGATTGGTTGTAGCCCAAGATTTTGAATACAGTTTAAACCGATTACTGGATAAACAGTTAGCGTCGCCAGGAAGCTGGGTATTAAGCAAGGTCAACAAATATGAAGCCATTAACGATTCTACTTTTCAGATTCAATTAAATCAACCTTTTCCTGCCTTTTTAGGATTGTTAACGATGAAGTATTGTAGTGTTGTTCCCAAAGAAATTGTTGCGTATTATGGTAATGATTTCAGATCGCATCCTATTGGTACGGGACCTTTTATTTTTAAACGATGGGAAGAAAATATCAAACTGGTTTTCAGAAAAAATAAAAAATATTTTGAGAAGGATTTAAATGGTGAAAAACTACCCTATTTAGAAGCAGTCGCTATTACTTTTCTACCAGATAAACAAAGTGAGTTTTTACAGTTTGCGCAAGGCAATATTGATTTTGTGTCTGGTCTAGACGCATCATACAAAGATGAAATATTAACAGCAAATGGTCAACTACGTGATTTATATAAAAATCAAGTTAATATGATTCGCGGTCCTTATTTAAACACAGAATATCTGGCTTTTTATATGGATTCTGAAATTTCAGAAATACAATCGGAACTCATAAGAAAAGCCGTCAACTATGGTTTTGATCGTGAAAAAATGATGATTTATTTACGAAATGGCATTGGTATTCCAGCGAATGGTGGTTTTATACCAAAAGGAATGCCCGGTTATAATGAAACTATTGGATTTAATTACCAGCCAGAAAAAGCCAAAAGTTTGGTGGCTCAGTTTAAAACCGAAACGGGTATAGAAAATCCTGAAATCAGCATTACAACAACAAGTAACTATTTAAGTTTTTGTGAATATATCCAAAAAGAACTTCAGAAAACAGGATTAACTGTAAATATTGATGTCATTCCTGCCGCCACTTTAAAAGACGCCAAAGCCAATGGTAAATTAGCTATTTTTAGAGCAAGCTGGGTTGCAGACTACGCGGATGCCGAAAACTATTTATCATTGTATTACAGTAAAAACTTTGCTCCTAACGGACCTAATTATACCCATTTTAAAAATGAATTGTTTGATACTTGGTTTCAACAATCATTTACAGAAACAAATACCAAAAAAAGAGAGTTACTCTATTCTAAAATGGATTCATTAGTCATGCAGAAAGCACCAGTTGTGCCATTATTTTATGATGAAGTTGTTAGGTTTACAAGAGAAAATGTCAGTGGATTAGGAATCAACCCCATCAATTTATTGGATTTAAAACGAGTTAAAAAGAACTAATTAATAGTAAAATAATAAATGTCATCCTCTCCTTTTCCTTCACCTCGTTTTGAAGAAAAATAACCCGAATTCCCATTTGATTCCATTACAAAACAAAGATCATCATCTTTACTGTTAACCGGTTCTGGTAATAATTTAGCTTTATCAAACAGTCCCTTTTTATTCATAACACTTTTATATATATCATAGCCGCCAGTTCCATTTGGCCTATTTGATGTAAAATATAAAGTATTGTCATCACTAATAAAAGGAAACATTTCAGCACTATATGAATTTACTTGAGACCCCAAATTTTTTGGTTCACTATAGGTGTTATTACCAAGTATATCCACTTTAAAAATATCTGATGTTCCTTTTGCTGTTTCTTTCCCGCCTCTAATATTAGCCGTAAAATACAGGGTCTTTCCATCTTTACTTATTGAAGGATGTGCGTAAGAATAACGTGGTTTACAAAATGACAACACTTTAAAATTAGTCCAGCCAATACCACTAATATATTCTGCCGTTTCTATATGGAAATTGGTCTCTTTAAAATCTTCTTTAGGTCTGTTCTTTCTGTTGGTATAATTTGTTGTAACATATAATGTTTTTGCATCACTTGAAATACATGCACTTGTAATATGAGAAATATCTTCTTTTGAATCAATAAGTAATGGTTCAATATTTTTAATATTTCCATTTTCAGATTTTATTCCTTTATAAATAGTATAAATTCCATTTCCTAAATAGGTTTTTATCTTTCCATTTTTATTTAACAAATAAGACGTAACTAAAATATTGTGATCTGGTGTAATGGATAAACCAAAGTGAGGCTTATCATTGTTCATAGCTATATTCTGAATGGTAAATTGTTCAGATTGAGAGAAGGTAAAAAGACTCAAAAAACAACATAAGAAGCATACATATTCTTTCATAACTCTAAATAAATTAAATTAAAGTTACTAAAAGTAATTTATTCTCTTCTATACTTCTTAGTTTCCTCAAAAACGTGTAATAAAATTGCAGCATCCTGTTCGCTAAATTCTATATGGCGTCTAGCCATAACCACTTTAGCTACTTCAAAGGCTTTTGAAGTTAAGTAAGTTGTAAAGCCGCCATGACCACCCCAGGAAAAACTAGGCACAAAATTTCTTGGAAATCCACTTCCAAAAATATTTGAACTAACGCCCACAACGGTTCCTGTATTAAACATGGTATTAATACCACACTTACTGTGATCACCCATCATGAGGCCACAAAATTGTAAGCCTGTTCTAGCAAAACTCTCTGTTTGATAATCCCATAATCTGACCTCAGCATAATTATTCTTTAGATTTGAGTTATTGGTATCAGCGCCAAGATTACACCATTCTCCAATTACAGAATTTCCTAAAAATCCGTCATGCCCTTTGTTTGAAAAGGCAAATAACACAGAGTTATTTACTTCTCCTCCTACTTTACTATAAGGGCCTATAGTAGTTGGACCATAAATTTTTGTTCCTAACTTAATTGCGGCTCCTTCACACAAAGCTAATGGTCCACGAACTAAAGAGCCTTCCATGATCTCAGTATTTTTACCTATATAAATTGGGCCATTTGATGCGTTTAAGGTTGTGAATTCAAGAGTAGCACCTTCTTCAATAAAGATATTTTCTGGGGCAATCACATTATTGCTTGATGGAATTGGTTTCGACTTCCTGTTTTTTGTAATTAAATTAAAGTCTTCCTGAATGGCTTCTCCATTCTTGGAGAAAATATCCCAAGTATTTTCAATGCGTAATATGTCGTCATTAAATTCTAAAGCCTCATAAGTAGAAAAATCAATATCCTCTTGTGCTTCTTTAGTATAAAAAGCAATAATATCTTCATCTTTAAAAATGGCCTGATTTTTTTCCAGATTTTTTATCATCTCAACCAGTTCAAAATTTGGGAGATAGGACGCATTAATCATAATATTCTCTTCCATTTCCACCATTGGATACTTTTCTGACAAATAATCCTCTGTCACAGTTGTAGTCGTAGAATCTAAATAAGCCTCCCATTTTTCGCGAATGGTTAAAATGCCTACTCTCATATCAGCAACAGGTCTGGTATAAGTAAATGGCAATAAATTATTGCGAAAAGGACCATCAAAAAGAATATAGTTCATGTCAAATTTGAAGTTTAAAGGTTAAAAATCCAAAGTAATTTAAAACCATTTATGATATATTCAAATGTAAGGTAATTGTAGAAAATAAAAAAGCCTTTCAATATTTGAAAGGCTTTAAAATATATTTAAAATGAAGCTTATTTACTAAACTTAGCATATTTATTTTTAAACTTATCAATACGACCAGCAGTATCCACCAATTTAGATTTACCTGTATAATAAGGGTGAGATGTTCTTGAAATCTCCATTTTTACAACAGGATATTCAACACCATCAACTTCTAAAGTTTCACTTGTAACTGCAGTAGATTTTGTTAAAAACACATCTTCATTTGACATATCTTTAAACGCTACTAATCTATAATTCTCTGGATGTATACCTTTTTTCATCGCTTTACGCTTTTTATTCTTTTCAATTTTGGAAGTGCAAATTTAAGCTATTTTTTCAAATGAACAATATTTTTTAATATTTTTTATTTTATGGCATTATGTAACGTTTTCTTATCTTTGTTTACTAACTAAGCAACTAATTTTAAACCAAAAAAATGGAACAAGAAAAACTTTCACCAGGGAAATTTGCAATGAATTACGGAATCATATTAGGGTTAATAATGATTTTGATTTCTGTTATTACATACGTTACCGGATTAGCTTTAGAAGGAGCTCAATGGCCAAATTGGATTTATTATGCTGCTTTTCCTATCATTGTTTTATATGCAATAAGTCAGTTTAAAAAACAAAATTTAAATATTTTATCTTTAAGTCAAGCCTTAAAAGTAGGGGTTCTTATTGGTGTTATTAGTGCTATTGTTATTATGATTTATTCCATGATATTCAATTATTTAATTGATCCTGAATTTATGTCTCAAATGATGGAGGTAGCAAGAGATAAAATGTTAGAAAATCCAAACATGACCGAAGAAATGGTTGATCAAAGCATGAAATTTATTGAAATGTTTTCAAATCCTGCAATTTCTGGTGCCTTTATGATTGCCATGAGTGCTGTTTTTGGCCTAATCTATTCACTTATCGGTGGATTAATAATGAAAAGAGAAGAATAATACATGAACATATCTGTAGTCATACCACTACTTAACGAACAAGAATCTTTAAAAGAATTATATGATTGGATTGCAAAAGTTATGCAATCCAATCGTTTTTCATATGAAATCATTTTTATTGATGATGGCAGTACAGATGATTCATGGAAAACTATTAACGCATTATCTTCAAAAGACAAGCAGGTTAAAGGCATTCGATTTTTGAAAAATTTTGGAAAATCACAAGCTTTGCACGCTGGATTTGAATTAGCCCAAGGCGATGTAGTAATTACGATGGATGCTGATTTACAAGATAATCCTGATGAAATTCCAGAACTTTATGACATGATTGTGAATGACGGATACGATTTGGTTTCCGGTTGGAAAAAGAAACGTTATGATTCTATTCTTTCCAAAAATTTACCTTCAAAACTATTTAATTGGGCCGCCAGAAAAACTTCCGGCGTCAAACTTCATGATTTTAATTGTGGTTTAAAGGCATTTAGACTTGAAGTAGTTAAAAATATTGATGTTAATGGTGAAATGCACCGTTATATTCCAGTGTTATCAAAGAATGCCGGATTCTCGAAAATAGGTGAAAAAATAGTTCAGCATCAGGCCAGAAAATATGGTGAAACAAAATTTGGGATGGACCGGTTTATTAATGGTTTTTTAGATTTAATTACCATTTGGTTTTTATCGCGGTTTGGAAAAAGACCCATGCATTTATTTGGTTCATTAGGGGTGATTATGTTTATTATAGGTTTTGGGTTCGCGTTATACCTTGGTATTGATAAAGTTTTTTTAACACCTCAAGGAAGATTAATAACTGAACGCCCCCAATTTTATATCGCTCTTGCAACCATGATTATAGGAACTCAATTTTTTGTAGCTGGCTTTTTGGGGGAAATCATTCTTCGATCCAAACCAGAAAGAAAAAGATATATGGTTAAAGACTTGTTGAATTTGACTTAAATTCAAACCAAATTAAACTACATTTAAATTTAACCTTTATCAAATTGTTTATTTTTGTTTAAAACTTAGTAAGAAATGATTAAAATAGAACCAAACATTTTAGAAAGAATTAATACTTGGTTAACACCAAGCTTTGATGCTGAAACACAAGATTTCATAAAAAAAAGTATAGCCCTTAACCCTCAGGAAATTCAAGAAAGTTTTTATAAGGATTTAGAATTTGGGACTGGTGGCATGCGCGGTGTCATGGGTATTGGCACCAATAGAATTAATAAGTATACACTTGGTAGAAGCACACAAGGTTTAAGCGATTACATGCGTGCTTATTTTCCAAATGAAAAACCAAAGGTTGCTATTGCTTATGACTGCAGACATAACAGTAAAACCCTGGCTAAAGTGGTGGCAGATGTCTTTTCTGCCAACGGTATTGAAGTCTTTTTGTTTGAAGATTTACGTCCAACTCCTGAATTATCATTCGCCTTAAAACACTTAAATTGTCACTGTGGGATTGTATTAACGGCATCACACAATCCACCAGAATATAATGGTTACAAAGTATATTGGCAAGATGGCGGGCAACTTGTACCACCTCAAGATGATGCCATTGTAAATAAAATAAATGCCACACCATATTCAAATATAAAGTTTAAAGCTAATAATGATTTAATTCACTATATAGGAAAAGATGTTGATGAAGTTTTCATTGATGCATCAGTAAAAAATGGAAGTTTTAATACACCTAAATCCGTAAAAGATGATTTAACGATCGTTTTTACATCTTTACATGGCACGTCAATTACATTAGTTCCTGAAACATTAAAACGTGCAGGTTATAATAATGTTCATATAGTAAAAGAACAAGAAGTTCCAAATGGCGATTTTCCAACAGTAGCTTCACCAAACCCCGAAGAACCAGCCGCTTTAAAAATGGCCTTAGAACTGGCAGACAAGGTTAATGCAGATATTGTTATTGGTACAGATCCTGATTGCGACAGACTTGGAGTGGCCGTTAGAAATCTTGAAGGTGAATTGGAACTTTTAAATGGAAATCAAACCATGTTAATGATGACTGATTTCCTATTAAAACAATGGAAAAAAGAAGGTAAAATAAAAGGAAAGGAATTTATAGCCTCAACAATTGTTTCAACACCTATGATGAGTGTATTGGCAAATGCCTATAACGTAGAATGTAAAATTGTTCTTACTGGTTTTAAATGGATTGCCAAATTAATACATGATTTTAAAACCCTTGATTTTATTGGTGGCGGTGAAGAAAGTTTTGGTTTTATGGTTGGAGATTTTGTGCGTGATAAAGATGCTGTTACTTCTACTTTATTAGCTTGCGAAGTTGCTGCTCAGGCCAAAGCAAAAGGCAGTTCACTATATAAAGAGCTCATTGAACTATATGTTCAACATGGCTATTATAAAGA
>UPTN01000979.1_pt1 | contig 13371 bp, 15 predicted proteins | sample 2160111 | NCBI WGS metagenome assembly UPTN01 (sample SAMN06265058, study PRJEB28932) | marine metagenome | isolation source: Columbia River Estuary | place: USA:Columbia River Estuary, USA | collected 2014-05-05 | reverse complement strand
AACCCAAAACCGTTGACTGAATGGTTATGGATGATTCGCCAATCTCGGCGTGTAGTTGCTGTATGTGACCCCGATGCTGCCGGTCAAAAACTCGCAAAATTTGGTACAGTCTCCCACACGATGAAATGTGGAACAGATTTGGGTGATGCGCCTCAATCGTATGTAGAAGATTTGGTTCATAGATACAAATAAAAAACTTGACATTCTCTGTGATAATGATATACTATATATGAAAATAAAGGAAATAACTATGCAACCTACCTGCTACGTAATGTGTGGAATTCCTGCATCAGGCAAATCTACAATGCGTGAAAAAATGAATGATATGAATACAGATGCGTTTGTATATAGCACCGACAGTTATGTTGATGAAATAGCAAAGCAACGAGGCGTCACATATTCTGACCTTTGGGCAGATATGATTGGCGATGCTACAAAGCAGATGGACGAATGGCTTGGGGTTACTATACAAGATGGCCGTGATGTTATTTGGGACCAGACGAATATTGGCGTCGGCAAGCGTAAAAAAATCATCAATCGTATGAAGCAGGCTGGGTATCGGGTTGAAGCCCACGCAGTTCGTCTTCCCGAACCTGGACACATTGATGCTTGGAAAGAACTCGCGTTTCGTTTGAAAAATCGTCCTGGTAAATCCATTCCTGAGAATGTCATGAAAAACATGACGGACAACTATGTTTTGCCTGAGACAGATGAAGGTTTTGACGAGGTGGTGTTGTATAATATGTATGGAGTAGTTGTAGGATGAAATATCTTATTGAAACATCGTATCCCGAAAATAAGGGATTGTTTGCAAAAAAAGTGTTCACGCCAGGATGGTATGGTGGATCACCCTATTTCAAAATGGGGTGGCCTTATACCGATAATATTGGCACTCAGCACGTAGATTTGTACGTCCAACTTGCCGATGATGATGGTATCAATGGTAATCGGATTGGTAAGGCTCATATTCCTTCTGGAATGACTTTGATTACCCACGATGATCTTGAAACAGTATCAGATGCTATTGAAGCAGGCGATACTGAAAAAGCGTTGGAACTGTTGAAGGTTATGAGCAAAGAAAACAGATGTAGGTATCAAGCCAGAAAAAAATATCGTCTGCCAGAAAAAACTTGACATTCTCTGAAACAATGTTATATTGTTATTTAGAGAAAAGGAAAAACAATGAAATATATGTTCCCGATAATCAGACACATTGATGATGTTCTGCCGCACATTGAAGGACGGGATGAATTCATAGTGGCTGAACGCGAACATTACATTGTTATCAATTATGCAGTGATGATGCCAGACACATTTGCAATGGACGATGAAAACGACTTAGGCGGAGCAATTCGTCGCGAATGTCGTGGATTGATTTTTGGCACTGACGGTCATCTTATCAGCCGTCCATTTCATAAATTTTTTAATATCGGAGAAAATGAAGAAACACGGCTGGCGGCTATTGATCTGGCGCAGCCTCACGTTATCATGGAAAAAATGGATGGGTCGATGGTTCGTCCTATCGTGATTGACGGTCGTGTTCGTCTTGGCACTAAAATGGGTGTCACTGATATTGCTGGTATGGCTGAAAAGTATATTCACTCTAGAGCAGATTGTAGTGAAATTATCATTTGGATGGAAACGTGTTCAAAAGTTGGGCTAACACCTATTTTTGAATATATTTCGCCAAAGAACAAAATTGTTATTGATTATGCCGAAGAAGATTTGGTACTGCTTGCCATTCGTCATAACGAAACTGGTAACTATCTAGGCGATCAAAATTCAATTCCTTCCGGATTAACTGTTGTTCCACAGTATGGTTCAGTAGAAATGGGCATTGATGAATACATTGCCAAAGTCCGTGAGCAAGAAGGTCGCGAAGGTGACATTATTCGTTTTGCTGATGGTCATTCGGTAAAAATCAAAAACGATTGGTATGTTCGTATTCACAAAATCAAAGACCGTATTCGCACTCCGCGTCACATCCTTGACCTTGTTATGAACAACGAGTTGGATGATGTTTTGCCAATACTTGACGCGACAGACAACAAAACGGTTCATGATTTTGAAGACCGTCTTTGGGTTGCTTACCATAAAAAGCATTCTGAGTTGGAAACTCTTGGTGCAATGGCTGCGGTTTACGAAAATCGCAAAGATGTTGCTATGAAGTTTATTCCGACACTAGAAAGCAAGCGTGATGCTGGCTTTGTCTTTGGTATGCTTGACGGAAAAGACCTGGGCGAAATGATGCTTGCCCATATGAAAGATAGCGTCACTAACACACGCAAGTATGAGGAAATGGTTGAATGGCTCGGAATGTAAAGAAAAAAACGTATCTGACTGTGTTTAAAGCAGACAAAGATTACTGGCTAATGAATATGGCCAAAGAACTTACCAATACCCATACTACTTTTGAAACTGAACTTCCGATTGATGAAAAAGATTTTTTGATAGGACACTTGCGAGAATGTGCGATTGATGGTACAGCAACACGTCTTTATGCTGTGCGGTATACCAACTATTCTGAGACATATTTGATTGATGAAGACACGAAGGCATATATGCTAATGAGGTACGAAAATGATTTGGATTGAAATACAAAATGAGAATATTACTTACTAAAAAAATGTCATTTTATGATGAAAATGGCTTTTGGGCAGACTTTAATTGGCGGGACGATACTAAAACTTGGTATTGCAGAGGCGGTAATTCGTCCGAAGGTTTCTGGAATAGAAATCCAGATATAAGCAGCGAAATCACCGATGATGAAATGACTTGGCTTATCCTGAAATACCAATAAAAACTTGACACTCTGCGAATCAATGCTATACTATGTATGAAAGCAACGAAAGAGAGAATCAAATGAACTACGAAAATATCGCACAAGAAGCAAGCACCGCAGCATTTGAAGCCGCAGATAAATTCTTTCAAGAAAAACTCGGTGGAGTTGACCAGTATGCGTGTGGGTTCGCATGGGTAACTGTTTATCCTGAAAATAAAGGCAATACACGTCTTGGTAAGCAAGAACGCCGTGTGCTAGAATCGATGGGTTTTCGCAAAGATTGGACTGGCAAAGCATGGCAAATGTGGAACCCTTCTAAATATGCGTGTCAGAATATTGACACTCTTGAAGCGGGCGCATCTGCTGCGGCAGAAGTTTTCAAGCAGTATGGTTTCAAAGCATACGCTGGCTCGCGTCTAGACTAAAAAGGAGGCACACTTATGCCTGCAATCAAAGTATACAAAACCAAAGGGACTATGATCCCTATTGATGAAGCAAAAGTTGCGAAAGCGTATCAATGTCCGTGGACTAGCAAGTTATATGCTACTAAGAAGTCATATGTGAAGCACCTTGCGAATCTTCGTGAAAATCGTATTCGTGTTCAAATCCGACAAAAAGCGCACCAGAAAAAAATGGAAGAATGGTGGAATCAGCCAACATTTGAAGATATTGTAAAATGGGTTGAAATGAACCCTGAATTCTTCTGGCAGCGCGGTCGCAACTCTGGATATTACAAGCAGGAATGGGATGATATTCGTGATGATTTCTGGATCAAGATCACATACATTGATGCTCGTTGGTCTGGTTGTGTAAGTAACATGCATGATGCTCCTCGGACAGGAGTATCCAATTTTCGTAAAAAGGCTGGGAATCCAGATGGTTATCCTGGTTGGGAAGGTCGCATTGAGTTTCGCTCCAGTCATCGTATTCCCGGCTTTTCTACTGACCAATTTCGCGGCACTGGTATCAATACTGGGACTGGCAGTGGTATCAGTGATAATCGTTATGGTTATTCGCTGCGTATGTTTGCTGATGATTGGCCAGGACTAGCAAACCAACGGTCTTGGGATGTGTTGAGGGATACTTGCGTAAATGCTCACCGAGTAGGTGAACCATATTATTATCGATAAAAAATTTGACATTACATTATGTGTGTGATATCATAAATACGAAATGATTCGTTAGGAGAAGAAAGTGGCACGTTTGACAGTACCTAAGAAGAAGCGTAAAACGGTTCGTCAACCGAGGTTTGTGGATGAAAAATACATGGGTTCGGAACCTGAATGGAATGAAGCAGACACTTGGTCTGGTGAAAAATACTATCGCGAACAATGTCGTGCGATGCGTTACTACAATCATTTTTATACAGCAAAAGAAATGTTGCCTCGAGTAGTTGATTGGATGAAGAACAACGGATACACAAAAACGCAACTATCGTTTATGAAGTCAACTGATGATTGGCGAGTAGGAATGATGGTTGGTTCGTTGTGTGCTGCGATGAATAAAGGAATGCCATCATTTCACGAAGGTGTTGCTGATTTTGTTGAGACGCTGCCTGGTGTAAAAAACTCGCTTCGTCCCGCGGTTGATGTTATTCGTGAAAAAATTGATGAAGTTCTTTTGTTTGCGGAGGTTCAGCATTCGAAAAATTCTGTTACAAGAGAAGAAAAAAAGAATGTTTATCGGCCGTCCATTCAGGAGTTGACTCGTGAAAAGTCGTATTCCATGACGGAAGAGTTAGAAGAGTTTATTGATAGTTTTGATAACACAGCCACTGCGTTGCGGACATTTGATCCATTGGCGATTCTTCATGGTGTTGATACAAAAAGCAAACATGCGACAATCATTCGGTCATTGTATATTGGATCGTTGGAAGAGTTGGAGGAACTTGTTACTTCTCCCAAGGGGCTGACTGGAGTGAAAAAAGAACTTCATGATCAACTGAAAGAGGGTTACAATCATTTGACAAAGCCTGAGCAAAAAGCATTGTGTGATATGTATCGGAAGATTATTGATGCGTGTGATATGATTGTTGATGAAGGCAAAGTTGCTCGGAAACCACGAAAGAAAAAACCAGTAGCAAAAGAACGGCTGGTATCAAACGTCAAGTATTGTGAAAGTGATGCGAAGACGAAACTGGTTTCACAAAAACCTATCACTATGGTGGGCGCTATGTTGGCGACAGTATACAATACCAAAACTCGCAAGTTTGGTATCTATATCGCAAACGATTCGAGTGGATTTTCATTCAAGGGCACTACACTACAAAACTTTGATGAAGATGTCAGTATTCAAAAAACATTGCGTAAACCGTTGGATCAACTCCGCGTTTTGAAGAATACTACTAAGCGATCACTTGAGAAACAGTTGGATGAAATCAAATCGGTTGAAACAAAAATGGTTGGACGGTTTAATGATCAACTGCTCATCGTCAAGGTTTATTAAAACACGAGTATGATTATAACAAATCTTCTCTAGGTTGATAAATACTATCACTAGAGGAGATTTATATGTCAAATCCATCACGTCATATTCACGGTCAGCCACCGCACATTTATGGACATGCTGAACATCATGCCCACGATCCCAATCAAAGTAGGCATAAGGTAAGAAATGAACTTATTCGCCAAGTAAGATTGATGCTTGGTGATGGCATGATTGATATTGAACTTGATCCAGATCATTATGATTTGTCTGTTGATTTAGCATTATCTCGTATTCGTCAAAGATCGGAAAATGCGGTTGAAGAAGATTTCTATGCGATTCAGTTCAAAGCAGATCAAGATGAATATACACTTCCTGGAGAAATTCGTGAAGTAACAAAGTTGTATAATAGATCATATGGATATGGATCTCATTCTGGAGTAGATTTTGATCCATTTGCAATGGCACATTCAAACACATATTTTATGAAAAGTAATAGTGTAGGCGGATTAGCAACATATGATTTTGTGGCACAATTTAGAGAAACCGTTGCCAGACTTGCTGCTACTGACATTGGATTTATTTGGAATCCATCTACTCACAAAATTAAGTTATTGCGTAGGTTGCATCATGAGGAATTATTATTGGCTCATGTTTATTTGGATCGTCCAGATGATGAGTTATTGGTAGATCCGTATCTAAAGTCCTGGGCAAGAGATTATGCGTTAGCACAATGTAAGAAGATGATTGGCGAAGCAAGATCAAAGTTTTCTACCTTGCCAGGCGCACAGGGTGGCGTTTCATTGAATGGCAACGAAATGAAAACAGAGGGTCAAATGGATCTAGACAAGTTAGAAGAAGATTTGAAAAACTATGTAGATGGTTCAGCCCCACTAGGATTTATCATTGGTTAATAGATTCGTATTGACTTATCCCATAAAATCTGTTATTATTAATATATAACAACAATAGGTGTTTTTTAATGAATCTTCCGAAACTACTCATTATCGGTCATGGCAGACATGGCAAAGATACGGTGTGTGAAATATTACGCGATAACTTCGGTTTCAGTTTTGAAAGCAGTAGTCAATTTTGTAGCAAAAAATTTATTTTTAATGATCTTAAAGATATGTATGGATATGCTACTGAAGAAGAATGTTATGCTGATAGGCATAATCACCGTGAAGAATGGTATAATGCTATTTGTGATTATAACGTTCTTGACCCTACGGTATTGGGTAGAGAGATATTCAAAGAGCATGATATTTATTGTGGGTTAAGAAACAAAAAAGAATTTCACGCAATGAAAAATGCTGGGGTATTTGATTATGCTATTTGGGTTGACCGTTCGAATCATTTGCCTATGGAATCGAAAGATAGTATGAGTCTTGAGCAATGGATGGCAGATTTCACAATTGATAATAATGGCAATCTGTGGGATTTAGATGTCGCGACAACTCAGTTAATAAATCATATCAGTTAATAAATCATATAGTCAACATTCAATAGCATTATCTATATACTTAATCTAAACTGTCTAGTTTTATCTCTATTTTGCTAAATACTATTAGAAAATAAATATTAACAAGGAGAGATAAAAATGGCAACATTGGTATCACCAGGTGTATCTGTTACTGTTGTTGACGAGTCAATGTATAACTCGGCAACCAAAGGCACACTTCCACTAATAGTAGTTGCAACAGCGGGCAGCAAGTCGAATGGATCGGGTTCTAGTGTTGCTGTTGGTACTCTACCAGAAAACGCAAATAATACATATTTAATATCATCGCAACGAGAGTTAGTCGAGACCTTTGGTACTCCTATATTCCGTGAGGTTGGGGGTTCAGTTGTTCAAGGTGACCAAACCAATGAATACGGTCTTATGGCAGCGTATCAGTTCTTAGGTATTTCAGGCAATGCTTATATTCAGCGTGCCGAAATAGACTTGGATCAAATGATACCTTCATATGATGAACCAAGAGGAATTATTTCAGATGGCGCTTATTGGTTAGACGCAACTGAATCGGTGTATGGACTTTTTGAATACGACGGTTCTGATTGGCAAGCAGTTTCCCCTATGGTTCTTGTTTCTGAGCCAGGTATGGGTATAGTTGAAGCATTGAACGTTGATGGATTTGCTGATCCGGAAAATTATATTGGTCAAGCAGGTGACTTCGCAGTTATCTTACATCCTCAAAAAATAATGTTCTCTCACAAAGAAGGCACAGAATGGGTTCTGTTGGGTGATAGTCCTACACAACACCATCAGATGTCGTTGTTCGCGCCCACATCTCGAATGGATGGTGTATCACCATTACAAGTTGGCGACACATATGTTCGGTTAGCAAAGCAAGGCAGAGGTCTTGATTTGATTGTTCGTGAATATGATGCGAATACCGGAAACTGGTTATCAATCCAAGTTCCTAACTACCCAACTGATGATTCTGCTTCCTTGAGTGGGCTTGTTGATATGGGCGACGTGTATGCGCGGTATGAAACAGACGATGGATATCATCTCCAAGAAACTGTTCCTCCAACTGGACCAACATATGAACATGCGTTGGGCTATGTTGAGTTACGTCGGCATACTGGTCGTCAAGTTACGACAATCACCACTGATCCAATTGGTAACGTTACGGCAACATTCCAAATCAATGGATTGCCAACAGTTCCATTCACATTCTCAAGTGACGATGTTGATACTGTAGTTTCTACATTACAGGCATCTCCTGACTTGAACGCGAACAACATTATGGTTGAAAAAACAACAAACAATCGTATTACTTTCCGTAAGACTGATGGATTGGCACTGAACTTTAACTTTATGTCTGGTCATCTAACAATGGGATTCGATGATGCGATTACATATGTTTCCAACTGGGAGTTCATTGAGAAGGAAGCATCATTTGATGAGCCAACTGGTGATATTCCAGAGGGTACACTATGGTACAATACTGATCTAAAAATGGAGATACTTGTAAATCAGTATATTTCTCCAAACAATACTTGGGTAAAATATGCTTGGTCTGAAGATGAGTTTAGTTCTGCACCGTATGAACTACAGCTACGCAGCGGCATGCCTGAGAAACGCAAAGATAACGTTTCAGCATTGATCGATGGTGATATTTGGGTTGATAGTGATGAGTTGCCATATCCTGCAATACATCGTTGGAATGGTGCTGAATGGGTTCGTCTTGATAATGCTGACCAGTCATCTGTTCATGGTGTATTATTCGGTCACTATTCACACGATGCTCCATACAATCACGATGGTGCTGCGTTGGTTCGCGAAATGCATGAAGACACTCCAAACCCAGAATTCTATCCAGAAGGCATTATGATGGTGAATATGGATTATTCAACATATAACGTCAAAGAATACAAGAATGGAAAGTGGGAATGGGTATCTGGTAATAACCTAGATGGTTCTGGTCGTTTCGGAGAAGAAGCAACTCGCTATATGGTTGTAAAAGCAATGCAATCTGCAATCTCTACCAACGAAGCAGTTCGGTCTGATGCTATTTACTTTAATGTTATTACAGCACCGGGTTATTACGAAGTTACAGATGAACTTATTGCGTTGAATAAAGATAAGAAAGAAATCGCATTTATTATTACTGAGCCTCCGCTGACATTATCAGATAGATCATCTGAATTGCAGAATTGGGCATTGAATGAATTAACGGTGTCTGATCCTTATACTGCTGTTTATTATCCACACGGATTAACCAGTGATTTAGAAGGTAGGAACGTTGTAATGCCTGCTTCATCTATTGCACTGAGAACTTATGCGTATAATGATTTGGTTGCTTATCCTTGGTTTGCTCCTGCGGGCGTAACACGCGGTGTTGTATCGAATGCTACTCGCGTTGGATATATATCGGATGAAGGCGAGTTTACCCGTGTTCGTCTAAGTGAAGGTCAGCGTGACGTTCTGTATACAAACAGAATCAATCCGATTGCTGATTTCCCAGGCGATGGTATTTTGGTATATGGTCAAAAAACAACACAAGGATTCGCGTCTGCTCTTGACCGTGTAAATGTTGCTCGTTTGATTAACCATATGCGTTGGCATTTGGATCAACTTGCTCGGGCATTCTTGTTTGAACAGAACGATGCTTACACTCGCGAACAAATCAAAGATGTTGTAGAACGTTATTGTGCTGGTCTGGTATCCGCGCGTGGTCTATACGACTTCTTGGTAGTATGTGATGACAGTAATAACACACCCGCTAGGATTGATAGAAACGAGTTGTGGTTAGATATTGCTATTCAGCCAGTGAAGACAGTTGAATTTATTTACATCCCACTGCGTATTCGCAACACGGGTGAAAGTCTAGGTTGATACTATAAACGAAATGAAACAAGAAAAAAGGGGCGATTAATCGCCCCTTTTCCATATGTATTTTTCATTGCCGCAATCCCAAATCCTATCGTATCCTTGTAACTTTCTATTTTCCCATTCAGTTAATGTCTGGTCATCGGACTTATTTTTTCGCAGTGTATATCGGTGTTTTCTCGTAACTGCTTTTGTATCTGTGTACCAGTAATTTATGCCAGTAAACTTATCAAACGTCATGCCTATTTGTTTATATACGTTTCCTGTGTTCCATCTCAGGTCTGAGTAACTAAAGACCTCATCATATGGGTAATTGGTTATAAAGTATTTGAATAACTTACCCGCACTGCCGACTACACTTTTTTCTTTATGAACGCAAAATCGAGTTAGCTCTAATCCTTTGCTATTTCCTTTACTAACATTTGATTTTGAAAAACACATAACTGCTACTAATTCGTCATTGTGGAATAATCCCATCTTATATTTTGAATTTATATATCCTTGAATATGATGGGTATCAACGAAATCTCTTGCTGTTTTAGAATCTATTTCAGATACGACACATTTTCTAGCGTATATTTTATTGCTTGAACCAAGTGATAGTTTGTGTTTAAGTCTGGATTTTACTATTTCTTTTTTGTGTATCCATTCGTCTTCGAATATAGTAATCAATGAGTAATCTTCGCTGTTGGCCATTTTCATTTTATCATAATGATATTTTTTATCAATGCGATTGTCGTTGTGCCAGTATAATCCGCAATACTCTATTGCTACATTAAGGCCTGGTATAACTATATCCAGTTCTTTTGGTGCAATGATATTTCTATCATTTTCTATGATTTCTCCGGGGTATATACTTTTTATGAAGTTGACTATTTCTTTTTCTGCTACACTTCCTTTGTTGGTTGTTCCACAACAATATCCACATGGAGTGCCTAATGTTCTTGCCCGATACTTAAATGTTTCACTTGGTATACTTTCGGATTTATTACAATCATTACAAGTAAACATAACTACTGAGTTTGGATTTTCGTATGAATCCAATTTTTTATCTGATGGGTCTACTATATAGTTTATGCTTACTCTGTTTAGTGCTAACTGTTCATATGTATCAAGTTTTTTTTCTAATGCTTTTTCTTTTGCTTCTTCTGAAAGTGCGTAGTGATTTACCCCGTATTTTTTTAATAATGTGGTTTTAACTTTGCTGTTGTGGTCATCAAGTTTGGATGGATTATCTACTCCGTATTTTGCCAGAAGTGTTTTTCTCCCTTTGGCATTAAGATTTTCTGCTCTATCTTTTGCGCCTGCTGCGGCCTTTGGGCTAACCAACATGCCATATTTGTCCATCATTGTATTATGGCGTTTGTTTATGATTTCTGGCAGTGAGAACGGATTTTCCGTGCCATACTTTTCTAAGAACGTATTCTTTTGTTTAGTTTTTCGGGTTTCGTATGTGCCATTTCTTCGCGACAGTTCGGCAGAGCAGATATATGAGCAAGTAGTTTTGCGAATATCTGATAGAATACCTGAGCATATTGGACATTTTGGTTCTGTATCCATGTCTTTAAGAACGAAGGATATTTGGGCGTTTAAGTTGTATGATGGATACGTATTATTTAACCATTCTATGTATCCAGCATGATGTTTTATCTTCCTTGATCTCCATCGCGGAGCAACGTCTACCAAAAATTTTTTGATTTCTTCTTTCATTTGTGATTCCTTGGTAGTATGCGATTACTATTATTATTTATCATCTGTATGTTTATGTCAATCTTTTTATTAAGTATAATATGATTATTGTCAAAAATGATAAATACTTCTATAAGAGAATAACATCCTAATAGGAGAATTAAATATGGCAAGAACGCTACAAAATTTTGGGGTACCTACCGGCAATGATGTTATGGGTAAAGGTATTCTACAGCCTAAGTTACAATATCGATTTCGTGTAGTTGTTTCTGGCTTCGGTCTTAATGGAGTTGGAGAGCAAACATATTTGACCCGTCAGGTTATTAATGTGACAAGACCTAACATAACAACATCAGAAGTACGCATAGATTCGTATAACTCGGTATCATATGTTGCTGGTAAACATGAATGGCAAACATTATCATTAACATTACGTGATGATGTTGGTAATCATTTAACAAAACTAATTGGTTCGCAAGTTCAAAAGCAACTTGATCACAAAACGCAGCGCGGTCCAAAAGCAGGTGAAAACTATAAGTTTGATATGCGTATTGAAATGATGGACGGTAACTCAGCCGAGCCTATCGAAACTTGGATGATTGAAGGTGCATTCATCTCGTCTGCTGACTACACCCAACTTGATTATGGTACTTCTGCAGCTGTTCAAATTACATTGACTGTAAGATTTGATAATGCTGTTCAGGAAGATCATATGCCAGAAGTTGAATCGTACAATAATGCTGCTGAAAATGCGGGCAATATTGGTACTGGTTAAGGCAATATAAATGGGAAGAATTCTAGAAGGATACAAAGGAGCGTCACATAAGTTTGGCTGGACAGCACCCGGTCAACCAGTGACGCTCACGCCGAAACTATCGGATATGTGGTTTGTTGATTTTCATTTTGCAGATGGCAAAAACCAAGATAGATATTCTGCGTTAGCAAATTATGTTTCGGAACCGTCAATCAATGTTTCAAGCCAGGCACTAAATCAATATGGTAAACGAATTCACATATCGACAGCGGTAGATTTTGGACCAGTAAATATTTCATTCTATGATACAGTCGATGGCGCAATGTTTCTATTTGCTTCTATTATATACGATACATATTTTAAAAATAATTCGTTATCTACTGCTAATGCGGACTTGGATTCGACTATTGTTGATATCAACTCTGGTCTTAAAATGCGAAGCAAAGCAAACGGTGAATTGAAAGAACATAATACATTTCGTAAAGTATCAATTTATCATTTCTTCGGCCCCAATGATGCTGCCAATGGCGGACAGTCTGGATTTGTACAACGCATAGATTTGGTAAATCCGTTAGTAACAGGGATATCATTCGATTCACATTCATATTCAAATGTTGCCGCGCGAAATATTACATTTTCGTTTCAGCCCGAAAATGTGGTGTATAGTGAGTTAATAGAAGATGTTCCTACTCCTACCTGGATAAAACAAGAACATAATGTTCCGAAAGATGAATTTTCAACCATTACTGGCAACGAAAAAATCCGTCAACAACTTGCCGAAGCAACGCGTTCACAAACAGACTCACCCACCATCGACGATGCAACAGACAATGGAAGTGTGTGGGGGAGAATTGAAGATCAGCTTCGTGATTTAGCTGCTCGTGGCAGAGATTTACCGTTCGATGCATCGTTCACGGATGATCTGGCGAATGAGATCGACAGTAGTCTGAATTCAAGAAATGAACGATTTCGAATTATTGGAGTATTATTGGATAGAATAAGAGGATTAAACAGAGGTTTCTAACAATGAATTATTTAGATATCATAGTATCAAAACTTAGGAGAGAAAATTATTCTCAGGAACGTGCCGAAGAATATTCGTCATATCTTATTGATATATGTAATATGATTAATCGAAATCCACTTGAAGTCATTGAAAATTTTGATATAAAATCTCCGCTGTATGAACAAATAAACGATTTTATTATGAACAATCAAATACATCGCACTTATATTACAGGCAAAGCCATAACCGTTGAACCAAATCATTTTATTGCGAGAACGATACTGTGATATGGGTAGAAAGAAATGGCACCAAGGAAAATTCACACCGACTAATCCAGCAAAATATTCAGGAAAAGGCGATCCAACTTTTAGGAGTAG
>UPTN01000975.1_pt1 | contig 13412 bp, 13 predicted proteins | sample 2160111 | NCBI WGS metagenome assembly UPTN01 (sample SAMN06265058, study PRJEB28932) | marine metagenome | isolation source: Columbia River Estuary | place: USA:Columbia River Estuary, USA | collected 2014-05-05 | reverse complement strand
GCTTTAATGCGATCCAGGAAACCTTTCAGTGCGGGGTACTTGCCACCAAGGTCCACACGCTGGGCTGCAGCCTCCACAGGGAAGCTCATCATGATGTCGGCACCGGTCATCTCATCACCACAGAACCAGGTGGATTTCTGCAGGGTGTCTTCCAGGTACTGGAGGTTGCGAATCACGTTGGGTCCCGAGTAGGCGTCACGGGCCTTGGAGGCCAACTTCCTGGCAATCGGCTTGGCGAAAAACGGCATGGGAGCGGTTTCCATCTTGCCCAGGATCAGGGTGAGGATCATCAGCGGCATGAAGCTCCCCTCGGCATAGTGCAACCAGTAACGGTACTGCAGGTGTTGCGGGGTACCCACTGCCGGGGCCAGTCGACCATTGCCGTATTTTTCCACCAGGTATTCGACGATCAAACCCGACTCGGCGACCAATTGATCACCGTCGGTAATCACCGGCGACTTGCCCAGCGGATGCACCTTGAACAATTCCGGCGGCGCCAGGTTGGTGGTCTTGTCTCGTGCATAGCGCTTGACCTGGTATTCAATACCCAGTTCTTCCAGCAACCAGAGGATGCGCTGTGAGCGCGAGTTTTCGAGGTGATGAAGCGTCAGCATGGGATAGGCCGCCTGTTGGTCGGTGTTAAGGATAGGTCAGGCCATGACTGTGCCACGAAAAACCCACAAGCGCCTCAAAATTAAAAAGGGGACAGGCACCAATTAATTGGCATCTGTCCCCTGGTAAATGGGTGCCTGTCCCTAATTTGTAGCTTAGGGAGTGATATCCATAATCTGCATCTGACCGGCGATCACTTCCACAGGATCCGAGAATGCGTGGAAGTCGAACTGCCCATCAGGATCGGTCGGGTAGTCATCATCACCCTCTTCATCCCATTCTCCAGAGCAGCTGAAGGCTACCCGGTAGGAACCTGCGGGAACAAACCCGAAGTGATAGCGATACTCACCAACACCTACGTGCAGTTCCACAATGTCCGTGGCAACCGGTCCGTCGAAGCCGTCGGTATCGGTAGCCGCCAGGTCATCAGGCTGGGCAACTGCGGCATCAAACAGGTACGCAAGGTTTCCACCTTCTGCCGGATCACAGGCCGGATTATTTACATCCACCAGGGAAATATCGATGGCCCCGGATAGTCCACCGACATCGGCGATATTCATCAAGTGCATACCTTCCTGCAATTGATATTCCATACCCATCATGCCGCCCATCTCGTGCTGCTGAATACCCAGGCGCAAGTCGAAATCCATCACGAACTCAAGATGCTCACCGTCCATGATCTGGAACTGGGCGTTGGCACGCAGAGGATTGCCGGCACCCATGGTCATGCCATGCTGGCCGCCCGACTGGCCCCCGAAATGGGACTGCTGCAAATCGATACCCAGTTCCATCCATTCGAAGTGTCCGGCAGGAACCGATGCGCTATCCAGAAGGTCATGAGTCATCCCGTTTTGTAACTGCATCAAATCTATGTCGTGAGGACCACTCATTAATTCCAGCCGGGTGACAGAACCATCGGCGTGACCCATATCTACGTGGGTCACATGGAAAATCACTTCCTGGGCCTGCTCCATCGGGCCGTCGGTGATAACCAGTGTCAACGTACCCGCAGGTTCGATAGCAGCCGGATCGGTGGTGCCGCCACAAGAGGCCAAGGTCCCGGCGAGAAGAATCACCGGCAGTGCAGAAATCAATTTCATATGAGGTGTCCCTGGAGAAAGTGCAATTCAGGATTCGCTCATTTAATATTAGTGCCCTCTAAATAACAATAAGTGCTTAAACTTAGTTGCTAACAAGCGACAAAATAATATTTCCGGTATAAGCAGAATGTTACGGCACGCCTTTCTATCAATGACCTACAAGAAAAACGCTAGCTGGCCTTAAGCCCACGTATCGCCCGCCCCGCCCACCAGGCGTCGAAGGCAAACAGTCCCACTGCCGTCCAGATCAAACCAAAACACATGGCGTTTGCCGTGGTGAATTGCTCACCATAGGCCAGTCCCACGCCAAACTGCATGGTGGGACCGATGTACTGAATAAATCCGATTACCGACAATTCCAGTCGTCGGGCCGCCAGGGCAAATGCCAGCAGCGGCAACACCGTGAGAGGCCCCGCCAGCAACAAGCCGATCATCATATCCGGCCGTTCCGGCGTGAATACCGACTGCCCGGTATTCAATAAATACAGCAAGTAGATACCGGCAATGGGCAACACCACCAGCACCTCGATGAACAAGCCCGGCATACCACCCACCGCCACCTGCTTGCGGATCACCCCGTAGCAGGTGAAAGAGATCGCCAGGATGATGGAGATATAGGGGAACGATCCTCCGCTGACCGTCAGCACTGTCACCCCGGCGGCGGCCAGCACCACCGCAATCACCTGGTTGCGCCGGAGGGTCTCACCGAAAAACATCACACCGATAATCACGTACATCAACGGGTTGATGTAATAGCCCAGGCTGGCCTGGAAGATGTGCTCGTTCTGCACCGCGTAAATATAGGTAAGCCAGTTCACCGAGATAACCAGGGCCGACAGGGCCAGGAACCCGAAAGTGCGTTTATGGGAAAGCGCCCGCTTGACCTCCGGCCACTGGTGACGCAGCCAGATAATCAACGCCCCGAACGGCAGAGACCACACGATCCGATGGGCCAGCATCTCCAGCGCTTCCACATCAGAGACTATCTTGAAATAAATCGGAAACAGGCCCCACATGGTGTAGGCCATGAGCGCGGCAATAATCCCATGGCGGGTACGCTGCTCGGCGGTTTCTTCGAGACTGTTGGCGGGAGACTGGTTCACACGATCACTTCTGCGGTTCCAAACCGGGAGTGTAATAGCCAATGGATACTATTACCCAATCATTTCACCGAAATTGTCCGACCGAAGCGGCATTTCTGAATTTGCTGCAGACATTCCGGCAAAATCAGGGAATATATTTGTAACGCTCCATCTGCACCCGGTGGTTATCGACAATTTTCTGCACCTGGGCATCGCTGAGCTTTTCCCGCCACTGATTCTTTCTGCCATGACGGAAAAACGAATTCGAAATCTCATGCTTCTCCACGAAGCCACGCTTCTGCTCCTGGGCTCTGAGTTGATCGAATGACGAATGCTTTATCGCTTTCTTAAGGCGAGCGGGATCCTTCCTAAGATTGAGAAAGGACTCCACTTTTCTAAAGGCCTTACGCGGGTCGCTGAGCAGATCTTCATAGCGCAAGACCAGCAAGGCGGGATTTTCTTCCCGGGTCCAGCTTTCCACGTGCATCGACCAGGAAGTAATGATCTGGGAAACGTTTTCCACTTCGTTGGGCGTACCGGTCATCTCCTCGGCCATGTAGTCAATCGCCTCGTCGATCGAATAGTTAAAGTAATTCGACATGGACAGGGTCACATCCAGGGGATTCCTCACGATATAGATGGCACTGGAGGTCACGGAGGCGTTGTGCAACGGATGTCCTTCAAACTCACCATAGTAATTATGGGTTTTCACAAAAACGGTTCCGTTGGCCTGCTGGGCGATGTCCTGCTGAACCATGGGACGAAGCGCACAAATTTGCTCGGCGCTCAGATCAGTGGTTTTTTGTCCCTCTTTCAAATACTTCTGAAATCGGTGGGCATAGGACTCAGCGGTGGAAACCTGGTGCAAGGAATTAATATCGACTGCCCGATCGGAATTTTGCAGATAGTTTTCCAAAAATGCCCGAACCCAGGTGTTCCCGGATTTCGGATAGGAAGCGATCCAAAGCAAATTACCCATGAGTATTCCCTGGTGCTGCCGGGAATCTCCCCGCAGCGATATCAATCAAGTCTGAATTCAGTCGAAAGTGTGAGCGCGTATTATCAAAGCTGGTTCGAAGATTCACAACCTTTCGGTCAATGGGGCATGGCTATTAAGACATCCACTGGCCGCCGCTGCAGCGACCAACCTCAGTAACACCCGACTCAGCGCAACAAAACCCTAACCGGGAAGCCTGACTACCAGGCAGGCGCCATCTGTGTAGGTTTCATCCAGTTTCAAAGTGCCACCATGGGCCACCACAACCAGCTTGGTCAGGTACAGGCCCAGACCCGCTCCGCCTGTCTGCCGAGTGCGAGAGGGATCTCCCCTGAAGAACGGCTCACCAATATTATCCGCCTGCTCTCGAGAAAATCCCGGTCCATGATCGCGTACCTTGATTACCAGCACGCCCTTGTCCTGAGAGACTTCAAGACTCACCGGGCCCGAGTCTTCCCCGGAATACCTGAGGGCGTTGCTCAGCAGATTCTTGATCAGCAGGATCAATCGGGTGTCATCCACATTAGCCACGATGGAGTCATCCTCAAACTGCACTTCTATCCTGGCCTTGTCGCGGCCAAAGTAAGTAGCAACAAGTTGATCCACCAGTTCCCGGACATGCACCTCGGTGCGATTCAGGGCCGCGTGACGGGTATTAAGCCTTTCAGCTTCGAGCAAGGTGGAGACGATCTGTTCCATCTCTGCGATCTCGGCTCGCAAATTCTCTTTCCCTTCACCGTCATCGATGAACTCAAGCGACAGACGTAACCGCGACAGCGGCGATCGCAGTTCGTGACTGATACCCAGCAGTAACTGTCGCTTGGCATCCAGCATCCCCCTGACATCGGCGGCCAGCTTATTCACGTCCTGGGCAAGGTCGCCAAGCTGATCATTGCGATAATCGTCAATCCGGTGATCGAAATCTCCCTTGCCAATTCTCGCGGTACCCTCGCGAATAGAGTCAATAGGCCGGACCAAATAGCGCACGAAAACATACGCCAGGGCCAACAGCAGCAAACCGATACTCAGGATGATCGGCAAAAAGTCCAGGCGGGAAGAAGGATCCGAGATTCGTGGTGTGGAAACAATAATTGCATAAGGTCCCTGCATAATCTTCATGAACCGATGCTTGTCCATCACGGCGAACTCGACATCTTCCAGCTCATCAAGCCAGGTGCCTGGCTCCTCGCCAAAAAACGAACTGGTGCCAAAACTCAAGTCGGCCACCTGCGGGAAATTCACGTCAGAGGCCCAGTCCAGATCCGGTCCCTTAATGCGAATATCAACGGGTACCTTCTGGGTAATCGCGATTGCCCGGTCTATGCGGGGCGGGTTCCCAATGTCCTGCCGCACATAGTCCACATGCAGGGAAAGGTGACCACTGATCAAACTGCGCAGGTCATCACCTGAATAAACCCAGCGCAATGCCACGGTTGCGCCATAGACAAACAACACAGCCAGGACGACAAAAATTGCCAGCAAACGAAACGACAGTGACCGGGGCAGTGCTTTAAACATCGTCCGCGCGCCGTGCAATGAATGAGTAGCCCATTCCCCAGATCGTTTCGATAAAACGCGGCGGTTTGACCGAATCACCCAGCTTGTTACGTAAACGGCTGACCATGATATCCACTGCCCGGGTCAGGATGGCCGCGTCTATACCCCTGAGCTGATTTAGAATCTCGTCCCGCGAGACTTTCTTGCCGGCGCGCTGGGCCAGTACCACCAGCAATTCGAATTCCATTGAGGTTAATTCAACCCCGGCTCCATCCACCGTGACTTTCCGAGAGCCTTTGTCTATCTGCAAGCCTTGGAACGTCAGCAGCTGTTGATCTGCACCCGGAGCGTCCATTCGCCGAAGTATCGTCTGGATTCGAGCCACCAGTTCGCGAGGTTCAAACGGTTTGGCCACATAGTCGTCCGCGCCTATTTCCAGGCCAGAAATCCGGTCGAATACATCGCCACGAGCGGTCAGCATGATTATCGGGATATTACTGGTCTTGCGAATCTCACGGCAGATTTCAAAGCCATCCCGTCCGGGAAGCATGACATCCAGCAACAACAGGTCAGGCTCGCTCCTGGCCAGCTTGAGCAATCCCTCGTCCGCATCCCCGGCGCACTCCAGGGTAATTCCGAATTGTTTCAGGTAGGCCCTGAGCAATTCAGAATGCTTGCGGTCGTCATCTATGAGGAGAACCTTGATCATGGTGCAATCATATCCCCAAAGGGCACCGCTATGTCACTGATAAACCAACAAGTTACAAACAGATACAAATTGAAACTGCTGTGAAATCAATTCCCCGGCAAGTCCGCGCACAATCAGCGCTCAACTTCACCGAGGATGGACCCATGAGAAAGCTCTTACCCCTTACATTGATTGCCGCAAGCCTTGGCCTTGGCGGCTGTTTCCATAATGACGACGACGACGCCCCGGCGCCTGTAGAAAACCTGCCGGTTGAGTATTTCAAACTCCAGGTTCTGCACGCTTCCCCCGACGCCCCCGCGGTTAACGTGCTGGTTGACGGCGCCGAGGCCCTGGCCGGTGTGGACTACAAGGTCGGCTCCGCCGCTCTGGAACTCGAAGTCGGTGAGTACGAGATCACCGTGAACGGCATCACCCCTGGTGGTGAAGTGGCCGTGATAGGCCCGGCAGCGTTGACCTTCGCTGCAGACACCCTGTACAGCGTTATCGCAGTGGGCGATGTAGCTAACATTGAGCCCCTCATTATTGATCAGGAAGACACCCCGGTTCCTGCCGGTTTCGCCCGCCTTAGAGTGGTTCATGCAGCTCCGATGGCCCCTACCGTTGACGTATTCGCCACCACACCTGGTGCCGACCTTTCCGCCGAAGCCGCTGTCGGTACCTTCTCCTTTAAGGGAGACCTGGGACCAATAGAGGTACCCGCTGGCGACTACCAGATTCGTGTAGTGCCCGAGAACGTGGATCCTGCGGATCGCGATACATCCAAGGTCTTTGACTCCGGCACGGTGTCGCTGGCCGACGGTAACAACCTCCTGATCACCGCCGTTGAGAACACTGCCACAGGTAGCGCCCCGATCAGCCTGGTAGTTCTGACCGGCGAAGGCTCAGCAGAAATTCTGGACATCAATACTCCGGCAGACCTGCGAGTCGTCCACGCTTCACCCGACGCTCCGGCAGTCAGTATCTTCGTGAATGACGACTTCGAGACCCCTGCGGTCGCGAGCCTGGCGTTTACTGAGTTCACCGGCTTCCTGAACCTTCCGGAAGACACCTACAACGTGAAAGTCACCCCGGTGGACAACATCGGAGTGGTTGCGATCGACGCCGATCTGCCCCTGGACGCTGGCGAGATCTACACCGTCATCGCCATTGACGAACTGGCTATGATTGACGCGCTGGTCATCAGTGACGACCCCCGCAGGGTTGCCACCGAGGCGAAGCTTCGACTGGTACACGCCTCTACCCTGGCCGGCCCCGTGGATATTTATGTCACCGCACCGGACGCCGATATCACCCAGGAAAGCCCGGTTCCCGGCCTTTCAGGTGTACCATTGAAGGCAAACACCGGCTTCTTGGCCCTGGCCCCTGGCAGCTATGACGTCTCGGTAACGCCCACCGGTACCAAGGATGTTGCAATCTTCGCTAACGTCACCCTGGACGCCGGCGGTGTATATACCGCGATTGCCCGTGACCCGAACGCCAGTGCAGAAGAATCTGCCCTGAACCTGATTCTGTTAGACGACTTTGTTCAGCCCTAAAACATGTCAATTTTTGCAAACATAGCAAACCGACTGGCCGAGTCCGGATTTATTCCGGACTCGGTCATTCGCCTCGGAATCAGGCGCCTGCTCAGAAACAGGCTAGCCAGCATCGCGGCCTTCGATACCCCCGGCAATACACAGCTGGAGGAATTCGTCGACATGATGAATCATTCCGAAATCGCCCCGGTACCCAAGCTGGCCAACGAACAGCACTACGAGGTACCGGCGGACTTTTTCAAAGCCTGCCTGGGCAGCCACCGCAAATACAGTTGCTGCTACTGGTCAGGCGGAGCCAAGACCCTGGATGAAGCCGAGCGTTCTGCGCTGACTATCACCGCAGAAAGAGCCGAGCTGGTAGATGGAATGGATATCCTCGACCTGGGTTGCGGATGGGGATCCTTTTCCCTGTATGCAGCGGCACACTTTCCAAATGCAACCGTGACGGCGGTATCCAACTCCGCCTCACAACGAGAATACATTGAAGGCCAGGCCAGACAGCGTGGCCTGTCAAATCTCCAGGTAATTACCGCGGACATGAATAATTTCGACATCGACCGGAAATTCGACCGGATCGTATCTATCGAGATGTTCGAGCACATGCGAAATTACCGGGAACTTTTTCGACGAATTTCCGGCTGGTTAAAACCAGGCGGGGCGTTCTTCATGCATATTTTCTGCCATAGAAGCGCCGCCTATGAATTCATCGACGGAGGCCCGGCTGACTGGATGAGCAGGCATTTCTTCTCCGGAGGAATCATGCCCAGCGAAGATCTTCCGTTGAAATTCCAGGAACACCTGAACATTGCCAACCAATGGCGCTGGTCGGGTCAGGAGTACCAGGATACGGCCGAAGCCTGGCTGAACAACATGGACGATAACCGTAACCAGGTCAGCAATTTGTTCGATCAGGTGTACGGCAAGGCAGACTCCAACAAATGGATCATGCGCTGGAGAATCTTTTATCTATCGGTGAGCGAACTCTTTGGTTCACACGGCGGACAGGAATGGTTTGTCGGGCACTACCTTTTCAGGCCCGCAAAGCCTGCCGCGGAGAAAACGAATGTCTAGTTTCCTGATTAATATCATCGCCTTCAAGATCGCCTGGCTTGCCAGCGTTCTTGGAGGAGCCAATGAGCTTCCCCTGCTCGGCCCGGCTGCGGTAATAGTGGCAGTTGCCATTCACCTGCGCCTGGTTAAGGAGCCGAGCCGTGAAATGTTGCTGATCTTCACCACCGGAATGGTAGGTATTACGGTAGACAGCGCCATGATTAGCGCCGGCCTGCTCTCCTACTCCACCGGCACCGTGGTCCCCGGCATGTCTCCGCTTTGGATCCTGGGCATGTGGCTGCTGTTTGCCACCACCTTCAACGTGTCATTCCGCTGGCTTCAGTCCAAGCTCTTGCTGGCAGCGGCGCTAGGTGCAGTGTTTGGGCCCCTGTCGTATTACTCAGGCTCGAAAATCGGTGCAGTGACGTTGAATGAACCCGTAGCGGCCATGATCGCCCTGGCGATCACATGGGGAATGATTCTGCCTGGCATGCTGGAGCTGGCCAGGAGACTCAACAGGACTGGCATGGAAACCTCTGGCAATCCGATACGCACCACGGAAGAGAGAACTTTATGATGATCACCTCCCAGCCAGTGTTATTTGCCCTGGGTGGCGCCCTGCTTTTTGGCGTGGCCGGTTGGCTGGTGAGCCTGGTCCGGCGAGACGTAAGCATCGTTGATTCCATGTGGTCACTGATGTTCGTTATCAGCGCCCTGGGCTACGCCAGCCAGGCCGAAGAACTGGGGCCGCGCACCAGCCTGGTACTGGCAATGCTGGTGATCTGGGCATTGAGACTTTCCCTGTACATTGGCTGGCGCAACTGGGGTGAGGAAGAAGACTACCGCTACCAGCAAATACGCAAGAACAACTCACCCAACTTCCCTCTCAAGAGCCTGTACATCGTGTTCGGACTCCAGGCCGTACTTGCCTGGTTCGTGTCGCTGCCAGTACTGGCCGCCATCTCAGGCAGCGCCCCCCTGGGCCTGCTGGACGGTCTGGGCGTAGCGCTCTGGTTAACCGGGTTTTTCTTTGAATCCGTTGGCGATTTCCAGCTGGCCAGGTTCCGGGCCAATCCTGAAAACCAGGGCAAGGTCATGCGCACCGGACTGTGGCGGTTCACCCGGCATCCCAATTACTTCGGTGACTTCTGTGTCTGGTGGGGCTTCTACCTGGTCGCCGCCTCCAGTGGCGCATGGTTGACAATTATCTCTCCACTGCTGATGAGCTTCCTTTTGCTGAAAGTTTCCGGCGTGGCAATGCTTGAAAAAACCATTGCCACCCGTCGACCCAAATACGCCGACTACATTGCCAGTACCAATGCCTTCTTCCCAGGCCCCAGCCGGAGTAAAGACCAGTGACTGATTCAACAGCGAGCCGGTACCGATATCTGCCAACGCTCCTAATCATCCTGGGTCTGTCATGGCTTGCGAGCCCGGCAGCGCTGGCTGATGAAACCGGATCCACCGCAGATCAGCAGCGCCTGGAGTGGAATTTCAAGGTCTACCTGGATGACTCCCCTATCGGCTTTCACCGCTTCTCCCTGAGCGGTGACCAGCAACAGCGCCAACTGGTCACCGAAGCGGACTTCCAGGTGAAGTTCCTTTTCATCACCGCCTACCGGTATCAGCACCAGAACACGGAAACCTGGCAGGGAGACTGCCTGGAGAGACTGGAATCCCGCACCGACGCCAACGGCAAGTTACTCTCGGTGGTGGGTGAGCGCGGCCCGGAGAGCTTCCAGGTCGTTGCCACCGGTACTCAAGCCTCAGTCCAAAGCTGTGTAAAAAGCTTTGCCTACTGGGACCCGCGCTTTCTGGAGGAGTCCAGGCTGCTGAATTCCCAGACCGGTGAACTGATTCCGGTTGTCATCGAATCCTTACCCGGACTAAGCTATAAAGTCCGAGGAAAGGAGGTCCCGGCACAGGGGTATCGTATGCGTGGCAAAAATCTGGATATGGAAATCTGGTACTCCCCGGACCGTCAGTGGCTGGGGCTGGTGTCCAACATCAAGGGTGACCGCACCCTGCGCTACGAGTTGATTTAGCCATGACAATAACCTCTAACTCCTTGCCCTACCGGCGGCTGAGTGCGATTTTCCTTAGCGTGTTACTGGGCGCCTGCGCCGGTAACCAGCCTCCCCTGGCCACAGTTGACCACGTGGAGCTGGAGCGCTTCATGGGGGACTGGTACGTTATCGGCGGCATCACCACCTTCCTTGAGAAGGGTGCGCATAACGCGGTGGAGAGCTATGAGCTGAAGCCCGACGGCAGCATCGCCACCACCTTCGTGTTCCGCAAGGATGGTTTCGACGGCGAAGAAAAAGTTCACCACCCGGTGGGTTTTGTCACCGATACCGACACCAATGCGGTTTGGGGCATGCGGTTTGTCTGGCCGATCAAGGCCGACTACCGGATCGTCTATCTCACCGAGGATTACTCCCAGACCATCATTGGACGCAACAAGCGTGACTACGTGTGGATCATGGCCCGCACTCCCACTATCAGTGATGACGACTACCAGCAGATGCTGGACCTGATCGAGTCAATGGGATACGACATGAGCAAAGTCAAGAAGGTGCCCCAGAAATGGTGATTACCTTTACATTGACCATGACCAGGTGACGCAGATGAAAATTGCGATCGTCGGATCAGGCATCGCTGGTAATGTAGCGGCCTGGCATTTAAACCGGGAGCACGAAATCACGGTATTCGAGGCCGAGGACTATGTCGGCGGCCATTCCAATACCCTGGAGATGCAGAGCGAAACCGGGCCGGTTTTCCTGGACACCGGTTTCATGGTCTTCAATGACCGCACCTATCCTAATTTTTTGCACCTCATGGATGAGTTGGACGTTGGCGCCAGGGAAAGCGAAATGAGCTTCAGCGTCCAGTGCAAAAAAACCGGGCTTGAGTACAACGGCTCGAACTTCAATGGATTATTCGCCCAGAGACGCAATTTATTCCGTCCCTCCTTCCACAAGATGATCCGGGATATCTTGCGCTTCAACCGCGAGGCCTTACCGTTCCTGGGTGAACAGGAAAGTGATATGTCCCTGGGGGACTACCTGGACCAGGGCGACTATTCAAAACAGTTTATCGACCAGTACCTGATTCCCATGGGAGCGGCCATCTGGTCGGCCGAGCCGGAAATGATGCGCCAAATGCCGGCGCAGTTCTTTATTCGGTTCTTCGACAATCATGGACTGCTGAGCCTGGAAAATCGTCCCAAGTGGAAAGTCGTGGAAGGCGGTTCACAGGCCTATGTGAGAAAACTTGTAGCAGGCCATGAGAGCCGGATTCGGCTTTCCTGTCCGGTGCAGAGCGTGATCCGCAACGCGAACGAGGTGCTGATCAAGACCGCCTACTCGGAAGCGGAAAGTTTCGACTGCGTGTTCTTCGCCTGCCACAGCGACCAGGCCCTGGCCATGATAGAGGCCCCCACCCAAACCGAGCACGAGATACTCGGCGCCATCCCCTTTCAAAATAACGAGGTGATACTTCACAGTGACAGTTCACTAATGCCTCGCAAACGTGCTGCCTGGGCATCATGGAACTACCACGTGCCGGTGGAGGGAGACGGACGCGCAGCCCTGACCTACCACCTGAATCGACTTCACAGCCTGACCTGCAAACGGCAGTTCTTCGTGACCCTCAACAGTGGTCTGCAAATCCGTCCTGAATTGGTTATCAAGCGTTATAACTACACCCACCCGGTATTCACCCTGGCTGGGGTTGAGGCACAGGGGCGACAAAAAGAGCTAAACGGTCAGAACCGCAGCTACTTTTGCGGCGCCTACTGGCGTAACGGTTTTCACGAGGACGGCGTGGCCAGCGCCCTGGCGGCACTGGGACACTTCAAACAGGCAAACAGCAGTGGATAGCTGCATCTACAAGGGTCAGGTCATTCATGGCCGCAAGACTCCTGTGAAGAACGCGTTCATTTACGACGTGTACATGATGTACCTGGACCTATCTGAACTGGACCAGGTATTCGAGGGCCGCTGGCTCTGGTCGACAAGCCGTCCGGCCCTTGCCCGCTTCAATCGAAAGAATTACCTGGGTGACCCGAAAGACTCCCTGGAGAATTCAGTACGCGACCTGGTAGAGCAACGCACAGGCGTGCGGCCCACGGGACCCATTCGCTTGCTGACCAATCTCAGCTACTTCGGCTACTGCATAAATCCCATCAGCATGTATTACTGCTTTGACCAAACCGGTAGTGAAGTAGAAACCATCGTAGCCGATGTGACCAATACCCCCTGGGGTGATCACCATTGCTACGTGCTCACCGAGAATCAACGGCGTGGAGATGATCAGTTCAAAAAATTCACTACCGCCAAGGCCCTGCATGTCTCTCCCTTCATGGATATGAATGTGAATTACGAATGGTTTCTCACCGATCCGCAAGACACCCTTACCTTGCGAATTACCAACACGGCGAAGAACAAGCGTTTTTTCAGTGCGACCCTGAAACTCAGTAAAAAAGAAATCACAGGCCGTTCCCTGGCCTGGATCCTGGCCAGTTATCCGCCTATGACATTGAAGGTCGCGGTGGCCATCTACTGGCAGGCAATGAAGTTGTGGATCAAGGGAGTCCCATTTATCACCCATCCAGACAAGCAAATCTCAACACGGACGAGTCAATGAGCGAACTAGACACCAGCTGTTTCACGGACGATTACCCGGTCGCTGCCTACGCAATGAGCCCGGGCCAGAGACTGGCTCGCAAGCTCGTGCTGGCCAGGATGGAACACATTGGCTATGGCCAGCTGAGTATTTCCGACGGCTATGGACGCAAGATTTTCGCAGCCACCGAAGGCAGGGGCGCAT
>UPTN01000967.1_pt1 | contig 13451 bp, 10 predicted proteins | sample 2160111 | NCBI WGS metagenome assembly UPTN01 (sample SAMN06265058, study PRJEB28932) | marine metagenome | isolation source: Columbia River Estuary | place: USA:Columbia River Estuary, USA | collected 2014-05-05 | reverse complement strand
TTTTACTTATCTTAAAATTATACATCCTGTACTTTTACTTATCTTAAAATTATACTTTTGGTAATTTTAAGATGATTGTATAAAAACTCATTACTATTTAATTTAATATACACTATATAATACTAACAAATAATTATTACTTTTAATAATTATTGTACTTCGCCAATATGTAAAATACGCCAATTAATTTTTTAAATTGTTGCAAATTACAAAAAAAATTATAGTTTTAAGGTATAAAAATAGTCGTACCTATAAAATTAAAACTGTATTTACTACTATAATAAATTGTAATAACGCTAATTTACGGTAACATTTACATGGTCTAAAAACCAAAGGCTATTTTTGTCCTTTTTTCACTCATTTATTTTTTTTTATAATAAAAGTTTTTTATTATAAAAATACAATTAATTTAAAAAGCGGACTTTTTTTTGGATTTAATTAAATTTAACTAAAAGGAGTTTTAATTTAAAAATCAGTATTACTAAATACTAAACCTACATGTAAATATATGGGTGTGTGTAGGTCTCAGTTTATTGTAAACGGTACTTTTACACCTCTTAAATAAACTTCTATACAATATAATTTATTATTATACCAGACTTTTACCCCAAGTTGATTTTACTATTTAATAAAGGAAAAATTGTCTATTTCTATATTACTTGGTAATTGTATTGCTAACAAACTGAGTTTTTCCATAGGACATGATCAGTTTTATATAGGGAATTTTGTTATTCTTTAAAAGTTATTTAATATAAACGTTATAATTCTTATATCTACTGGTAAAAATACTATGTAGCGATTAGTACTATGTTATAAATATACACTTTACATATTTTAAATGAAGTTGGTTAATCAGTATAATACTTAAAATTATATTTAACAAAATTTTAGGATTTAACACATAATTAAATACAAACTAAAGTAAAATTTAAGGCTGTTTTATTTACTACCGTAAACATAAAAAACTAAACTTAAATGTAATTTATACATTTGTACAAAACTATTATACAAATTAAAAATAACACTGTATATAAAAATATTTTATTGACATTGAATGGTTCAAAACTACACATAAGTAACTAGCTTTTTCATATATTGTATATTCCTTTATTAAACGGTATACGAAATTACTAATTAAACTAGGAAATTACAAAACTTATAACTTTAAAAATTAATAAAAAGTATTCTAAATAATAACCACTGAATTGTAAAAATAAGATTTCACTTTATATAATAGCATACTATTTCCAACAAATGTATTTTAAAACACTCTTTTATAACAATTACAATCCATTTTTTTATAAAAGTACTTACAGTATATATTAATAATTGAAAATAATCCTTATTATAATAATTTCATTATTAAATAGTTTAAATTTATACTCAGAGTATATTATAAAATAAAAGTTGTTCATAAAGCTTATACTGTAGTTTTGCAATATGAAAACATTAAAGCTCTATGCGACCCAAAGTCAATGGTCAATAATGTTACTTTATACGCTAATTTTATTTGTTACCTATATTATTAAATAGGGCCTCTTTACTTATAAAGCTACTAATTTTCTGATATTACATATATATGTAATATGTCTATACTACACTATTTAAGTTTTAATAAATGTACAATCCTTTTTGATAAAAGTCTGACTTTTATAGGCTGAACTTTAATCGTAAGACGTCGAAAAGTATGTATAGGTACTATTAATAATTAAAGCAAAATATATGATCTAGTGTTATACACTAGCCTAAAATTTAGAGGCCTTTATAACTAAATAATTAATTTCAGCTTAATTATTAGGTATTTACCTCATTGATGCTTTTTATTTTATTTAAATATGTAATTTATAATTACTTCCTACTGGAATCGAACCAGTACCCATTATATGGAACAGATTTTGAATCTGTCGCGTCTACCATTTCGCCAAGGGAGTTGTTGAGCTATCCGTGGGACTCAAATAAATCCACAATAATGTCTAATTTTTCCATAAAACCTAGTAGGGGACGACCTCCCCAAGCAGCACTGATTTATCGCTGTTAATAAATAAGAATTTTAAATATTTACCATATATTTTTACTTGCTATATATGCACAATATATGTAATACAATCTATTTTTATTATTATATATAACTTTACCCTAAGTTGATTTAATTAAATAATAATAGTATTTTTATTTATTTTATTATTACTTGGTAATTATATTGTTAATTCAAACAAAGTTATACATATTATTATTAGTTATATAATAAATTACATTGTTTTTATTTTAAAAACTTTACGATTTAAACGGTAATCCATCGAGACTGGAATACTGAATATAATACTTAGGAGTTAAACACCATGGGATTGTACTATAAACATTCCTTTGGTTTTTAGCAAATAAATTTATACAAATTAATACTTAGCTTAAAATTACACACTTTAAAATTTTGGGATTTAGTATACAATTAAAGGGACAACTAAATTAAAACCTACGACTATATTTATCGTAAACATAAAAAAACCTAAACTTAAAGGTAACATAGATTTTCAGCCCAATTGCATTAATTGATCAAAACGATACCTAGGTAGAATTGCTCTTACCAGTATAAATAAAAAAGCTACAAAAACAGTTTTTAATGAAAAAATAATTAAACTGAAATAAATTCCAAAAAAATTAAAAAAAACTCAGCCACCTAAAAATAATATATTAACTAAACTTGACATGGCCATCATATTACTATATTCACCTAAAAAAAACATTGCAAAAAGTATACCTGAGTACTCTAAATTGTAACCTGCTACTATTTCAGCTTCCGATTCTGATAGATCAAATGGAGCTCTATTAGTTTCCGCTAATATAGAAATAAAAAACATTAAACAAGCAGGAAATAGTATAAAAATTAAACATCCATATTGCATTTGAAAAAATACTATATCTGTTAAATTTAGTGTACCTGTTATAACAATAACTGGCAATATAGTTAAACTTATAGGTATTTCATAAGATATCATTTGGGCTGCTGCACGTAAACCACCCAATAAAGAATATTTAGAATTACTCGATCATCCAGATAGAATTACTCCATAAACTCCTAAACCTGATATTACTAATAGATATAAAATACCATAATTAACATCTGCTATACAATTACCAAAATTAAAAGGTATAACAACTCAATTCATTAAACTAAGCCAAAAAGTTAACATTGGTGCTAATAAGTAAATATTTAATTCTGCTTTTTTAGGGATCACTATTTCTTTTATAATAAGTTTTAATCCATCTGCTATAGGTTGTAGTAAACCTCAAAAACCTACTACATTGGGACCTTTACGTCTTTGTATAGCTCCCATAGCCTTACGTTCTGCTAAAGTATAAAATGCAACTAATAATAAAATTGGTACTATAGTTGCAAGTATTAATAATATTTGTAGTATAATAATAAATAAATTTACAATAGACATTTATTCTTTAATGTTAAAACTTCAATCTAATGCCCCTCGTTGTCATTCATAAACAAAACCTATAGTTAAAAAAAAAAATACACATAACTCAAAAACCAAATAAACCTATATAACTTAAAGATAAAGATCAAGGAAATAAAAATGCAATTTCCAAGTCAAAAATTAAAAATAACACACCAACAATATAAAACTGTATATCAAAAGTTTTTCTTGACTCATCAAATGGTTCAAAACCACATTCGTAAGCACTAGCTTTTTCATCTGTTATATTCTTTGATGAAGCACTATACGAAATTACTAATAAAACTAGTACAATTACAAAACTTATAACTGTAAAAATTGATATAAAAAAATATTCTGAATAATAACACGAAGTTGTAAAATAAGGTTTTACTTTATATAATAACATACTATTTTCAACAGCTGTATTTTTAAACGTAAACTCTTCCATGGTAAAATGATAATTTATAACTTTAAATAAATTTAAAAACACTCTTTTATAAACAATTACAATCCATTTTTATATAAAAAAATTTACATTATTAATAAAGAAATTATACTAACCAAATAAAATTAAAAAAGTAATCATTAAACCAAATAAAGCTATAGCTTCTGTTAAAGCAAATCCTAATATAGCATAAACGAATAACTCTTTTTCTTTAGCTGGGTTAGCAGCAAAAGCAACTAAAAATCCTGAAAAAACATTACCTATACCTACTCCTGCACCACTTAATGATATAGTAGCTAAACCTGCACCTATTAATTTTCCTACTTGTAATAACATAATTATACATTTTTATAAATTAACTTTATAAGTTTATTAAAAAACAATTGTATTTTAAAACACGTTTCCCCATAGAGTATATATGTCAAAATAAATTGATGCCTTTATTTGAAGTTTAATATATCAATACACAAATTTACTTAAATTTTATTAATAATCAATCAATTAAAAAAACTAAATTTCTAAATACCTACGTTTAGCACCATACTTAGACCTTGATGATGCTCTTTCATATACTGCTTGGGCATCAAATTTTCCTCTTATAATTCTATATTTCATAGCTGGTATATCTCTAACCCTGCATCCCCTAACTAATACCGTAGAATACTTTTGTATTGAATGCCCTATACCTGGTATATGGCAATCAACCGTTTTACCACTTCTAAGATTAACTTTAACTACTTTACGTTTACCAGAACTCGGTTTTCTTGGTGTTTTTATAAATGGGTTATTTACACAAGAACCTTTACGCTGAGGTGAATTGTTAAGTGCTGGTTTTTTTATTTTTAGTTTACGTTTTTTACGACACTTATGCTTTATTTGAATATACGTTGGCATTTTAAATGAAAGTTATAAGTCCTTTTATACTACAATAAGATATTTCTAATATTATATCTGGAATTAAACCTAAAAGTAACGTAAAAAATACTAAAGGAAGTAATAATATAAACTCCCTTTGTGTTAAATCTTGATAGTTATCTATAAATGTTAATTTGACATTACCAAAAACAAGCCTATTAAAAAGTCATATAGAGTATATTGAACTAAATAGCATACCAGTTGCCGCAAATATAGCTATCGTTAAATTCTTTTCTGCTAAACCCACTAAAACTAAAAGCTCGCTAATAAAATTAGATGTACCAGGAAAAGCTAAATTTGATACTGAAAAGAAAAAAAAATATATAGAAAAAATTGGCATTTTAATAACTAACCCACCATAATATTTTAATAATTTTGTATGGTATCTATCATAAAGCATACCTACTAAAAAAAATAAAGCTGATGATACTAAACCATGGCTTATTAATAAAAATAAGCTACCTTGGATACCTTGATAAGTTAATGAAAAAACACCTAGTATACTTAAGTTCATGTGGGCAATTGAAGAGTATGCAATTATTTTTTTTAAATCTATTTGTCTAATCGCTGATAATGATGCGTAAACTAAACTTAGTAATGCTAAAGAAAAAACTAATGGCATATAGTAATTATACGCATAAACAAAAAGTGGTAGAAATCTTATAAAACCGTAACCACCAAGCTTTAATAAAAGTGCTGCTAAAATAACCGATCCAACAGTAGGCGCTTCTACATGGGCTTCAGGTAACCATATATGAAATGGGAACATTGGTACTTTTACAGCAAAAGATAAAAAAAAAAAAAGCCATAATATAATTTGCAACTTTTTACTTAAACTAAAAGAATCGTGTGTAGGTTCGAATATATAAATATAACTTAAGGTACCCATATCAATAAATATAACTAATATTGAAAATAGTAATAAAGCTGATCCAGCTATTGTATAAAATACAAAATAATAATTAGCTTTTTTACGCCTGTCTCCAGGACCTCAGCACCCAATTATAAAGAACATTGGTATTAGAACACTTTCAAAGAAGAAGAAAAATAACAATAAATTAGTTGTTAAAAATGCATTTAATAAAAAAAATTCTAGTATTAATAGATTTATAATAAAAAATTTTAAATTAAATAAATCAAATTTATTTATTAAAGATCAAGCTGAAATATAGCATAAAGGGAAAATAAAAGTTGTTAATAAAACAAAAAAAATAGAAATACCATCTACTGCAAACTCATAAAATAAAGGTTGGTATGTGTCTTTTATTCAAGTTGTGTTTGTTAAATATTGTAACTTAATTGTAGATTTATCAAAGTTTACAATTAAAAAAACAGAACTTATAAAAATTATAATACTTATAATAAACCCTATATTTTTAATAACGTTTTTATTAACTTTATTTAAAAATAATATAATAAAAATACCTACTAAAGGTAAAACTAACATTGTTATGTAAATAGTATAAAACATATAAATAAACCAAAATTATATCATAATACAGTTACCTATCTACTTCTCCAAAAACTATATCCTGCGTACCTATAATAGTAACAACATCAGCTAATAGGTGATTTCTAGACATGAAGTCTATGCCCTGTAAATGTAGGAATCCTGGGGCTTTTATTTTACACCTGTACGGTTTTTTATTACCATCTGAGATTAAAAAAACACCAAATTCACCTTTTGGGGCTTCTGTACCTACATAAGATTTACCTTTAGGTACATCAAAACCACTACTAAACAGATTAAAATGCATTATAAGTGCTTCCATACTAGTTTTAGTTACATCTCTATTAGGACTTATAATTTTTTTATTAAAAGTTTTAATAGGTCCTTTTGGTATTTTTTTTAAAGTTTGGTTTATTATTATTAAACTCTGCCTCATCTCTTCTATACGAACTAAATACCTATCATAGCAATCTCCATTTTTACCTACTGGGATTTTAAAATCTAAGCTATCATAAATTTCATAAGGTTGTAGTTTTCTTAAATCTCAAGGTAAACCAGATCCACGAAGTAATACACCACTAAAACCCCAATTCAGGGCGTTTTTTTTAGAGACAACTCCAACATTTAGTAAACGTTGCTTTCAAATTCTATTATTAGTTAAAAGTTCTTCAATTTCATTAATTCTAGAGCTGAATTGAGCTGTAAAATTGTTTATATCATCGCATAAACCTAAAGGTAAATCCTGATGAACGCCACCAGGCCTTATATATGCAGTATGCATTCTAGCGCCAGAAACTCTTTCATAAAATTCCATTAATTTTTCACGTTCTTCAAAAGCTCATAAAAATGGTGTTAATGCCCCCACATCTAAAGCATGTGTGGTTAATGACATTAAATGGTTTAAAATACGTGTAATCTCACAAAAAATTACTCTAATATATTTAGCTCTTAGTGGAACTTCTGTTTTAGTTAGCTCTTCTAAAACTAAAGAAAAACAATGCTCTTGTGCCATCATAGATACGTAGTCTAGTCTATCTAAATAGGGTAAAGCTTGTAAAAATGTTTTATGTTCAATCAATTTTTCAGTTCCTCTATGTAAAAGTCCAATATGTGCATCAGCTTTTTTTATTATCTCACCATTTAGTTCTAAGACAAGTCTTAGAACTCCATGAGCAGAGGGGTGTTGAGGTCCGAAATTAATGTTATACAATTTTATTTTATTTATAGTTTTTTTTTTTAATAACATTTTATAATCCTTAATTGTTAAGTTTTAAACGAACTGTTGTATATAATTTTTATATCTATTATTAAAGTTAAATTTAAAAAACCGACGACGGCTACGTTTTTTTCTACGTAATTTAGGACTACGACAACCATTATGTGGTACTTTAACTAAAAATTTTACATAATTTAAACTGGGCCTATAACCATCTCTATACCTCAAAGCTTTTTTTACAGCCCATTTAAATCTACTCCAACCACTAAATAGTAAACTAATTTTATTCAATTTATATTTATATATTAAAGGTTTTATTTGTTTAGCTACTGTAAAAATTGACACATATTCTTTTCGTCTTCTCCCTAAATAACCCTCTTTTCTAACAGTAGTTAAATATAAAGTTTTATTTTTATAATCTCTTAGTAAAAAAAAAGTATTTCTTTTTTTAAATGTTACATGCAAAGAACCAGATAACACATTATGTTTAAAATACTTTAAATTATACTCGATTCGTAGCCTACTTCTTACTACTAACCTATACAAATATCTATATTTAAAAACCATATTACGCTTTCATAATTTAAAATGTTTTAAAAAATCATTTATAACTGAAAAACTATAAAATTTTTTAAAAAATTCATTATTTATCAAATGTAATTTTAAGTATTTATAGTTTTTTTTTAATTTTAAAAGTACTTTTTTATAATTTAAACTAAAATTTAAGTTATTAAAAAGTAAATATATTATTAAAAAAATTAAATTAATAGTTTTAATAAAATGAGAATTATAAAATTTTAAACGTAATTTAGACAGATTTAAAAAATTAAATTCAGTTATTTTTTTTATTACACTACTATCCAGCATAATATTTATAAGTTGATTTATCAACACTTGCTAATTTTAAAGACTCAACTCTAAATTTATTTAAAAAGTTAGTTCTTAATAGTTGTGTATTTAAATCATAATCTAATCTACTCTCTTCTCCATAAAATAAAGAAAACATTGGTGTTGTATGTAATCAAAAGTAATTTGGAGACTGAACTGATATATGTATTGGCATAAATCCATGGTTAATACCGCAAATTTCACTACATTGACCGAATAATTGACACTGCCTATCAAATCTAACAAAGATCTCATTTAATCTACCAGGACAAGCATCAATTTTAATACCTGCTGCCGGTACAGCTCAACTATGTAAAACATCGTTAGAAGTAACTAGAATTCTAATATTGGTATTTACTGGCATAACTAATTCGGGATCGTAATTAACACGTACCATCCTATTAGCTGACATCAATTCAATACTATCTATACCTTCAATACCCACACTTTTACTATACTGACTTGGTTCTCATATTTGTTCAATACCATAATTACCTATAGGACAAGAATATTCGTAACGTCAATATCATTGATTACCTATAGCTTTTATAGTTAATTCTATATCTTCAATTTCATCCATTTGATATAATAAAGAAAAAGAAGGTACAGCTATTGTCCATAAAATTATACCTGGTATAGAAGTTCATATAATTTCAAGATTTGTATGGTGTACTTGTGCTGATGGTAAATCTGTTACATTATTATTACCTAAATCCTGAAAATAAAACAAAATTATAGCTATAAACCAAGTTACAAAAATACTTATAAAAATTAAAAAAAAGAAAATATCATGATGTAAATCTATTATACCCTCCATATTTTTTGTAACTGGTGTTGGAAAACCTATTTGTCCAGGGTTTGGAACAAACTCATTTATAATGTTCTCATAATGATAAAAGTAAAGATTAGAAAAATCTGTTTCATTTCTACCAATTGAGAACTTTTCATATATTTCATTAATATTGGATTCATTTAAAACATCATGATAAACAAATGATTCATATCATCTTCTAAAATCATTCTTTGAGTTTTGTTTGTATATATTAAATAACATCTGTTTATTCCATTTAGAAACACCTCAAGGTGATTTTCTACCTTTTTTACCAGATGTTAGCATATCGTAAACTAAATAATAAAATACAAAAAGAGAAATAAATGATATTTTAGATCCTATTGTAGCAATATAATTCCAATGTTCATAAGTACTAATATAATCTGGTATACGTCTAGGCATACCAGCTAATCCTAGGAAGTGCATTGGGAAAAAGGTTATATTTACACCTATAAAAAATATGGTAAAATGTAATTTACCTAATCTATCATCATATTGTAAACCTACAATTTTTTCAATTCAGTAATAAAAACCTGCAAATAATGAAAATACTGCACCCATAGATAAGACGTAATGGAAATGTGCTACTACGTAATAAGTATCATGAAAAGCTATATCTACACCAGCATTAGCTAACACTATACCTGTTAAACCACCTATAGTGAATAAAAAAATAAAGCCTACTGCAAATACCATTGGAGTTTTAAATCTGATTGTACCTCCTCACATTGTAGCTAATCAACTGAAAACTTTAATACCAGTTGGTACACCAATAATCATTGTTGCAGCTGTAAAATAAGCTCTTGTATCTACATCTAAACCAACAGTAAACATATGGTGCGCTCAAACTATAAAACCTAAAATACCAATAGAAACCATAGCATAAACCATACCCAGGTAACCAAAAATACGTTTTGATGAAAAGGTTTCGACAATCTGACTTACAATACCAAACCCGGGTAAAATTAAAATATATACCTCTGGATGACCAAAAAATCAAAATAAATGTTGATATAGTATAGGATCACCTCCACCCTCGTAATCAAAAAATGAAGTGTTTAAATTCCTATCAGATAATAACATTGTTATAGCACCTGCTAAAACAGGTAAAGAAAGTAATAATAAAAATGCAGTTATTAAAACAGACCAAACAAATAATGGCATGCGTAAAAGAGTCATACCACGCATTCTCATGTTACATATGGTAACTATAAAATTTATAGCACCTGCTATAGAAGATATACCAGCTAAATGTAAACTAAAAATAGCTAAATCTACTGACGCACCTGAATGTGCTATAGGGCCCGATAACGGAGGATAAACAGTTCAACCGGTACCTGCACCTAATTCAGTAACACTTGATGTTAACAATAACGATAATGATGGTGGTAATAACCAAAAACTTAAATTATTAAGTCTTGGAAAAGCCATATCTGGAGCACCAATCATTATTGGAATAAATCAGTTACCAAAACCACCTATAAGAACTGGCATAACCATAAAAAAAATCATTATAAATGCATGGGATGTAACTATAACATTATATAATTGGTGATTACCTAATAAAAAACTATTATTTGGAGATTCTAATTGTAATCTTATCTCCATAGATAATAATGTACCTATGGATCCAGAAAAAGCACCAAATATAAGATATAAGGTTCCTATATCTTTATGATTAGTAGAAAAACACCATCTATCAATAAATTGATATATATTGTTAAAATTTTTAGTATTTATAAATTCTTTAAAAATTCATTTAATAACTAAATTTAATTGCAATCACATTTAAATAAGATTTGTTTTTAAAACACTATTAATAAAATTATTAAATACGTTTTGATTTATTTTAGTATTAGTATTAAACTTAATAAAAACATTACTCGTTCTAGTTATTTTTATAAATAAATCCTTTATTTTACCTATAGCTGAAACATCATAAGTATCTAAATAACCTTTCATACCTATGTAAATAAGTAATATTTGTAATTTAACAGTTAACGGTTTTGTATGCGGTTGTTTTAAAAGTTCAACTAATCTAGAACCACGCTGAACTTTAAACATTGTTGTTTCATCTAATTCAGAACCAAATGTTGCAAATGCTTCAACTTCCCTAAATTGAGCTAACTCCATTTTTAAACTACCTGCAACTTCTTTCATTGCTGAAACTTGAGCTGCAGAACCAATTCTACTAACAGAGATACCTACATTTACTGCAGGCCTTATACCTTTATTAAATAATGTTGTCTCTAAAAAAATTTGTCCATCAGTTATAGAAATAACATTTGTTGGTATGTATGCTGAAACATCACCTGCTTGTGTTTCAATAATAGGTAATGCAGTTAAAGACCCACCACTAAACGAATCGCTTAATTTAGCTGCTCTTTCTAATAACCTAGAATGTAAATAAAAAACATCACCTGGATAAGCTTCTCTACCTGGAGGACGTCTTAATAATAAAGACATTTGCCTATAAGCTACTGCTTGTTTACTTAAGTCATCATAAACTATTAATGCATGACCCCCGTTTTTACATAATCATTCACCTATTGTACACCCTACGTAAGGACATAAATACTGTAATGATGCTGGATCATCAGCTGATGAAAAAACGACTACACAATTATCCATAGCACCTAACCTTTTTAATTTATCAACTAAATGAGCTATATTAGATCTTTTTTGGCCTATTGCTACATATATACAATATAAGTAACCATTAAGTTTTTGGTTTATTATAGAATCTACTGCTATTGTAGTTTTACCAGTTTGCCTATCACCAATAATTAACTCACGTTGACCGCAGCCTATAGGAACTAAACTATCAACTAATTTAATACCAGTTTGCATAGGTTGTCTTACTGAACTTCTTTCTATAATACCTATAGCTTTGGTATCTATATGTGCATAATTATTAACATCTTGTAAATATTGTCTAGATTGCTTAGTAGATAAATCATTACCTAATGCATCTATAACCCTACCAAACAGTTTCATAGTTAAACCTACATCCATTATAGAAAAACTTCTTAATATAGAATCTCCAGATTTTAAATCCCTATCATTACCAAACACAACTATTCCTACTAAATCGTGCTCTAAATTTAAAGCCATACCTTTAACGGAATAATTACCCATAACAACCATTTCTCCTGCTGTTACATTTCTTAAACCACTCGCTTTAACTATACCATCCCCAATACTTAATATTACACCCTCATCTTTAATATTATTATAGATTTTTTCTAACGACATTAAAAAGTTTTTTCCTTGTTCCATTTTATATGACTCAATTGGATTCGAACCAATATAGTTATTTTTTAAATAACTATTTTACCGATTTAAATGAGCATTAAATTCCATTGTTTAAACGTAAATATAAAACATAATAAGTGTAATAAATTTTACACATATATATAAAATTTATTATTTTAACTACCCTTTTAAATTACTAAAATTATCAAATTCTACACGCTTGTATAACTTAAAAATATTAATTAACAATCCTAAGCCTATTGCTGACTCTACAACTGCTATTGAAGTTATAAATAATGAAAAAATTTGACCTATTGGGGATAGTCAATATACAGAAAGTATAATTGAAGTATACCCTAAACTAAATAACATTAATTCTACAAAAAGCATAAAAATAATTATATTTTTTTGCTTATTTAAACTTAATCCTAACAAACTAATTAAAAATAATGTTATTGAAAATGCTAAATAAAACTCTACAGGTAAACTTTTATATGAGTCTACGATTCAAAAATTTATTTGGTCTTCTTTATAAAATGCTGTAAACGTATTTCAGGTACTGTTTTTGACACTAATTATATTAAAAATATTTGAGTTATTATATTCTACAAAACTACTTTCCATAAGCTTTTTCTGGAATCAAACCAGTATTTTCTATAAAGCTACTTATTACATTTCCATTAAGTTAATTATAAATAAGTATTTTGTAGCTGAATATCTTACAACACTTACACTCAAAACCTAAACAGTATTAAACTGTGTATAAATATAAATAAAAAAAAATTTTCTTGCTTATACATTCATCAGCAATTCTATTTCAAATAGCGTGGCTTGTCAGCAATGCTTTAAAAAAACAACTGATAAACTATAGGCCATTATTAGCCGGTCCTCTCGTACTAGGATTAATTATTTTTATTCTATAAGGTATAGAAGATAGGAACCAAACTGTTTTACAACGTTCTGAACCCAACTCATGTACCATTTTAATCGGCGAACAGCCGAAC
>UPTN01000963.1_pt1 | contig 13491 bp, 32 predicted proteins | sample 2160111 | NCBI WGS metagenome assembly UPTN01 (sample SAMN06265058, study PRJEB28932) | marine metagenome | isolation source: Columbia River Estuary | place: USA:Columbia River Estuary, USA | collected 2014-05-05 | reverse complement strand
CATAATTTTTACTTTGTTTATTATTACTAGTTTTTGTTTTTGCTTTAACGCCTGGTCGCTTTACTTTTGCCTTTCCGTTATATGCAAATAAATTTAATTTAGCCATGTATATTTATATTATGTTGCTCGTGTAGCCTTACTATATCTTTCCATTTAATATATCCTTTTTGATCAACAGACCACTTAACGAACTTATCTATTTGCCGTTCCTTATATTTTTGTCTCGCTACTTTCTTTGCGAGTTGCGGATTAGCTCTATTGTTCTGTCGCATTCTGCTTGATTTTGTGGTTTATATAATGTGTACTGTGGGAACTGTTGTGTAACTAATAGTTTAAACAATTTCCATCGCATTGGAAATGACTCGTTTGCTCTGCCCTTTGTTTCGATTATAAAATCATCACCAATAAAATCAGGTGTATATTTAATAGGTAATATTCTTTTACTACCTCTGTTTTTAAATTCACCTTTACCATTAGCTTGACGTGCATAGCATTCGTTTGGAAAATGAAAACCATTCATTAGTACAAATGTTTCTCCTTCGTACTTAGCCCTGATGTTCGCTTTCTTTAAAGCCATATACATATAACGCTCCAACCCGGAGGCGAAGTTGATACCATCGTATGATACCTTCTTCGCTTGCACGGGTCCGCGCTTTTTTCTTTTATACGGTTTCCTCCTCATTGACTTCAATATTATTTAGAAGCGCTTGCTGAAGTTCTTCTGTCATAGTCTCTCTGAGCTTTTGTAAATAAAGCACAGCATCCATGAGTTCTTCTTGCAAGTGATTAGTCCATTCAAATATGTTGGACATATCTTCTTCGAGTGTTACACCGTATTTCTTATACCCTACGTCTGATCGTGATACGAACTTTTTAACAACTCGTTCAACAACAGGATCTCTAAACTCTAATTCTGTTTTTTTCATAGTTGTTCTTTTACAAATGTTCCGTTCACCATGGCACCAGTTCGCTGCCTAATTTCACCATAGGCGGCATTAATGCAATGTTCAATATCGAAACCAGCCAGAGTGGCAAGATTGGTAAGTACGACGACACTATCACCAATAGCATCAACGATATCAAGCTTGCTGTCCTTAAGGACCGCTTCCGAGAGTTCTCCTGTCTCCTCATATAGTTTGATTAGTTGTGTCTTCACATCGCCAGAATCATATATACCTCTGTCGCGTGCCCACTCACGTATATCTTCGAATACGTTGTCGACTGGAATAGCGGGTTCGGCTTGAAAAGCCTCGTGAAACGCCTTATTATAAATGTAGCTTCTATCGTCGTTATACATTGAAGTTTTGGCGTTTCGTACAATCCACGGGATAGCTTCTTTTGTTATTTCAAAATCGTAACCTTGTGGTGTAGTCCACTTAAGTCCCAGATTATCCATAAGTCTACCTTTTAGCTTATTGACTGGAACAGGGAATGTACTTGTTTGGTCTGTAGGGTTTATTCTCATCTTATTAAATAAATTTTTATAAAGTTTTCGATCTACTCTGTAGCCATAAGACTTTTGAAGTTCTATCTCACGATTCGATATATAACTAATATCTTCACTATGATCAAGAACTTCATATTCGTTAGGCTTATAGCCCTGGGTTTCCGTTACGCGTTTATTAAGATTACGTGTAACTCCGATCTTTTTACCCGGGATGTGGTATAAATAATACATAGTTTTATATTGCTACAGGTGCTGGAATGTGTGGACCGGATTGATAATCAATCAGTCGTGCACCTCTTTCTGTGCAAAATCTATATGCTGGTCTTGGTAAAATATTTGTGTCTAAATATTTATTCACAGCTTCTAACTGATTTTTGTACACATGAGCATCAATTATATTAACTGACAACTTATTTGGTAACAATCCTGTTTTTTCACCTATATAATTCATAATTAATGTAAATAGTGCAATGTCATATGGCACACCTAAATACATATCTCCTGATCTTTGTACAACAAACATATTAAGTTTGCCGTTTTCAACAAAGAACTGAAAATACAAATAGCAAGGTGGCAAAGCCATATACTCTAGCTGCACTGGATTCCATAGCGATATTACGTGACGTCGACTGTCTGGGTCGTTCTTTAAGCTATCTATGACGCTCTCTAGTTGATCATAACCTCGACCGCTGAAGTTTCTAAGCTGATGACCATAAACAGGTCCCAGTTCGCCATCTTCGTCAGCCCAAGCATCCCATATCTTTACGCCTGCATCTTTGAATCTTTGTATATTTGTTTCACCATTTAAGAACCAAAGCATTTCAGTATTGAATACTTTAGGAAACATCTTACGACCGGTTATTACAGGAAACTTATTGCCAACTTCAATATTTATTTGTTTATTAAATACCGAGTAGCAACCAACACCTGTTCGGTCTTCTCTATATACAGCTTCATTGCTTAAACAACTTTGTATAATATCTCTATATTGGATTTCATAATCCGTACTTGTTATAGTAGAAAACATATAATTCAAATATTTTAGACCATATCTGGTCTTTGTTATACTTATAAGGACTTCTCTTTTTTAGATCCTTTGCTTCAACATCAACCCACCATTGATCGTTATTCTTATCACTTGATGCTGCATGCGGTGCTATTTTAATACCGTTTTTTATGCACCACTGATAAGCTGTTTCCTCTTCTGGTGAGCGTTCGTATGCAGGCATTGGAGTCCACCATCGCCTATTTTTTCTCAGCCCGCTTCCCATGGTAGTGGATCATCATTAACAACCATATCTCTGTGAGGTATAAAACAACCTGACTTTGGCTCCCATTTAAAATGTGCTTCAGCACCATTTTCACCTAAGTTTTGAAACTTTACTTTCAATACCTTAGCTTTAACAGTTTTAGCTTCATAATTTCTATGAACTAATATACCGTGATAGGAAGCATCATACCATTCGCCGCCACCTTTGATGTTGTACATCGTAGGTTCTTCGATTTTTCCGTCTGATCCTTTATACATCTTTGTTGGGTGTGCAACAATAAAGACTAATACATCGTACTTTTTAGCAAAGATTTCAATCTTCTGCAAGTACTCCATTGTATATCTGTTTACGTCTTCTGTTTTACAATCAACATCTCTAACTTTATTGAACGGGTCAATAACTAAACATTTAATACCCTTACGCTTAACAAGCTCAGCTCCTTTGCGAAGTACAGCTTCAAGCGTGTATCGTTCCATATCAATAAAGAAATAGTTGTCATTCACATGCTCAGCAACCTGGTTCCATCTGTCTGTACCAATATCTGCTTTACTCGGCATATCCTGCCAAGTTTTACGCATTAGTTTATGGGCATGTAAATAAGTTGGCGCATTTTCTGGACTAGCAAACGCTGTCTTCCAACCATAGTTCGCGTTATACCCAACGACCATTTGATCGACAAAATCACTCTTGCCGGAACTAGGAATACCAGTAACAGTAATAAATTGACCAGTATAAGTTGAAAAGATGTCATCAAAATTCTCCAACCCGATTTGATAGCCGGGTTTGAAGCCATTCGTAACGAAGTCAGTAACTTCATTCTCAATGTCTTTGAAAGTTGTGACGTTTTCAAGGGGTACTGGTCTTGCTTTGGCAATACGCTTTGCCAGCTCTTCTTTTCCATATTCTAATAAATATTCATTTGCGTCTTTGCAACCATTGAAATCAGCAAGGTAACATACTTCAGCACCTAATCGACGAACAAGCTCTGTTTGCAGCGCCTGCCCAGCGTCATCTGAGTCAACAGCTATAATAACCTTTTCTTTGTCTGTAAAGTAATCAATACAGTTATCTAAGTAATCAAGGTTGTTATTATTTAGCGTTGCACCATTAGGAACTGATATTACGTTTTCAATACCTGCTTCATATAAAGAAAGGGCATCCATCTCGCCCTCTACAATAACACAGTATTCATATCCTACGATACTGTTTATATTATAGAAAACCTTTTCGGCACCCTTATATAATTTAAAGTTCTTACGACCATCTCTGTATTTAACATTAATGAGCTGGTCACCCATAAAGTAATTAAACTGTATGGTATTCTCGGTCTTACCGGTTTGAGGCATAAACTCAGAGCCCTCGGTTACTTTGAGAGCTCTAAGAGAATCCTTTGAAATACCGCGTGATTCAAACCACGTTTCAACATTAGTCGAAACATCGTGTATAGCATCAGGCGTTTCAGGACGAACATATACTTTCTCGCTCGCTCCTTTACGCTGATACGTATGCATTTGAAATGTGCGATCACAATTATGGCAAGTTCCGAGACCCCGTTCCCAATCATAAGAAGCACACTTTTGTTTCTTATTCTCAGGTTTCCTTGTGTGAGAACATACAGGACAAGTCCCTTGTGTTTTACCCACATCTAGGTCGTATTGATTAAACTGGTCAATCAAGAATCCATTGATCTCCGAATTGTTTACTTGCATTTAATTTAATTTAATTTAATTTGTTACCAATCTTCTAAGCACTTAGGGCATATGTCGCAGTAGTCGTGATCTTCCTGCGACATATCCTCATTACACATTTCACAAAGTGACATTAGAAGGGCAAATCATCATTTGCTGCTACTGGTACTGCAGCTTGTTGTACAGGTGCAGGCGAACCATCTCGAGGCGCAGCCGACACATTCTCCCCGTTTGACCATACTACTTGAACATTACCTAAATAAACTTTATCAACTTTTCCTTCTCGCTCCTCTTTAGATTGTGATACAATCACTGGGCCTTGATTTCCAAACTGATCTAGCTCATCGTTTAATGTAATAGTAATTGGTAAATACTTACCTTTCTTGCCGTCGATAATCTTATCTTTCGGTATTTTAGTAAGGTCAATACTTGTTTTGATTATACTAGCCATTAATAACTTTTTACAGTGTTAAACATTCTTTGCAACTGATCTTTAGTTGCTCCAGTAGCACGGCGTAAATTGTCTACTGCTTTCACATGGTTTTGATTGCTATAGAAATTCTTCTCACTTGTTTCAATTCCTGTAACTGTACATACTCTCATTTTTCTACGTGGCATAATAATTGGTTTTAAAGGGTTTCATTAATTAAATAATTTGAAGGATCAAAGCCTTCTGTGTTAAAGAAAAGGTCGTATACGCTACTTGCTTCTTCTACTTTACGTGCGCCTCTTTCATAAAAGTCTGGCGAACAATCGTAGACACCAATCACATGCGAAGCTTTGTCGATAACTATAAAGACCATCTCATAACCAAATAGCTTACTGTATATATAAGCTTGGCTATCGTAATTAAAACGTCTTGCACTTTGCCTAAACGATTTAATTGAACTTGTAGTCTTCAAGTCAACCACTAACTTCTCATCGTGATTGATTATATCGGCTTTGCCTTTCCACATATTGTTTGCTAGCTCGCCGATTGCAGGCACTTCGTATTCAACATTCTCTCCTTGGATTAATCCTCTGCATACATCATTCTCCATAAGTTTATCGCGCATGAAATTTATATTGTCTACCTCATGTTGAAGCATACACATTTCACCGCCAGATAATTCCTTATACTTTTTAACCGCTCGGGTTGAAGCGTCTATAATTTTAAAACGCTCCAACTTTCCCGGCTCTAGTATAGCTGTATGAAAGTAACTGCCTATAACTAAATTAGGCGATGCTTTCAATGGAGTGCCATACTTCAAAGGATCATCCAGTAAGGTACCTATATCAGAGTTACTTAGATACTGTTTGCCGAACTTACCATAGTATAGTTCATCGTCTCTAAGCTTCTCGATAATCTCTGTCTTTGTCATACCTTTGCTGGTTCAAACTTCTTCAATTGAGCTAATGCTTTTTGAGTAAGCTTGTACTTTTGGTTGATGGCTTTTAACGTACCACCGGATTCAATATACTGTTGTGCTTTTGTAAAAGCGTCGGTGTTTATATCGAGGGTTGCTTTTGCTTTAGCCTCTTTACCGTGAGTATTAGTAGCATCTGCGTCTGCAGTGTCGTCAATTAATAGTAAGTTTCCTAATGCGTACTTCTTACCATAACTCGAAGCAGAACCAAACTGTTGAGGTACTTGCATACCTTTTTGATTTAAGTCTACTCCAACTATAGCTGACGCTGTTATTTCCATAGCTCCTTCTACATCAATAGCAGAAGCTTTAGTTTCAATAACACCATCACCTAGATAGTTCTCATCAACTTTAAAGTATACATTATACTTTTCATTGTATGGTTTTAATGCTTCGAGAATGTCTTCGGCTGATCTGAAGTTATACTTGCCGAATGAATTAAAGCGTGACTTCTTCGCTTTAAATTCTTTTTGAATTTTACTTAGTTTTTCGTGGATAGTCATATATATATAATTACGTGTTAATAGTTAATTTTAAATGTAACTTATAGATAGTCAATGACTTGGGAGGGTGGTACATTGTCTACCAGCTTGTCAATTGCTTCCTTTTTTATTTGTGATACTCTAACATAACTAGCTGTTCCGTTGATATCTAATATGCTCGCAATATGTTTTGCGGAATGCTTGTCACAGTCTAATCCATAAGATAAACGAATTACTTCATATTCTTTATCCGTTAAGTATTGTTTCATTATACCTAATAGATAAGCATTCAGTAAAGCTATATTGTAAGGCTCAGAATTATCTGGAATCTGAAACATTGAACCATCATCTTCCGTGTCAATAGTCTTGTCTATACTTAAAAATATTTGATTAAAAAATGTTTGAACAATTTCTTTGTCTTTGCCACTATTTTTTCGTATCTCGTTTAGCTTGTGTTCTGGTATGCGCATGTCACCTCTGTTAATATCAATAGATCTGCGTATAGCACCTCGTATACGCTTGCCCAAAAATGCTTTCAATACTTTTTCGACATCATCTACATCTGCAAGCTTCTCCCATAGTATTCTATCTACTGCAGCAATTAGCCCAATTGACCCTTCCTGTATAAGATCATTGATACTTAATACTCCTGACGCTTGTTGCGATGTTGAAAAGCGTCGTGCAATATTTTCTACAAGAGGTAAGAACACTGTAATCATTTCTTCTCTTTTATAATCCTTGAATTCTTTATTTGGAATTAATTTTATACTTACCTTTAAGTCTTCTTTATATCGAATGTAATTCTGTACGTTATATTTCTTCATTCAAAAGTTCTTTTTCTTTTGTTAGTTCGTGCGTCATGTTTCGGTAGATAGTACGGGTTGACACATTCAAAATCCGTGCAATCTTTGTTACTGTAATCTTTTCACTTTTGTCGTGGATAAGTATCATTGTTTCGTATATATCCTCAGGCTGTGCTTTACTGTTACGACCAATCAGCTTGCCTACTATTGATAGCTTTTGAGATTTAGTAAGATTAGTAGTGTCTTTGAATATAACTTTTCTAATCCTATTCTTTGGTGGATATTCAAGATCCTCCATGCTAACATCGTAAATAATCTTTTTGAGTAGCATCTCTGGTATTGAAAAGGTTATGAAACCATTATCCTTCTCTGCTATGTAGTATGCAAGCTGTTCAAACTTGTCTTGGTCGAGTTGCGGGTTAAGGTACCAGAGAACAAGCAAATGCCACTTGAGTGACTTGTAACTCGTTATCTTAGCCTTACTCCTAAACAATTCATAACATTCATGTGTACCTGATTCATAGAACATGCCCCACTCAAAGGTTTCGCTAGGTTGGTCATTGATTGGACCTCTCCTGTATATTATTTTGTTACTATGTAGATATTTCATGTTACGTGACATTAGCCTCTTATTCTATTTATTTATCTTGCTATCGTCGCTGTCTTCGTCGCGAAGGGTACAAAAGAAAAAATGTTCATTTATGAACTTATCGTTTACCTCTTGTTCTCTCATTTGCTGAAACAGCTCTTTTACTTTGCCCATTCTTTTTTTGTTGTTTTTTTACTTTAGATGAAATGTTAAACACATTCGTTGACATAAGATGGTCGTATGATGATTTGCTCATTTTTATTTGCTATTTTATATTTGTCTTGTTCATAATAATTCCAATAAGCACTGATGCTGTCGTCCTGTACTTTATACTCGTCAGGCATGCATTGTGGCGGTTCTTGAAATTTATTCATTGAAATGTACTTTGGCAAAGTGTATAGCACATCGCGGCACTTGTCAATAGTCAAATGTATTTTATCGTACCGTTTAGTATACTCTTTACCTAAAGCCATCATATAGTTATATGTCCATATATATTGTTCAGCACTTGATCGTACCCATATAGTTGATGGGTGATTTAAGTGTGCTTTACGGTATGGCACATAGCTAGTATCGTATTCATACTTTTCGCCTAAGGCGTGATGAGCTGTACAAAGCATCTGTGCTGCTTCTAAGACCATCTTGACCTTGTGCTTATCGTAATGATAAGATGCGGCAACAATAGGGTCTCTATCGAGATAAAATAAATTCATTATACCTTTTCGTATTTGAACACACCAAAGATTTTACTATGCAATGCTTTGCCAATTGAATCTGAGCTTCGCACGTCTTCATAGGTTGCATGATCTACATTGCTGTATAAATATATTGTGCCGCTTTTAAATGTTACATATAACATTTTTGCTTTGGTAGCATATGTCATTACTGACACTAAGCTAGAGTCTACTGTTATTGTTTCAATCCCTATTTTGCTCATAATTTACTTATTTTATTTTCTAAAAATTTAATTTTGTTAGCTATTATTGCTGCTTTCTCGTAATGTTCGTTGTGCTCATAGCTTGCCAGCATAGTTTGCAATCTTGCAAGCTCACCTAACAATATATCTTCTTGACTTTCAACTGTAAATTCAGCACCTTTGTCAATAGCTTCATTCATTCCATCAAAGAATGCTGCATCAATTTCGTTTTGCTTTTCTATTATTTTTGCAACTATAATATCAGCTAAACTTTCCATTTCTTCATTCGTCATTGTTCTCTATTAGTGTTAGTAAGTAGTGATAAATGTTTACACGCCTACGTGCCATACCGATATGCGCTTCTTTTGTCTCTTCAAAGCTCTGAACTGTATCTAAATGGCCTCTGCCATCCCAATCTTTTGCTTTTATTAAGTCTAATTCTGCGGTTGACAAGCGCGACCATATCATTGTATGTGCTTCTTCTTTTATATTATCTGTGTCCATCCGTGTTTAGTTTGTAAATTAGTGGTATACTAGTCCGATTTTTTTGTTCTTACTGAACCATTTCGTCGCAAACAAATCTACTTTACTTGCGTTTACAAACCCGGCACGATCTAACTCTTGATCGGATTTGAATATCTTTGTGTACCTATCTTGCTCATAATCAATCATATGCACTTGTTTACCAGCATCACTGAATATGATATCAAAGTTAGGCGGCAAATCAGTTTTGTGAAACATATCTACCATATTAGTGTAGCTGTAGAATTTCACAGACGGGTTGTGTATAGCAACCTCGATCCACTTCTTTAGATATTTGGGACTGTAGTAGTCTCCGCTATCATGGACCCGTACATAGTCTGGTCGCTTACGTTTGATCTCTACATTCATTGCGTTTACAAACTCATTTGTTTTAGTGAGTTGGTACCGCTTTTCAAACGCAGGTTGCACATTGCTCCATATATATGCTCCCTTCTTAGCGTAACAAAATTTTACGCAAGAGTCAGCCATAGGGCAAGTAAGTTTACCGGACGCAGACTTGTAAGCAGGTATTCCGAAATTGAATACACGTACTCCCAATTCTTGACTTGTCTTTTTGAGTTTCCCGTTCTGTGTTAATAAATTCATAACTAATCTAATAATGTCATATACGCTTCTGCATTTGCTTGTCTAAACCAATCTAAACCTTTTTGTAAAAGTTTATAGTGTCTTGTAAGTTCAGCACCTTTGATTACGTCATACATTGATAACTCTTCTGCTGATAGTTCGGCTTTGTCGCCGGTGTAAGGGTTCGATACTGTGCTACCCTCTGTATATACTTGTCCGTCAAACCACTTAGGCAACGGCTTCTGTGTTTTCGTACTCATATCCTTCTTCTTCTAGTTTTACAATTATTTTAGCTTTAATACTTTCAATCATGTTATCAAACATTGTACTCATTGAGTCATTAACATAATATGCCTCCATGTCTTCAACAAAAATTGTACCCCCGCCGTGTCGTATTTGATCACAAAGTACTTCATTTAGGTCACTGTCATAATAGTGAACATCTTCGTTTACATTAACTCTACCTTGGTCGTTGTCTGTTGTAATCCATACTTCATAACCGTCAGCGGTTGTTTCGCTATAGATAAAGTATTCAGCTTTACCATTAAATGTATCAATTAATTCAAAATCATAATATTCACATAACTTTTTATAGTCTGCATCTTCGTCTTCTGCTCCATAGCTATCTTCTGAAGATAATCTTTGTTTGTTTAACCGCTCTTCGATTAACTTATCTGTGATGTATTTATTCATGTTCAAAAATTAAAAATATATTATTCCAGTCTATTTCGAGTACATCACATATTGTGCACATCTCGCCAACAGTAAGGGCAATCACCCAAATGTTTTTATTCATAGCTCGCTCAGCTTCGGCTACCATATTCGGAAAATCTTTTCGCTGCTCGACTAGCTTTTGTAAGTGCTTAGCACTCAGTCTATTGTATAATGTTCCTCGTTGTTTCATGCTTATATTATCGTTTAGCGTCCGTGTTTAGTTTGTAAATTAGTTCGTAGTATAGTACAGATAATAGTAAACTATACTTATCATCGGTCTCTTCAACTACACCATCCTCAAACATTTCTTCGGTAAGTGTTTCAAGTATTTGGTCGCGTATTACTGTTTCGACGCGATCGAGGAGATGTATAGCATCGGAGTTGCCATGTAAAACAATTCCGTACTTATCTTTAAGTTCCGCTAATCGCAGTGCTTGATTACTTTGCTTGTCTGTCATAGTTATATGTGTTTACTAGTTCTTCCCAATTTACATCTTTAAGAAATCTTCTTGCATATCCTGATATCAGTGCACTGGTTGTCACACCTGTGTTTTCGAACACCGCGTTATTAACTAACTCTTTAAGGTATTCGGTAGTAATACTTTCGCTATCATCCCACTGATGATGGTTAAGTATGTCGTGAGCTACTTGCCATGTAGCCATATTACTCCACCCGTTGCATTTACTCATAATTTATAATTTTAGTGGACGTGGCAGGAATCGAACCTGCGTCTAACCGTTCACGCCCAGTTGAGAGGCTGCGCGTCATTTACCGGTGTGTACCCCGACTTATGCCTCTCGTTTGCTACTCGCGGAGTTCATAACGATCCCTCGCCCGTCCGTAGCTACTTACGCCGCCAAGACTTGTGCACTGCTGCACTGGTTGCTTGACTGACGATTTGAATAGTGTTACCGGTCTTATGGTTGATAATGGGTACATAGCTATACTGTTCAGTTTCCGAACAAGTTGTGCATTTTGAGTACCCGAGGTTTACTCGCCCCGCCGGTATTGTATTGTTACATTTACATTTTCTCATACTTATATTATCGTATGTGTTTCGTGTTTAGTTTGTAATTGCCCTCTCCCTCATTGCTTTGTAGGTATCACTGATAAGTTCACTTTGCTGTTCGCTTTTAAGACCGGCAATGTAGCTAGTGTTGTACCTTTCTTTTGCTAGCTTATGTAAATGGTCATGATAGTTTATACGTTTCATAATTATTTGAAATTATATTGTTAATTTTATCTTCCATATCTATAATATCCCTAGCTAGTTCTAGTATAGTCTCAAGACCGCGTCGTTCACTGTCGCTAAGGTCTTCGTCAACATCACTGTCGTATAATGTATCTACTACATCTTGCATATCCGTCGAGGTATTTTCGTACCTACAATAACTCATATTTGGCATAACTTCTATATTTTATGTTTATATTATCGTTCGGTATTCGTATTTAGTTTGTATAATTCCATCTTTGCCGGTGAGAAAAGTCTTTACCTTTCATAAATACCGTCTTACCACTTGACTTCATTCGCATATACTCGTTGTGATTAAGTCCTCTACAATACCCATCTTGCAACCGTTCTGCATTCCACTCAGCTGCACGCTCCGCTTTCTTAGCCGCACTATAGGCTAATAACTCTTTCATATTATTCACTGACATAGGTAAATCCTTTAAAGTTAAACCACTCGTTAATACCTTCGACTACATAGTCGGTACCATCACTCTCTACCTTCCACTTTTCTTTGAATGCAAAGCTCGGTGGTAAGTTACCGATTAAGTAAGGTTTATAAACAACTTCACCTAATCTTATTTTATTATCTTTTAAAAATTTTATACTATTCATATTTAATGTTTTTACAATTATATTATCAATTAGTTTTCGTATTTAGTTTGTAAAACTATTTTACATTTCTCTTTACCCACTCTACACAATACTGGTATCTGTCAGAGGCGTTAGGTATTAGTATTCTTTTATAGAAATATGTACTTTCCGTTACTATTTTTCTTACTTTATTTATTTGGTACAGTCGATCACCTCCGTATTCTATTCTTACATAACCTGACGTGTAGTTGTGTAAAAACCTACCATCACTTAGTTCGAATTTAAGTGTACCTTTCTCGCTTACATTTACTAACTTCATATTATTTAAATTTACTTGCTACTTCATATATCTCTTCTCTGTCTTCACTATCTAAGCTCGGTGTAGTCTTAGCATAGTGGCGTAATACATAGTGTACGAAAGTACAATCGTTTTCAGTAAGGTTTATACTTTTTGTCATAGTAATGTGCTTTTGTGTTTCATATATATTATCTTCACTAATACGTATTCAATTTGTAAACAAAAGTAGGTAAAGTGTTTACAAGAGTAAAATAGTATACAAGTGTAACATCACCTCTCTAAGCATGAGTTTCCAAGAAGTGTGACATTAGCTAGTTAAGTATTATTAATAACAGGCTAGTGTCGCACTTTTCGTTACTAATCTCTTCATCACTGATCTGTTCTTTACTTTTTTTTTGGGAAGGTGCTACTTCTTATTACTTCACTGCACTGTGCTATACGCGTTGCTATACATATGCTATACACGAGGGCGGTAGCCCCCGCGAGGGGTGAAGTCTTATTTTACTAAGACCTCATCACCTAACTCTCTTACAAACTTTGGTAGTGCGAATGTTTGAGAGTAATACTTATACTTTTGAAAACACTTCATGTTCTCGAATCTATCTTTACATAACTCGTATACTTTGTCATGTGAATACTTGTGTACTTTACCATCATAGTCTGTGAATGAGACGTTAATGTTTTTACCTATTAAAGACTTTCGAATGATGAATCTTTTACTTACTAATGTGTTATTTGAATTACTCATAATTATTTATTTTAATTTGTTTACATTTATATTATCTACTTTACTTCGTATTTAGTTTGTATAAGACTCTTCACGTAAGAATTCTAATTCTCTTATTTCATTTTGAATTGTCTTAGCTTGTACCCATCTGTCGTTATCAATTAAGAAATCATATCTTTTATATAATTCTTTTAGTTTATCTTTTATACTCATAATTTTA
>UPTN01000951.1_pt1 | contig 13609 bp, 14 predicted proteins | sample 2160111 | NCBI WGS metagenome assembly UPTN01 (sample SAMN06265058, study PRJEB28932) | marine metagenome | isolation source: Columbia River Estuary | place: USA:Columbia River Estuary, USA | collected 2014-05-05 | reverse complement strand
TAGTATGAATTTTTTGAAGTAAACTATTAAGTTGTTCGTCACTCAAAAGTGTTGGAGTTCAGCCTCAGATATAGACTCGAGTAATATCTTTTATATATCATGAAACATCATCTATTTCCCGAAATAGTTCTTGTAAATATGACTCTATTAGACTATAGTCAACCTTTTCCTTATATACATTACAAAAATCACATATATGATAACAAAATGGTATATGGATATATAGTATGTTTTTTTTATCTCTCACTGCTCAAAAAAGTTGATGTGTATCAACTTTTTGGGAAGGGAGAGTTTTATGAAAAAGATATGTAGCTGGGTATGAGAAAAGAAAATCTGCATAAAGAGAATTCTTCTTATAGATTTTTAATTTTGTGAGATTGTCCACTTGCGTTACTAAAATAATCAATAATTAACATAGAAATACTCTATAATTTACATTTTTTAAGAAAGTCTTCTCTAATATATGTGTTATATTTTCCAAAATCAAAGTCCACAGTTCCTGAAGTATCAAGTGAAGTTTTGATAGCATCAAATACATAAAATGTATAGGAACAATCTGCTCTCTGTCATTCTGTTTCAAGCTCAGCACAATAATCTGTAGAGCTAATAATTGACTTTATAAGATAATATGGGTATGGGTCTTCTTTGAAATCCTCTATCTTAAGATCTCCTAGTGTACCTTGAAGTTTCTCACAGAAAAATTGATTTTCTTTCTCGATACTACTACAGTTTTGAGTAGAAAGTACTTTTACATAAGAATTCATTTCTTCTTGCGTGAGATTTATTGCGTGAAGATAGTCTTTGTAAAATTGAGTTGCCGCAAGATCATCCGATACTTTACCTGTTGAGACTATCTGCTGACATTCTGCAATACGCTCATCTTTTGACAGCTCTTTAACTGGCTCTGATATAACCGTATCTTGAATTCATTGAATATTTCCTCAATTTTCATTCCCCCCAATATTTCCACTCATATTCGTAGTTATACCTTGTGTATTTATAGGAGCTTGTTGTGTTGTAGTTTTTCAAAAATATAAATATATATTGGTTCCCAAAAAACCTATAACAATAACCATGATTATTCAAAGTATAAGATTTTTATTCTTCATGATAGTAAAAGATTAAGTTTTAAAATAAAGATATTATATTTCTTTTTCTCAAAAAAGAAAACTAGTATTCTAAATGACGATAATTTTTTTGCACCTCAAGAAAATGGTTCTTTGCTTGTATTTGAACATTTTGTATATTCACCCCTTTAAATTTCACTGACTTTGCAACCATAGAATCACAAAGTTTCATAACTTCATCCAATTCATCCATAATCGTATATCATAACTCCGAACACTTCGCATATTTTCTGAGTACCTTCATTCCTATTTTATTTTTAAGATGATAGAGTAGTATCTTTTCAAGCCATCAAGTTTCTGTAACATATCACTTTTCTACTGCTTGTATCATCGTATGAATAGTAGGGACAATTGCATGAACTCAAAGATATACTCCATATATGTGCCGAGCATCAGGTCTATAAGGAGAATAATATTTGAGTGTTTTATCGTTGAGTATAAGTTTTTGAGATTGCATAATAAGATTCAATTTATTATGACTCGACTCATGAATAATAGCTTCTAAGATATTCAGCTCCGGCTGATCTTGGTCAATCGTATATCAAAGATACAAAACTCCTATAGACTCTCGCAAAGAACAGGAGTTATGAACTCGCTTTGAAGTACCAAATGGAACTATTTTTTGTATAATAAAATTGAGTTCATTATAAAACTCAGGATTTACATCTTTTAATAAAGTAAGTGATTTTTTATAGACTCATAGCCATTCTTCTTCACTTCTTTCTCACCAAGTTATCATCGTTCATGCTTTATGGTTTGGATGGTTTGACTTGTCATTTTGAGGGTTATTGTCAAAAATAGTAAGTTTTATATTTGTTCATGGAATCGTATTTCCAAGTGAATAAGTACATTTATCTTCTTGTCCATCCAGAAAATATTGAAATTCTTTCTCAAGTTGCGTAGTAAGTTCTATTCGTCAAAATTCTCCTATATAGTGAATCAATGTAAGTATATCTGCTTTAGATAAAAAATGTTTTTGCCTCTCTTCTGTAAGTTTAAAAAAATCCCTCTTTATATCTCAAGAAAAATCTAAATTTCGAAACATTTCTCTCAATTTTTGAAAGTATTTCTCGTAATACTCTTTTACAATAGGATTATTCGAATGCCCAAGAACATAATAATATGACATAAATTGTATTTTAATAAAAATATTTATACACTTCTTAGAAATTATATTGCTTCTCTCAAAAAATGGAAATATTATTTTGAACCTGCTTATCACTTTGTTTTTTCTTTATAAATTATATCATCATAAAGACTGATATCTTAGAAAAAAGAATACCAAATAAATGGCTCATTTATAATCTTTTCATCCTCCCTTTTTGGTATATATATGCTTGGTACTTTTGATACTTTGAGGGCATACATTACTCTATTTTTATCATACAAATACTTATAAGTTTATGAGTATCATTTATGATATACGCATTTGGAATATGGGGTGCATGAGACGCAAAATATTTATGTATACTATGACTCTATATCCCTCATATAGGTATAATTTCATATATATGAAATATTGCTCTTCTGACTCTTATATATCTTTTTATATTCTTTGTTTGGTTCTGGGTAAGCAAAATAATGTATGATAAGAAAAATAGAGCTGATTTTTTACGAAGTCTATGGACGATTAAAAAGGAAGAATTTGTGACAAAAAACAAAGGCCTATCATATAGAGAGCTTGCTTTTAATTTTTTAAAATGACTGAATATATTTCTCGTGATTTTCTTAGGAATACGATTCTTAAAAATTTTTGTTTTTAGCTATATAGGAAGCCATTACGATATACTCTATCTTCTCCAAGAGTACGGAATTTACATACTCTTATGAATGGTTATTATTACTCTCGCTATCACGCTGTGAATAAAATATATGCTCTATATCCTGAGAAAATACATATTTCGATCTCCTGATGATATGGTATATATAGTAAGTTTTATAAGTATAATTGGTATCGCACTACTGCTGTATGGATATTCGCTCCATCCACACTATTTCTCCGAAAAAATCATTCTCATTTTTACCGTATATCTCTTCTTATATCTTATTATGAGTTTTGTATGGACGGCATATAGAATTATTTTTAAGATACAAGAACAACCCCTTATCCATATAGATGATCTCAAAGAATGAACCATCATAGATAAAAAATGGTTCGATATTCTCGTGAAGCAAGATCATCATATTTTTTGAAATATAGAGATCAGTGGAAGTATTCTTTCAAAAGAAGATGTTGAGATTGTCAAAAAAGTAATATATGATGTCAGAGAACGAGAACAAATCGAACATGTTCCAACCTATAAAACCTTTGGTTTCGCTCTCTTTATATTCGCGTGACTTATAGTAACTTTTTTTTATGATTCTCTCCTTGTAGCCTGGCTTGTACGACTGTATCAAATATATTTTTTATAGATGTATCTATAAAATTACCATGAAATTCAAGTGAGTTTTCTCCACATGTTCCGTCAGTGTTGATATCTAAGAATCTTCATTTTCATTCAATGTTCTGAAACCTTATATCTGAGTAGGTATCTTGAATATATTCCATCTGTGATACAACAGCATATACATGTGACTCTTCCCAAATATACGATGTTCCAAATATAAGTTCCATATTAAATTTTTGGAATCCTTCTGCAATAAGAAACTCTAAGTTCTTTGAAATATCTGGAACTTCTTCCGGTCAAAATGCGAACAAAATATATACATTTTTCTTCTGTTCTGGACTCAAAAATTTTTTAATATTGTGTAATACAATTTGAGTACTTGAATCTCTCAATGTATCATTGGTTTGAATATCCCCATTGAGTGATATATGTAAAGATACATTATGCTCTTGTAAAAAATCTATTTTTTCTTGGTTTACCAGCATAAAATTTGTAGCAATAGAAAAGCTGATGGTTTTAAAATGTTTTGCTGCTTTTTCTTGTGCATAGAGAACGAGTTCTTTCAGTCTTTGAAACTCTAAAAGAGGTTCTCCACCAAAGAATGAAATTTTTTTATTTTCTCAACTTTGCTCTACAAAAAAATCAATAATATTTTTTCATTCTTTCAAATCTAAAACTTTATTTTTAAAATCCACATAACAATACTTGCAACGAATATTACATTGCTGCGTAAGATTAAAACGTATTTCTTCTATATTTTCAGAGAAGAAACTGAGGTGATGCGAGTGAATTTTTTTATAAAAATCAATAAAAACATGATTGAGTTTTTTAAAGTTTTGTACCGATGTTTGTAAATCTTTTGTTTCATTATCTAGATACCATCATACTGGACATATATAAAACCAACGATATGGATCATCTTGAAATAAAATTTCTCTATCAAAAAAATCGTATACCGTTGTATAATTAAATGTTTCTTTTTGAGAAAGTGCTTTAAATCTATTACACATAACAAATTTTCCTGCTTCATTGTATACTGTTTTTTCACATCATCGATTCATTATTTTGAGTCTATTATGTGAAATCCCTGATATATTAATCTGAAACTTTTGGATAAAAGGAATGAATTTTTCTAGTAATTTTTTGAGTTGTCATAGATTCTCATCATGCCAATCTCCATATATTTCTGGAGCAAAACAAAAGTTTTTAAATCCACGGGATATAAAATATATAAATTTTCTCAAGGCTCCAGAAAAATCACTCGGATCAAATATAATATAAAATCATACTTGATTTTTGAGTGTTTGAAGAAGAGAGAGCTTGTTTTTGAGTTGTGAGAAAGATCATTCATGAATCGATATAACGACATCTATTTTTTGATGATTCGTAATATATTGTATTTTTTCTTCATTTAAGAGAATACCATTTGTTACAATGACAAAACTTATGTCTGTATTCTTTTCTGATACTGATTCAACGATTTTTTGGATCATTTCCCAACGAACCAACGGCTCTCCCCCAAAAAACTTAATCACATCATACTTGAGAAGATCAACTCTCTCTAAAAAATCCTCTACTTGAAATGCGTGTTTTTCTTGTTTTACCACATCAACGTAACAATACTCACAATCGAGATTGCAAACTTTTGTAATGTAGAGATCCAGAACTTTCATATTATTTTTTAAAGAGAGTAGATTGTATGGAGAATCTAGGTATATCCTTCATCATTCGAGTGACCCGATGATATGCTATCGGTGAAGCTTGTATAAAAATAAGTGTATTTTTTTTATATGAAATAGTGTGATGTGCTGTTATGTTTCAAGGAAATGATGTTTGAGTCGTTCCAAGCTCTAAGTTTCCTCCATTTTCTGTATCCCATTCTCCCTCGTATCATCAAAGATAATAGGTAAATGCTCAAAGAGATCAATCTTCTAAAGGACCATCAATATGCCAATCAAAAAAATCTCATTTCTCATATATTTGGGCCGCAGCTCAGATAAACTTTTTTCATAAAATCTCTGATATATGTTCCGTATCCACATAAAACTCTTGTTTGATATCTTGTCGTAAATAGAGAGAAAGATATTTCTCAAGTTGACTACTTTGAAAAAAGTCAAAAAGCTTTTGGAGGTATTCTCCTTCAAGAAGTACTGTTTTATTATTTCTATGCTCATCATGATGAATATCAATATTTTCGTACTTCTGTGATCGAATTTCATGCTCTATTTGAGCATATATTTCTGGATCAATAAAATCTTCCCATACAAAATACTTGATAGGATGATGTTTCATAGCATCAAGGTATATCTGCTGTATGAGCGTAGCGTCTAAATATTTTGTATGTATCATTGAGTTCTCTCCTTCAAAAATAAGATTCTATTTCTCTATGAGTATACTGAAATACCTGAGCTTTCAAAACAACATATTATATAAAATATATTTCTTTTGTATCTCATTCTATACAATAATATTTTACTTGTTTTTGTATTATATATATTTCTGAGAATTGCATCACATATTTTTCTATACCAGAAATATCAAATTCTGAAGAAAATTGTGAAACACTAATAGGACTACGAAACCTATAAAAGTATTTTTTTCGTTCATTCATATTTTTCAACACTCCACACTCTTTTACACTATTTTTTTGCAATATTTTTGGAAGAGTATTTTCACTTATATCTCACTGCAGGAGTTCATAGACTTTGAGGTCTATACATCCATCTCGAATATCACATCCTATACAATCAAATTTTAAAAAATTTGATTCAAGAAAATATTTTTCAGAAAGCCCCAATATTTTTCTGACTTGAGTAAGAATATTCAGTCACTGCTTAAAATCATTATCGTACAAGGAAATATAAAATTTATGCCTATCTGAGGCAATATCTATTCAAAAATGGAATATATTATTTTGAAGTATGGGGAGAGAAAAAATACTTTCAAGTTTTTCGAGTTCCAGAGGAAGAAGATACACCTCATTTCGAAAAAACTCGAGTATTTTTTGACGAAATTCTGGGGAATCTCCAAAAGAACGATATAAAGTTTTTGATACCTCTTTGTGTTTACTAGAAATACAAAACTCTAGGTTATTTTCTCCAATAAATCAATGATATAGTACTGTTTGATCCATAGTATTTATTCTCGGTTTTTTCTATTATAAAAATATATGTAATTCTGTATATCTCAACTATCTGCTTCAGTATAATAAAAATAAACGAATAATAGAAATGAAATTGGAAATTATACCTAAACTTATTAAAATACTTTACAAGAAATATCAGTTATAAGATATTTGCTCATATTTAAGAACTTTTATTGAACGATTAAACAACTCGCACTATGCATCCATTTGAGAAATTTGATAAACAAATCTACTTCGTAAAAATCATTATGTGAGAGGCTTGTCCCCTGAGATGTAGTTATTGTTTTGTAGATAAAGAAGACGGACGTGTCATATCAGAAGAACATCTCTTCAAATTTATAGATCTACTCCTGTATTCTCCATGACATAATAAACTCCTACATCTCTTGGGTGGAGAACCTCTTCTTTGCTTTGATCTCATTAAAAAAGCTGTAGTGTATGCTCGAGACCTTGAAAAAAAACTTTGAAAAGATCTTGATATTTCCTTTTGTACGAGTGGAATATTGTTTGATCAGGAAAAGCTTGATTTCATTGCTCAGAGTAAGATATATCTCGCTTGGAGTATAGATGGACCTGCCCATATTCATGATAGAAATAGAAAACTCGCAAATGGAAAATGAAGTTTTGAAAAGATTATCATAAAAAAAGATATAGTTCGAAATACTATTGTAGATACTCATCTCTGAATTGCGATGACTATTGATCAAAATATGATAGAGGAACTCTTTGATTCATATAAATATTTGGTAGAGCAAGAATGATTTGATTGTACTATTAATCTTGCTCCTGTTGATGGAGTAGTTTGGTCAAAAGAAAAGAAAAAGAAGTTTATCCTCGATATAGAAAAAATTCATCAATATATATTTGATAAGATAGCTGAGTGAAAATTTTATTATCTGAATTCCCTCAATAAAGAGTTTCGTTTTCGAATGCTCTCTGTATTTCGAAAACAAGGAGGACGTTGCCTCTGGTTTTATACTGAGTGATTTACAAATGGGGATGTCGTCTTTAATGCTTTTATCAACAAAGAAGAAGACTACTCAAAATACGTGGTTGCAAATATATGAGATGAAGATTTTATGGAAAAAGTAGATCAATATATTGGTTGTAGCTTTGATGCGGAATCGAAACAGTGTAATGACTGTCGAAATAATTATTTTGAAAATATGAATGAGTCTCTCCAAGAAGTACAGATGAACTACCTTCTTGCGTATCGAGATAGAATATCTGTGTATTTTGCAAATAAGATTCGCAAAGAAGCACAGAAAAATCCTCAATATAAAAAATACATAGAGCTTGCAAAAGATTATATGTATGTCTAAAAAAAATACCTAGAAACTACCATTGTCCGTGACTTCCATGACTTCCATGACTTCCGTGACTTCCATGTCACTCTATACCGGTAATAGACCCTGTATCAAGTCCCCCATCATTTTTTCCACTGAAATGACCATTTACTGCTTGATTAAAATGACCAAGACACGTACCAGCCTGATCATACTCTATCTGAAAATTTGTTGAAGCTCCTTGTGAATGACTTGAATGAGCTGGTCCACTTGAATGCGCTCCATCACGTCAAATTAAAGAACTACTATGAGATGTGCTATTAGTATGTGGAGCGCCTATATTGTGATGATATACGGCTGCATCTACAGTATCAACAAGAGAAAGAATAGCAAGTCATGCTGATATACCAAAAGCATCTTTTTTTGTAATCTTTCCACTTTCGTCAGTAAGAAAGTTTTGAAACTTCTTTGTTACTTTCGGGAATATTTTTTTCTTTTTTACAGACATAGGGTACAAGTTAGTGTATATGTTTTAGTTACTCTGAAATATATTGTAAAAATCATCTACATATCAACGATTGATATTCGCTCTCTATTTTATCACACAAATTATTTTCTGAAGTAGCTCTATATTGGGAGACATAGCCATAACATTCTACTTGTGTTGACCTATCTACAGAAGATATTTCTGAGCTATCACAATTTTGTAAAGCAGTTTCAATAGGATCGTTCGTCATTGCTATAAGGAGAGGGTCATCTCCCATCTTTGTATTAAAAGTAAAATTCCTAGAAATAATATCTTCATAATACTCTCTCATCTGATCAAGGAATCATTCTTTTAATTCTGTTCATTCAAGATTTCATCAGACGAGCTCCTTCACATCATCAAGGTATGTTCCTTCACTCTCAACTTTATCAAATAAAAATCCATAGAATTTTATATACATTTCCTTATCTTGCAAGCGAACTGCATAGATTACTGGAAGGAGCTCAGAATATTTTTGTGTATATGTTTTATATTCTTGAAAAGTTTCTAATTTTTTAAATGACTCGTACATATCTAAAAAAAAACTTTTTTCTTCTTTTGGTTCTATCCTATGAACTATACCTTCTAAATTATCAGGGATTGTAAGGGCTTCCTCATAACTTATTGTTTTCTCTAAACTCTCTTCTATATATGAAGAAAAGTCTTGACTATCTGATATATTTATCTCTTCTTGATTGCTTTGTGACATATACTTCAAAAACACCAAGCTATTTCATCATAAAAAAACCAAGAGCAAGATAAGTATAAAGTATTGTTTCATAAATCTAGTTACTATTTTTTAACACCATCCTCCAGAACCATGATTCCCATGGCTTATATGATTTGCATGTCCTGTAATCCCATTAATTGCTGTTTGAGTAAGAGTCCCTCCGTTATCAATTGCTTGATTTGCATGACCATTCACGAGTCCACTTGCATGGTTTTGAGTACATCCCACTCCAGGAGTATAGTCAACCGCAATATTATAGAAGTTTCCATAGGTTGTATTACTATGAGCTCCATTTGGAACATTTGAATGCCCAGAACAATAATAATCTCTACCAGACCCACTACAATGAGCATATCCGCTTGCATGACTCGTAACATTCGAATGAGCGGTATCAACTGCAACATTATGATGATATATAGCAGCATCAACATTATCAAAAGTTGCTAATAAGGCAGCACCTGCAGAGAGTCAGAGTGCTCATTTCTTTGTGATTTTTCCACTTTCGTCGGTAAGAAAGTTTTGAAACTTCTTTTTTACTTTCGGGAATATTTTTTTCTTTTCAATGGACATATATATATGTGTATCAAAATATTATTTTTCTATAGTGTATGTTTTTTTATAAAAAAATCTAGATATATTACTTTCCTATCCAACTCATAAATATCTTTTTTACCTCAGGATCTTGAAGTTTTTCAAAAATAACATCAATAATCTGTATTTGAAGTTTTATTTTCTCATCTTTTGCGAGAGGAGTATAGATATTTCCATATACTTTAAAATTATGAATAATATCTACTCCAAGGTATGGCTTATATACATGTTCATTATATCATGGAAGACCATCAAGACAGCTAGATTGGATTGCTACTTTGGTGATATCACTCGTCATCATAGCTGTATAGTTTTCTTTTCCTGTTCCTTGACCATCGGTCATACAAAAGTCTTCTATTCCCATTCGAGAAAGCATTCTTGACTCATCTGATGCATATATCTTTCCATTATAATTGTAGGCAACTCCTCCAATAGCAATCCCACTTGGGCTTCGTATATCCATAAAACCAGGATCTTGTTCGTTAAATATCTTCATAAGGTATACAGAAGTTATTTGTTCTCGAAACATTTTTCCAGATTTATTAATCTCTATAATATAATCAAGTGATTTTCGAAAAAAATCTATCCATTCTGCATTATCATAAGCAAGTGTTTCAAGATCACTTGCTGCAAAACCATACGGGTTGAGCCATCTTAAAAAGATAGAATCTAAACCAAGATCTATATAAGTATCAATAATTTGTTTATACTTTGGTATTGTTTCTTTTGTTACTGTAAGAAGTGCCCCTATTTTTCCCATTCCTCTTTTTTGTTTTTCTTCTGAAACTCGTTTCATCCAGTATGTCACTGTCTCAAAGCTATTCCCATTAAAGCCGGCTCTATTGTGATTGTGTGTGATTTCATCTCCATCAAGACTTGTACAAACATCAACTCCATTATCCAAGAGCCAAGAAAGCTTTTCTTCTGTCATAAGTGTGAGGTTTGATACCAAAGAAAAACTAACTTTTTTTCCAAGATGATGCCCCATATTACGTGCATACTCAACTATAAATTGAACAACTGGATAGTTTACAAGCGCTTCTCCTCCTTGAAACTCAATAGTAAGATGTGATGAGTTCGTAAACATAATAGTATCAACTACAGTTTTTGCAGTTTCTTCAGTCATATCAAACTCTTTTGCTGTCATAGGTGCAACTGCTGCATGACAATATCTACAATGATGGTTACAACGAAGAGTCACTACTATCATATGAAGTGTAGGTCCTGAACCTACGAAATGGTTCTTTTTCACCACGCTTCATATCATACGATTTTCATATTCTTCATTTTTGATAAAACCTTTTTTTATAAGATCTGGATATTCTATTAAAGATTCTACATCTCAAGATATAAATTTTTGAAAATCACTTACTGATAAAAAATGATACTTTCCTGCATCATTTGTAATAAGATACTGATCTGCATCAAATTTTTTAAAACGAAAATATCAAAGTTTGTCTGTTGCTGCGCCATTAATAGTTTGTACACTGAGATCCATATTTGTAGTAATTATTATCTATTGTTATTATAAAAGAATACTAAAGAGAGAGAACATAGTTCATAAACTCTCGAAAGATTTCTTGGATTTCATCCTCTGAATCTCATTGGATACTCAAGGTTTCTTGCGAAAACGAAATTGGAGAAACTTCCGCAAAATCTTCAATAGCTTGAGCTATAGAATCTTCTTGGTATATCTTTGTTGAAATAGTGTATTTTTTTTCCATATTGAGTTTTATTTTTTCTTAAACATATTTTTTGCATCTGCAATACCCTCAGCTTTGACACTAATTGATGGTTTTTGAATCTCACTTTCGGTCTCTTGTTCTATTTCTTTGAGAATATTCTCAATTTCTTCTTCGTCTATTTTGAGATCTGGATCGTTTTCTATCTCTTTTAAAATTTCATCAATATCTTTGTCAAAATCAATCACATCTTTTTCTTTCCTATCTGAATCAAATGTTACAAAATTTGCAGAATCAATAGGTCAAAGAAGTGCTTTTTGTACAATCACTTCTCGAATCACTTTATTATCTTTCTCCAACTTATCTCTGAGATAAACAGCTAAAAGTTCGTCAGAAAATTCACCAATAAGACTCTTCGCTTCAATTTTCACATCTTTTTTTGTTTGAAACTCAAGAACAATATTATTATCAGCATCAAAACGAAAGAAAAAATATCCTTTATCTAGAAAGGTATATGCAGCCTTAAGTATAATGTCTTTTGGGAAAATATTTGTGTCAATAAGGAGTTCAAACTGTTCCCCTTCTATTATTTCTTTTAAAATACCTGTCATAAAAAGTTATAATGAATAATTACTCTTTTAGTATATAAATTACGAGGAGAAATCAAATTTTAATTCGCAATAAATATCCCTAAAAAAATCTCATTATTATCAATATATATATATATACGAAGAAGCCCGGTATATATATGTATTTTTCAAAGAGACGAACTGTATTCCAAGAAGATAATGCCACTAAAAAAGAAAGAAAAAATGATAAAAATGATAAAAAAAAGACGATACTATGAATACCAAGATAGGGGATAAGAACAAACCCCGAAATTATAGTCCCAATTATACCTCATAAGGCTCCTACTCCTGATGCAATACCTACCATAAGCCCACTCTGATGTATATCGTGAATCAAAATTTTCATCACAATAGGTGAAACAATTCAGAGAAGATAGCTTACAGGTCAAAATAAGATAGTAGCACTTATAAGAACATACATCTCTAAATTTTTTATATGGCTAGAAAGATATTCAAGAATAACGGTATTACAAAAAAAGAGAAAGAAAAGAAGCAGACTAGCTAGAAGAAATAAATTCTTAAGATACAAAACACCATATCACCTGTCAGCAAACTTACCACCGTAATAATTTCATAAGCTCAAAGAAAACAATATTATTCCTATAATAGTCCCCCATGTAACAATGGACCCTCCAATAAAAGGACTCAAAATACGAATTCATATAATTTCAAATACCATAATAATGGCATTTGAAAAAAAGATCATAAGAAAAAGAAGCGTGTATTTCATATTTTTTATTTGAAACTATTTATAGAGTTGTGTCGTATTTGTCGGTTCATCGGAGCAACTATATACTCTACTGGAGCATAGTCATCTGTGAGAATAAGTGGGGTATTTACTACGGAAACTAAAGAAAACTCTCGTAGTAAAAGTTCGTGTTTATATGTTTCATTTTTTCACTTTGCTGTATTTCATTTTAAAGCTACAAGAAAGATATTTTGGCTTTCTTCTTTAGTGCTTACAGCACTCACCGCATACACATATACTTCATCAAATACTTCTTTAAATGTAGCATATCGTGCATAGAGATATGTTGCATTTTCTCATTCTATTGCCGATATAAGATTTTCCACCACTACTCCATCATCATTCAGGCGATTATACATAGCTTGGACTGCTTCAATAGTAGTTAATTGAAAAGGAGTTGTACGAAGCCCTGAAAAAGCATCTGATAAAATCACATCATATTTCTTTTCTGAAGTATTGAGATAATATCGGCCATCAGTATGAATAATATGTAAATTGGGACTCTCTTGTAAAAAGAAATACTCTTGAGAAATCTTCTCCATTTGAGCATCTATTTCTACTACATCTATCTTTACTTCTGGAAATACAGAAACAAACTCTGTGGGAAAAGTATACCCCCCCCCTCAAAGCATCAATATATCTTTGAATTCACTTATAAAACTCTGAAATATATAAAAATTTTCTTCTATATAGGGAGTAAGATCCTTTGTGATAAGATTGTATTCTGATAAAATTCGAGTATCCACAATAAATCGTCT
>UPTN01000950.1_pt1 | contig 13611 bp, 10 predicted proteins | sample 2160111 | NCBI WGS metagenome assembly UPTN01 (sample SAMN06265058, study PRJEB28932) | marine metagenome | isolation source: Columbia River Estuary | place: USA:Columbia River Estuary, USA | collected 2014-05-05 | reverse complement strand
TACGGGGTTGCAGAAGTCACCACCGTGGCCACCCATCGCATCGGTGAGCTGTATTACCAGTTGAGTGTGGACCTGATGGATTCTGAGCGGCCCGCCGGCCTCAACGAGGAAGAGCTGGAGGAATACGAAATGCTCCTCGAAGAGCAGGCCTACCCGTTCGAGGAACAGGCAATCACGATGTTTGAGGTAAATGCCTCCCGCGCGATGTCCGGGTTCTATGACGAATGGGTATCACTGAGTTACCAGCGCCTGGCCAAATTGGTCCCGGGTCGCTATGCCAAGGCAGAAAAGGCAGAGAGCTATGTATCCAAACTTTACTAGTCGGATAGTCCGAGCCGCTACGCTCGTTGTGCTGATTGCATCGGCAGGCTGCGCGACGACCAGGATTTCCCAGGATGAGCAGGCCGCCGTCGAAGTAATTGAAATTCCTGCCGCTGTGCAAAGCCAGTATGCCCAGGCTGTAGAACAGCTTGAAGCCGGTGAGCTTGAGTCTGCCGCGGGACTGTTTGAAGCATTCGTAAAAGCTCACCCCGATTACGCCTCGGCCTACATCAACCTGGCCAGTATCTACGACCAGCAAGAGCGTGATGACGATGCACTGAAGATGCTTGCGCGCTGCCTGGAGTTGGACAGCACGAACCCGGTGGCGCTTAACCGCCTGGGAATGATCAAGCGTCGTGCCGGTGACTTTGACGCCGCCGAAAGTGCATGGCTCAGCGCGATTGCCGCGAACCCGGATTACCCCTACGCCTGGTACAACCTCGGCGTTCTGTACGACTTGTATCTGCAGGATCTTCCTGCGGCTTTAGAGCACTACCAGACCTATCAACGACTCAGCGGCAGTGAAAGTGATGCCGCCGTCGATCGCTGGATTGCAGACCTGGAAACCCGCATTGGATCTCAACCGCAGACCGCACTGGCCAGGGGATTGTGATGACTGCCCGTAAAACCATTTTATTGCTTCCGGTGTTGATGCTTTGCATGAGTCAGGTGCTGGCTGAAGAGACCGATAAGCCGCAGAAGAAGGCTGCCGACCAGCAGGATGTTCTGCAACTGGATTCCAGTGCCGTGACCGGCAACCAGGAACTGCCCAAGGTGCTCTACATCGTTCCATGGAAGGATGCAGGCATGGGTGACCTGGCGGGGCGACCCGTCAACAGTCTGCTCGATGAGGTGCTCGCACCAATTGATCGCGAGGTCTTCAAACGGCAGGTCAAGTACTACTACCAATTGTCAGCCGCTGACAAGAAAGCAGCGGTAAGTAAGTAACGATTTTTTAATTTGCGAAATTCGATATCAGGAGGCGCAAGCCATGCAAATTTACAGCAGCGTAGTTAATTTTTTCCAGGACGGCGGGGTATTCATGTACCCGATCGTTGTCGTTTTTGCTTTCGGTGCAACAATCGCCGTCGAGCGGTGGATATATCTCACCCGGGCAACAATTAGCAGCAAGTCCCTGTGGAAACAGATCACGCCTTACATCAAGGCCCGCAAGTTCGACGAGGCCGTTACTATCGCCTCCAAGTCCAAGGCTGCGGTGGCCACGGTGCTCAGCTATGGTCTGAAGCGCAGCGCTGTAGCACGACGTCGTGATGACATCGAAAAGGCCATGGAAGAGAGCTTGATGGAAGTCATGCCTCGCCTTGAGAAGCGCACCCACTACCTGGCGACGTTCGCGAATATGGCCACACTGCTTGGCTTGCTTGGCACGATCATTGGTTTGATCAATGCCTTTACTGCAGTCTCCGGCGCCAATCCTGCCGATAAGGCCGATCTGCTCTCCGCCAGTATTTCGGTGGCGATGAATACCACCGCATTTGGCCTGATGGTGGCGATCCCCCTGCTGTTGGTGCACACCTTGCTGCAGACCAAGACCACCGAGCTGGAAGACAGTCTTGAGATGGCCTCGGTAAAGTTCCTCAACACGGTATTTGAAAGCCGTAACGATGAGCAGGCGGCATGAGAAGCCGATGGAGGAAACGGCGGCAGCATGAACCGCCCGAGCTCAACATCACGTCATTTATGAACTTGATGGTGATCCTCGTGCCGTTTCTGCTTATTACCGCTGTGTTTTCACGGATGGCGATTCTCGAACTGAATCTCCCGAGTACTGAATCGGTGGTCCAGGAAGATGGGCCCGAATTCTCGCTGGAGGTGATTGTCCGTAGCGATGCCATCGAAGTGGGCGATCGCAACGCCGGGGTATTGAGCGCTTTGCCCCTGGTCGACGGAGAATATGACCTGGAAGGTCTGAACGCTTACTTGAAGCGTGTGAAGGCCTCTTTCCCTGATCAACTTGCCGTAACTCTGCTGCTGGAGTCGGACGTTGATTACGAGGTATTGGTCAAGGTCATGGATGCCGTGCGCAGCTACCGTGTAGACGAACCGGGAAATTTCACCCGGGCCGAACTGTTCCCTGAAATATCGATCGGGGACGCGCCCCTAATGGCGCAGGGAAGGTGATTAATGAAATCTCGTAAAGCCACACGGATGGAGAAACATCACAAGCGGCGCGGGACTGGCGGTCTTAACCTGATTTCGCTGATGGATATTTTCACCATCCTGGTTTTCTTCCTGCTGGTTAACTCCCAGGACGTCGAAGTCCTGCCCAATGCCAAGGATCTCCAATTGCCGGAGTCCTACTCCGAGCAGCGGGCCAGGGAAAATGTCGTGATCATGGTGACTGCCGACCAGGTGTTGGTACAGGGGCGCCTGGTTGCCGATGTGAAGGACGTTATGAGTCGGGACGCAATTGTCATTCCCGCACTGGAGAAAGAATTGCGTCTGCAGACCCAGCGCCTGCTTCGAAAAGACAGTGAGGCGGGTATTGAAAATCGGGAGGTCACCATTATGGGTGACCGCGAATTGCCCTATAGCTTGCTGAAACGAATTATGGCGAGTTGCACTGCAGCTGAGTATGGAAAGATTTCCCTGGCTGTTACCCAGTCGGCTCCGGAGCCCGGTCAGTTAGTGACCCGGCTGTCGAGTCGGTAACCCGGAACATTTTGAGCAGGTGTAGCAATAGTGATTGTCACTCATAGGACCTATCAGCTTCCCTGGGAGATGTCCCAGGAGCAGGACGACAAATTCAACAAGCTGTTAAAGCAGTTTGCGCTGGCTGTGCTGGCTTTTTGTCTCGTCATGCCCTGGCTCCCGGTGCCAGAGCAAGATCGCACCCAGGTTGAGGAACTGCCTCCGCGCTTCGCAAAATTGTTGCTGGAGAAGAAGGTTCCGCCGCCACCGCCTCCGGTGGTGGAGCAAAAGGTTGAGCCTGTGGCCCAGCCAGAAAAAGTAGTGCCGGTGGCCCAGGCGAAACCCGAACCCGTGCCACAACAGACCCGGGAAAAGGCCCGGGAGAAAGCAGCGAAATCTGGATTGTTGCCCTTTGCTGAACAGTTGGCAGATCTTCGCAATAGCGACGTTGTTAACAACGCAATCGGGAACCAGGAACTTAGCAGAGGCGCCGGAGAGGCCAGCAAGGTTGAACGTGCCGTGATCTCCTCAACCGCAGGAAAGGGAAGTGGTGGTATCAGTACCTCGGGCATGAGTCGCAACACCGGTGGTGGTGGGCTGGAAGGCCGATCCACTACCCAGGTCAGCAGTCCTGTGGCAGGCATTGGCGATGGGGGTCCGCGGGTGGTTAAGGGCGGTGGCGCTCCGTCCCGCAGTCGTGAAGAGATCGAATTGGTATTCGACAAGAACAAGGGCGCAATTTTCTCAATCTACAACAAGGCGCTGCGACGCAACCCGACCTTGCAAGGCAAGCTGGTGGTGCAGTTGACCATCGCGCCTTCTGGTGACGTGACGGCAGTGGAGATCCTGTCCAGCGAACTGGACGATGAGGAGATGCAAAAGAAACTGCTGAGGCGAATCAAGATGTTCAAGTTTGAGGACAAAGATGTCGCCACGGTTACCACAACCAAACCGATAGACTTTTTCCCTGCATAACCGGGGTTCGTTAGTATCGCCACCGTTCTGTATTGGTTTGACGGCGGCGATACACCTCACCGATTCCCCCGCAACAACGGTTGGCCTATGGGACGTGTCGGTCGCTGGGCACTGTTGGCAATCGGCGAGCTGGATGACGCGGTCTCTGTTATCCGCCCCCAGCGGACCACCTAAGCGAACGAAATCTGGTATTTCTGGGATGCAGCTGCGGCACCCCTGGGTCGAGATGCGTGTTTCAAGGGGCTGGTACGCGGGGCAGGCCTGGTGGACTACTGCCACCGCCGGGGAGACGATTTTTACTGCAGGCAGTCCCTGGAGTCCGCTGCAGAGTGCCCGGGCGAAAGTTAAGACCTGCCAGGTGTGAACTTTTGGTGGGAACTTCTCGACTCACCGGGGTCAAAAGGATCGGAAACCCATACTTTGGCGGCACGGCCCGTGATTGGGCTGATGGCGGGCCATTGTGCAGGTTACCTATGCCAAGCCGATGGCCCAGGGATTACAATCCCAGGTTGGCTTTCTGTTTTTCACCGTATCTACAAGGCTGTAATACCATGCGAACGAAACTTGCCCTGCTTGCCGGCGCCGCCGTGCTTGCGTCCCTGGGCGCATGCTCCGAGTCATCCAAACCCATGACCGGAGATGTCGCCACCACCGAAACTGCCGACCCGGCCAACGCCTTGCTGTCCCCGTGGACCGGGCCCTACGGTGGTGTGCCCGCCTTCGACAAGATGGACCTGGCTCAGCTCAAGCCCGCCCTGGAAACGGCCATGGCTGACCACCTGGCAGAGATCGACGCCATTGCCAACAATCCGGAACCGGCCACCTTTAAAAACACCATCGTGGCCATGGAAGGTGCAGGGCAGAGCCTGGGAAGAGTGTTTACCTACTACGGTATCTGGACCTCCAATCTCTCCACCCCTGAGGTTCGGGCAGTGGAGCAGGAAATGGCCCCGGTGCTGGCCGGTCATTTCTCCAAGGTCAGGCAGAACGACAAGTTGTTCGCCCGTATCAAGGCAGTCTACGAGGGCGAGGAGAACAAGAACCTGTCAGGTCCCCAGCAGCGCCTGGTGTGGTTGACCTATGACGGATTTGCCAGCCAGGGCGCCACCCTGCAGGGCGAGGCCAGGGACCGTTACGCCGCCATCAACCAGCGGCTGGCCGAGTTGCAGACCACCTTCTCCAACAACGTGCTGGCCGACGAAGAGAGCTACGTTACCTACCTGAAGGCCGAGCAACTGGGTGGCCTGCCCGAGTCCATCGTCTCCGCCGCGGCCGCCGCAGCCAGGGAGCGGGACCACGATGGCGAGTACGCCATTACCAACACCCGCTCCTCCATGGATCCCTTCCTGACCTACTCGGATCAGCGGGACCTGCGCGAGGCAGTCTGGCGCACCTACTACAGTCGTGGCGACAACGGTGATGCCTACGACAATAACGCCATTATCGCTGAGATCCTGAAGCTGCGTGACGAGCGCGTGGCCTTGCTGGGCTACGACAATTACGCCCAGTGGCAGTTGCAGAATCGCATGGCCAAGACCCCGGAGCAGGCCATGGCCCTGCTGATGAATGTCTGGCCCGCCGCTGTCGCCCGGGTCAAAGAAGAAGTGGCGGACATGCAGGCCATCGCCGAGGCTGAGGGTGCCAAGATCAAGATCGCCCCCTGGGATTACCGCTATTACGCGGAGAAGGTACGCAAGGACAAGTACGACCTGGATTCCGACCAGGTCAAGCAGTACCTGCAGCTGGACAAGCTGCGCGAGGCCATGTTCTACGTGGCCGGCGAGCTGTTCAACTTCCAGTTCACCCCGGTTGCCGACGGCTCGGTGCCCGTGTATCAGGCCGATATGCGAGTCTGGGAAGTCACCGATCGCACCAGCGGCAAGTATGTAGGTTTGTGGTACCTGGATCCCTATGCCCGCACCGGCAAGCGCTCCGGCGCCTGGGCCAACGCCTATCGCGAGCATGAAATGCTGGACGGTGAGCGCACCGTACTGGCGTCCAACAACTCCAACTTCATCCAGGGTGCACCCGGCGAGCCGGTGCTGATTTCCTGGGATGATGCGACGACGCTCTTCCACGAGTTTGGCCATGCCCTGCAGGCCCTGTCCTCCAAGTCCGTCTATCCCGGACTCAACGGCAGTGTCTGGGACGTGGTGGAATTCCAGTCCCAGTTGCTTGAGCGCTGGTTGTCCACTGACGCGGTCACCGGCAAGTACCTGGTGCACTACAAGACTGGCGAATCCATCCCGGCGGAACTGGTGGCCAAGATCAAGAAGGCGGCCACCTTCAATTCCGGCTTCAGTACCGCCGAATACCTGGCCTCGGCCCTGGTGGACCTGAAGTTCCACACCACCGATCCCAAGGACATCGATCCGGACGCCTTCGAGAAGCAGACCCTGGCCGAACTGGGTATGCCTGGGGAGATTGTGATGCGTCACCGGACGCCCCAGTTCAGTCACGTGTTCTCGGGAGAGGCCTATTCGGCTGGTTATTACAGCTACATGTGGGCCGAGGTCCTGACCGCGGATGCCGCCGAAGCTTTCGCCCAGGCGCCGGGCGGGTTCTACGACAAGGACCTGGCAGCCAAGCTGGTGAAGTACCTGTTCGAGGCCCAGAACTCCATGGATCCGGAAGAGGCCTATCGGGCCTTCCGGGGACGTGATCCCTCGGTGGATGCCTTGATGCGTGATCGTGGATTTCCCGTGACCAACTAGTCGTCGGTACGGGTAAAAGAAAAAGGCCGGGTTCCCCAGGGAATCCGGCCTTGTTTTTTGCCATTACAACGGTTCAGGTCACCGGGCTGGAGTTAGGCAGCGGCGGCGCGATTTGTCCGCCGGGTGCGATGGGATCGAAAGCAATCAGGCTGTCCATCAGGGCGGCGGGCCGCGCCTATCCATGACGCTGCGCTGGGGTGTAGACTCTGGCCATGATCTACTTATTAATGATTACTCTTGCCTCTATGGCGATCTGTTACTGGATTGCGAGTATGCGTTCGGCTGATCCAGTGTTTTGGGCGTTGCTCGGGCTTATTCTTGGCCCCCTGGCTATCCCGTTCGCCTTCTTTTCAAAACCCAAGAGTTAGAGCGGAGCACAGGTTTTGGGGCAATCCTGAGAGGGAGCGAAGTGGACGCAACAACGTGCGACTTCTCCACTTGGGAATGGAGCGTGGCATGCCGCTCCGCTAGAACAGTTCTGATTTTAGTTCTTGACCCCGCCCCATTCGTTCTGCAAGTATGAGAACACTCATTGAGATCAGCTGAGGGACTGGCCCGAAGACGCTGAGGCAACCTGCAAGTTTAGCCGTTTTGCAAAGGTGCCAAATCCAACGATGGTATTCCATCGGAAGATGAGTGATCAGGAAGCCCCCAAAGGTCAGACCCTGAATCTCCTTCCTCTCCCCGCCAGTCCCGATTCCAAGGTCTCCGTGAGCGCGTATCGTTCAGGAGCCGAATTGATGACAGGAATCAGCGTTCGCCGTGGGGAATTTAGCCTTGGTGAAACATTTACACTCCAGTACGGCGGGCAATTGCCATCGCCCCAGGTGGCCTATGAGTTGATCGGGCCGGAGGGTGCGCCGGTGCTCATGGCCATGGGGGGAATCTCTGCTACCCGCCACATAACTTCGACGGCCGATTTCCCGGAGGCAGGCTGGTGGGAAGATTTCGCTGGCCCCGGCAGGGCGCTTGATACCAGCCGTTTCAGGGTGCTGGGCATGGATTTCCTGGGTGGCAATGACCAGACCCAGGGACCCCGGTTACAGGCAGGGGTGTTTCCCAGCGTCAGCCCTGAGGACCAGGCCCGGCTGGTGGCCAGGCTAATGGACGAGCTGGCGATTCCGAGTCTTCATGTGTTTTTTGGCGCCTCCTACGGCGGCATGGTAGCGTTGCAATTCGCGGCGCTGTTCCCCGAACGAATTGAGAAAGTGGTCATTGTGGGGGCCACCCACAGGCCGCCGGCCATCGCCACTGCCCTGCGCTGCGTGCAACGTGAGGCTATCCGTCGTTGCCAGAAACTGGGCGATGCGGCCGAGGGCTTGCGAATAGCCCGGGCCATCGGAATGGTGACCTACCGCTCGGCGCTGGAATTCGAGCAACGGTTCGAGGCCACCCCGCAGTTTCGCGACGGGCGTGCGACGTTTCCTGTGCAGGACTACCTATTTTCCCGGGGCGATGCCTTTGCCGAACGTTTCTTGCCCGAGGCAGTGCTGTGCCTGTCTGAATCCATCGATCTGCAACAGCTGGAGCCGGAGCGAATCACGACTCCCACTGACCTGTTCTGTGCCGGGTCGGATTACGTGGCGCCACCGGATTTGATGCTGGAGCTTTCCAGGCGGATTGCCGCGCCCTGTCGCTACACCCAGTACGAATCGCTATACGGTCATGATTCTTTTCTAAAGGAAGTGGACCTGTTGGGGTCTCACTTCAAACGCATACTCGAAAACGGATAAACAAGGAGTTCCGTAAAATGAAACTTGAAACTATCGCCATTCATGGCGGCTACGAGCCGGAGCCCACTACCCGTGCGGTTGCCGTGCCTATTTACCAGACTGCTTCTTATTCCTTCGAGAGTACCCAGCATGGGGCAGACCTGTTCGATCTGAAGGTGGAAGGGAATATCTATACCCGGATCATGAACCCCACCACCAGTGTGCTGGAGCAGAGGGTGACAGCCCTGGAAGGGGGGATAGGTGCTCTCGCGCTGGCCTCGGGTATGGCAGCGATCACTTATTCGATCCTTACCCTGGCAGAGCAGGGGGATAATTTTGTCACCACGAAATCGTTGTATGGCGGCACCTACAACCTGTTTGCACACACCCTGCCCAATTACGGCATTGAGGCCAGGTTCTGCGACTCTGATGACATCAAGGAGATGGAGTCGAAGATTGACGAGCGAACCAAGGCGATTTTCTGTGAGTCCATCGGCAATCCGGCGGGTAATGTGACCGACCTGGGTGCGATTGCCAAGATGGCCCATAAGCATGGGGTTCCCGTGATTGTCGACAACACCGTGGCGACCCCCTATCTGTGCCGGCCATTCGAACATGGCTGCGATATCGTGGTGCACTCATTGACCAAGTACATGGGCGGACACGGCACATCCATCGGTGGTGTGATCGTGGACTCGGGCAATTTCCCCTGGGCCAAGCATGCTGAGCGTTTCCCGCGCTTCAACGAACCTGATCCGTCTTATCACGGTGTGGTGTACGCCGAAGCCCTGGGCCCGGCAGCATTTATCGGCCGTGCAAGGGTGGTTCCCCTGAGAAACATGGGTGCGGCTATATCTCCGTTTAACAGCTTCCTGTTTGCCCAGGGTCTGGAAACCCTGGCGCTCAGGATGGAGAAGCACTGCGAGAACGCCCTGGCAGTGGCCCAGTACCTGGCCAGGCAACCCAAGGTGAAATGGGTGCGCTATGCCGGATTGCTGAATCACCCGGACAAGGTCCTGGCCGACAAGTACCTGGGCGGCAAGGCCTCGGGCATTCTGAGTTTTGGTATTGAAGGTGGGGCCGAAGCGGGAGCGAGATTTATTGATGCCCTGAAACTGATCGTTCGGTTAGTGAATATCGGTGATGCCAAGTCGTTGGCCTGTCATCCGGCATCCACCACTCATCGCCAGCTTAATGCCGAGGAATTGAAGGCTGCGGGCGTTTCCGAAGACCTGGTCAGGTTGTCAGTGGGTATCGAGCATATTGACGACATTAAGGCCGATATCAAACAGGCCCTGGCTGCCGCCTGAGGGAATCGGTTTCGTTAAAGGACAACCCGGAGCGTCAGTCGGCGCTCCGGGTTTTTAGTATTTACTCTGGAGTATTCGTCCAGGCAGGAACCAGTCTTCCGTCAGCGGTTTTTACAAAGGGCAGCCAACCCAGGCCCATGCGACTGATGTGAATATCTGTCGCCCGGGGCCGGACTTCCTGGGTTTTGAGTTCTTCAAACTGGGCATCGTAGGCGTCTTCCAGCTTATCAACTTCATCCTCAAACTGGTTTTCCAGCAGCCTGGATTTTTCGGTGATCGCGGCAAGCTTTTCTTTGGCGCGATCCACGTCCTGGGATTGTTCTCTGGCGCGTCCTGCCTTGCGTACCGCAGTGCCTACGCTGCGCGCAGAGGTGGCGGAGACCGCCTTTCGGCCCAGCAGGGCGCCCAGGATAGCGGTGCCAAAGGAAATGGCCGTGTCCACCTTGTGGCTTTGTGCCTGGGACGCTTCCCGGTCAATGGCCTGCTCGGCTCTAAGGCGCTGGTCTTGCAGGCGCTGGAATTTCGCTTCGTATTTCTTCTTCAGCTTGGCAACGTTCACGTCCCGTACTTCATTACCTTGTTGCTGCAGTCGTGCACGGAAGTCGCCCTCGCTCTCCCCGGAGCGTGACGTGAGTTTCATGGCCGGACTCTTGAAAATGACCAGGGGTTTTGCATCTCTCAGCCAGCGCTTAAGTTCTTTATCCCATGCCTTGAAGTTGCCCGGTTCCAGCAATGGCGCCGGGCAGTTACTGAATTCCGTGCCGTCCCTGGGTTCCATGTCCAGGGAGCCCTCCGCCACGGCGGGGAATTCTGCGTTGTCCCAGTCAGGCGAATTTCCTGCCAGCTCGGCAACCATCAAGTGCTCACGCTTCTCGTCTATCTGCAGTCTTGCGTTACTGAAACGGATTTCGGTGGTGGCCAGCAGTCGTGGCCAGTAAACAAGCTGTTCTCCCCGTGCCGGGAGTTTCCCCGGGGGAATGAAATACTGCTCCAGGTCCGGTGGCGTAATCGGTTGCTGTGGCAGGGTTGCCGCTTTGCTCTGGCGCTTGGACAGTGATGAGGGTGTGGTGGCGGCCTCAGGTCTGTTGCTGGTTAAGGACTTGATCTGGTCCCGTGTTAACGGGCCGGCCAGGTAAGACATGACCCACCGGGTCTGGAAAATGATGGGCCGCTTTTCGTGCACGTTGTGTAGCAAGAACCGGCGTTTGCCCAGGCCGGAGAGAGTGCGTTGTAGCGTATCCCTGTCCATGGACGCCCCGGATTCGGCGCCCTGTAGTCCGTCCAGCAGGCGTTGCTGATCTCGCTCGGTTTGCAGTCGGCCAATAAACCATGTGCCGGCATTGGACAGGCCCTTGTAGTCCAGGTCCACCGGGTTCTGGGTGGCCAGTGTCAGGCCGACCCCATAGGCCCTGGCCTGCTTTAGCAGGGTAAGCAGCGGTTGCTTGGATGGCGGGTTGGCCACCGGGGGCATGAATCCGAATATCTCGTCCATGTAGAGAATTGCACGCAGGGACGAGGTGCCGGGCTGGCGACGCATCCAGGCAATTAACTCATTCAGCAGTACCGTGACAAAGAACATCCGTTCCGGATCAGACAAGTGAGCGATGGATAACACCGATACCTTGGGCTTGCCCGCCGGACTGTATAGCAGTCGCTGAATATCCAGGGGTTCGCCTTCCATCCAGGCGCTGAAGCCCGGGGCGGCCAGGAGATTGTTCAAGCGCATGGCCAGCGCGAAGCGGTCCTTGGGTGGGAAGAAGGAATCCAGGGTCATGACGCCGATCTTGTCGAACCCGGGCTGCTGTACCTGGCCTATCAGGTTGGGCAGGTCCAGGCTGCCGCCTGCCTGCCATGCCTGGTCCAGGATATTCGACACCAGGATGTGTTCGCGACTGGTCACCGGATCCACGTCCATGCCGGCCAGGGTAAGAATGCCGGTAGCGGTGGATTGCACCCGTTCCCGGTAAAGGTCCGTGTCCTCCATCAGCTCAGGCGGTGGCGCTGCCATCTCCCGCAGAACTGAAATGGGTATGCCGGAATTACTCCCCGGTGTGTAAATCTCGAAATCCGCGGCTTCACGAAGTTTCTTGATTCGATCAGGTGTCTGTCCCCACTGGGCCAGCCCGTTCTTCCAGGTTTCGGCCATGCCTGCGGCGAAGGTGGCCTTGTCCTTTCCTGACTCCACCACCTGTCTTGGGTCTACCCAGGGCTCAAAATCTGCACCCTTCAGATCCGGGAAGCTCAGCAGCAGGTTACCCATGTCTCCCTTGGGATCGATGGCAATCACTGGCACGTGATCAATGGCAGCTTCCTCAATCAGGCCCACGCCCAGCCCGGTCTTGCCGCTGCCGGTCATGCCTACGATCACGGCGTGAGTTGTCAGATCCTTGGAATCGTAAAGCACCGTTTCCTCGGTCAGCTCGCCGGCCTCCGGATCAACACGTTTTCCCAGGTAGAAGGCGCCCAGTTTTTCAAAGTCTTGCATGACGAATTCCCTTGCATAGTGAGTCGCAGATCTTGAGTCCAAGCATAGCGCACCCTGCCGCGCCATGCGCACCGCGAGCCGGCTGCGTTTCTGCCCTGCCTGGTCTGGTGTGAGACAGACGTTGGTGCCTGGCAACCATCAGGGCAAAAGACGCTGGTTTCACGTGGGGCGAGTATTTCATACCGCCATAGAATTTTTGAGCTACTCTCAGTCCAGGTCGTCGCAACCGGGGGTGGAATCATGTTCGGTCAATTTCGGTTATTGAATTCCCTTTTGTTCCTGGCGGTGGCCATGTCCTGGCCTGCAATGTCCTCGGCGGCTCCAGATCTGGCGATTGAAAAGACCGTTGATAATCCGAACCCGATCGGAGGTGAGCCGGTTGAGTTCACTGTCCGGGTTACCAATGTTGGGGACGAGCCGGCGACTTTTGTCCTGGTGCATGACGAACTGCCTCCCGAACTTGCTATACCCGATGGAATGGCGGCGTTTGTAAGTGTGGGTGATTATGATTTTCCTACCGGTGACTGGACAGTCGGTGCATTGAATCCTGCAGAGACTGCTGTGATGACCATGCCGGCCGCAGTCATCACCGATAATCCACCGGCCTGTATCGTCAATGAAGCGACGACCGCTCTTGCCGAAGATATGAACCCTGATAATGATATGGCGATTGCGGCAATCCGCCAGGCTGGTACCGAGCGCTGTGTGGGCCTGGATTTGAGCTTTGCCATTTCGGCCTCGGATTACACAATTTCCAATCCGGTGTGCAACTCCGAGGATCAATACACCGGGCATGTGAAAGTGACTAATCATGGGCCTGATGCCGCCCGTAACGTAGCCGTGTTTATTGGGCAAACCCCGGAGCTGGGTCCCAACCTGCGGTTTGAAGATGTTGACTGTGATAACGCGCCTGATTCGGTCTGCAATATCAGTGTTATTGATGCGGGAGAAACCATAACCATCGATGTGATCTCTGATATGTACCAGAGCTATTCATCGGAAAGCGTGACTCTTTCTGTTTCTGTCACCACCACCGACCCGGATTATGATGTTTCCAACAACAGTTTCAGTGTGACAGCCACGGTAGGGGGATTTTCGTACTGCTATACAGGGGGCTCAAATCTTTACGATCCTCCGGCCCCCTGGATCGACTCGATTGGACCAGGCTGCTTTATCGCCACGGCGGCCTTTGGCTCTTCCCTGGATCCCCATGTTGAATCGTTAAGGCAGTTCCGTGATCGCTACCTGGTCACTAATCGGGCGGGCCGGGCCTTCGTGCGTTTCTATTATCGATACTCGCCGCCTATTGCCGACTATATTGCGCCGCGCCCCTGGCTGAGGACTTTCACCCGGGTACTACTCGCTCCGCTGCTGTTGGGCGTGAGTTATCCATTGGGCGCGTTGGGCTTCCTCGTGCTTTTGAGTGCAGGAGTCTTTTTTCG
>UPTN01000948.1_pt1 | contig 13646 bp, 10 predicted proteins | sample 2160111 | NCBI WGS metagenome assembly UPTN01 (sample SAMN06265058, study PRJEB28932) | marine metagenome | isolation source: Columbia River Estuary | place: USA:Columbia River Estuary, USA | collected 2014-05-05 | reverse complement strand
CCGGCATGGGCGCGATAAGGGGTGTCGGGATATTGGTTTCTATCGGGACTGTTGTCGTGCATCCGGTCAGTAAAGACAGGCACAACACCAGCCGCCCCAGGCGAGAAAGCCGACGATGTTGGGTTGATCGGATTTTGCTGCCTGGGTGCATCTAGAGTCCGTAGCGTTTGTCGTCTTTATAGTTCTGTAAACCGACGAATGTTCCACCATTTTTGTAGCACAGGATTCGCATCAAGGTTGCGAAACGCGTGCCGGTGGTCTGAAATCGTGGTGCGTTGGCAAACTGCACCGGGAAACCTATCGCGTGAATGCGCACCAGCCGGTTGCCGTTCTCGTCTTCGCGGTTAATGCGATCAACGGTTCGTACTACATCGGAAATCGATGAGCCGGTGAATTCATCGCCCATGACGTAAATGCTGATCTTCTTGTCCGGTGCATAGAAAGTCCGGATAGCCGCGGTAATGCCTTCCACCGGACTGGAGTTGCTAAATGGCGTCCAGGTTTTCAGGCGCTGGATAATCGCCTCACGCCGCGCCGGTGTGTCGGGAATCCAGCGGTTGGTGTAACGGGAGAACATGAAGTCGCCCATGTCGTTCATCACCTGGATGCCCTTGACCGATGGATGTACTTGCAGGGTTTCCTCGACTTTGGTCAGCAGCATGTCCCAGCTGTAGTTGAACATGCTTCCCGATGTATCAATGACGAAGATGATGTATTCGGAATCCACCGGTACGCCGCCGATGGTGGAATCCGATTCCTTGCGCCGGTAGTTCTCACCTAGCAGTCGCTTCATTTCTTCACTCAGGCTTTGCTGGGCGCGAGAAAGGCGTTCGTTTAACTTGCTTGCCACTTGCGAGTCTTCCCGGGAGGCTTCAAATTGTCCCTTGATAAAAGACAGGTCGCCTTGCAGCCGGGCAAGCCTGGCCTTTACATCGGAGAGTTGGTCCTTGCGGCTGATCAGCTCCCGGTTTAATACATTGGTTTCACCACGAATCTCGTTGAGCTGTTCGCGCAGCAACGTGACCAGCCCGTCCAGTTCCCGGGTGTTTTCCTCGATGATCATTGGTTCGGCTGTCTTGGTCAGTACCAGCAGCAAAATGATCGCCCCGAAGCCACAGCAAATGCAGTCCAGGAAGGACAGGCTTGATGCTTCGACTGTTCTGCGTTTTCTCACGCTGCTGCCACCTCAGGGCCAGTCCCGGGAGGGGCTCATAAAGGATCCGCCAGTTACCTGGGCCAATTGCCAAAACGCGCCGGCCGCCATGGCATCGCCTTCCATGGGAAACAGGATGACATTCACCGGAATACCCAGGGGCAGTCCGCGCATGGCGCCATCAAAAAACTGCATCCGCTGTTTTGCACTGACCTTGGAGCCTCGCGGTCGTGATTCACCCTGGGTGGGAAGACTGTCGGTCACCAGGTAAATGTTATCCGGTGCGGGCTTTAATGTAGTGGCGATGCGCACAGGACCGTACAGACTGGTGCCGTTCTGGGGTATGACTTTTCGCAGTTGCTCCATGGCCTCATCCAGCCTGCGTCCCTCGTCGGTCTCCAGCCAGGTTCCGCCGGTCCCCTCAAGCAGGGGCGTTGCCTTGGTGTTGAAAACATAGACCTGGAACCTGCTGTCACTGGGTATCTGGGCAGTGAGCCAGTCCACGGTGGACAGTGCACGTTGCCATTTACGAGATGCCAGTTTCTGTTCGTCTGGCATATTGCGACGACGGATAATATTGACAATGGTTTCGTCGAGCATGCTTGCCGAAGCGTCCACCAGGATCAGAATTCGCTTTCCGCCCATACGCAGACCGGTGAGGTATTGCCGATCGCCCTGGCCGACGTAGCTACGCAGTGCGCCGCCTTCGTCTTCAGGGTCGCGTCCTGCCTCAAGCAGTCGTTTGCGCTCCTCGTCCCTGGCCTTGAGATCGGCCTTTAGCTGATTCAGGTGTTCTTGCTGGGCAACCGTCAGCTTGCTCATATCGGCAAGTTGTTCCCGGCTGATGACCAGCTCATCAAGTACCTTGTTGGACAGGCCTTCGGTGATAGCAGTTTCCTTGTCGGTCTCCTCGACAGAGTTACGCAGTTGCACCAGGCGTTGTTCACCGGCCAGCACCAGGGTCTCCAGCTGGTTTACCTCGGAAATCAGGTCTTCATTAAAGGAATCCGAGCGTACCTGGGAGGCATGGTTGATGATCATGAAGAACAACACCACGGCGCCGAATCCGCAAGACATGCAGTCCAGGAAAGAAATATTGAAGATGTTTAGCTCGCGTTTCTTTCTAGCCATGTCACTGGTCCAGAGAAATTGCCAGCAGGACCTGTTCGCCCCCGCCTGGGTTCACCTGGTCGCCAGCGCGCAGAGCTTGGTCGGGTTCGGCAGGCTTGCCGTTAACCTTCCAGGGATGGCCTTCAGACAACACAAGACCTGAATCGGTTGTGCGAATTTGTGGGCCAGGCGTGTCGCCGTGATGCACCGTGATCGTGTCCCCGGCGGTTGAGATACCCAGGCTTGGGGCAGGGCAGTAAGCGACGCCCTGGACGATAATGTGGGTCGCCAGGGGTTGTTGCCTGGCCGGGGTTGGCGGTGTTTTCGGTGCACGTGCAGATACCGCCTCACTGATGTCACGGGGGTTCCAGGGCAGGCTGGTGACATAGCGCAGGTTGTCCGCATCGCAGCGAATCTGGTCTGCGTGCTGTATGGCCCCCAGGGCTCCCCCGTGGGCTTCCAGGGTGACTACCTGGCAGTTATCCAGTTCGGCCAGGGCATCTTCGAGTCCGGGCAGGGCTCTTGCCCTGTGGGTCAGTTGCACCAGCACACCGGTATCACTTGCACGAGCACTCACTTGCTCGGCGACTTGCCGGAACATGTCCCGACTTGCCTCCAGCAGTTGTTGGCGTTTGAAGCTTAGCTGGTACTTGCGGCCCCTGGATTCGACTTCCAGTAATGCGGAGCCATCTTGGTCCAGGCGTTCCAGCCAACCCGGCAGTGAGTCATACAAGAGTTGTTCAGACTCGGCCTGGTGCATGGGGTCGAATCGGGTGTTACGAACGAATGCGTCGGCAATTCGATTGCACCACAGGTCCGCCAACTGGGTCAGGCCCACGCCGGCGATACTGTCACTGCGCTGGCGACGAATCAGCGAGCCTTCTTCAAGTTCAGAAATCACCATGCGGTGAAGATGCACGTCCAGGTGCAGCAGCCGTCGACCAGCAGAGGAATATCGCGAAGCGGCCACGGCGGTGTCGACCACACCGCGCACGGGAATGCCGCATTCATTGGTGATGCCCAGTAGCAGTGCCAGTTGTTCTGAGTTGTATACCCCGGGCACCACCAGGATTACTTCATGTTCTCCGGGACCGGGATTCCAAATTGATTTCAGGTGCGAATAGACCAGGTCGGCGGATGTGCGGATGTCCCGGGTGGTTGAGGTCAAAGGATCCAGGTTCAATTTCTGCCAGAATTGACTGTTCGCATTTGCCGGTCTCAGGCGAAACTGCCTGGCCGCGGCCTCGCCAAGTAGCAGTTCCCGGTTGTCCAGCACCGCAACGCCGGGACTAACCAGTGGTTCGGCGCCGGCACTCAACAATGTGAGGCCGGTATCGTTGATTTCCAATGCGCTCAGTAGCACTGCCACGTCCTTTATTTCACCTGCAGGTGGCGAAGTAGCCGGTCGTCGCAATAGTCCTGGGTATCAAGCACCAGTCGTTCCTGGACCAGCTGTAACTGGTGAAGCAGGAACATCAATACGATGCTCAGGACCAGGGCGATGAAGGTGGAATTAAAGGCCACGCCCAGGCTTTGTGTCACGCCGGCGATGTCACCTTCCACGGCCTTGTGAGCCTGGCCCAGGGCATCACCGATACCGCGTACCGTGCCAATAAATCCCACTGAGGGAATGGCCCAGGCGATGTAACGCACCATGGATAATTCTGAATCCAGCCTGTCGGTTTCGCTCTCGCATACGGTTCTCACGGCATCCGACACGTCCTGGATATTCCGGGTAGAACGGAAGCGGTGCAGGGCAGTGAGTAAGGCCCTGGGCAACAGTGACCCGGCGTATTTTTGTGGCAAGGCCTGTATTGGCCTGGATAGCTCACGGGCGTCTTCGGGAAGAATGCTCATGCCTTCATCCACCGGCACCAGGTCCATTTGCAGCAAGCTTCCCTCACGGGTGGCTGCCACGGCTTTGTAGACCATGATCGCAATCGCCCAGATCAGCAGGATGAAGCAGGTCTCTTGTTCGAAGTCCCGCACCAGTACCCAGATTGAGCGCTCCGGTACGAAGTTCGGGTCGGCATTCATCTGGATAGCCATTTGCTCAAGGATCGCCGCCGCTTTGGGGCGGACCATGGCAACGTAAACCGCGTGCACCATGATGACGGACAGGATCAGTGAGAAAAGTTGGTAAACGAACTCAAAGGGTAGTTGTTTATGCTTCATGGCGATTTTTCGTCTAACCGTTTAATGACGACATTCTAGATGTCTATGGGGAAGGAGACAGAAAGGTCTTCTGAAATCTGCTCCGTGGGTTCAAAGCGTGACGACGGTGGCGGCGGGTTGGCGCTGCTGTCCTCGTCCACGGGTATGTCCTCCTCGTCGACACTGACTGTGTCCTGGTCGGGAGATTGTGTGTCGGGCACCGCTTCCTGGGAGGCTGGCTCTTTGGGTGCAGGAGTTGTTTCCTGGGCAGGCGCTGCGGCCCATATCAGCAGCAGGGAAAGGACAATCAATAACTGTTTCATGATACGACTCCCCGCGGGCATCTATTCTGCAAAACGAGCGACCCTGAAGCCCAGGTCCGGACGGGCATCCTTGTCAAAGTCCCGGTAGGCGAAACGCAGCTCGCTCATGCTGCCGTGTCGCCAGCTTGAGCCGCGGATGACATGCATCTCTCCCGAGGCAGGTCCTTCTGGATCGCTAACCACATTCCGCGAAGCTCCCGGATAGGTTTGATAGTAATCATGCATCCACTCTGCCACATTCCCGCCCAGATCGTGCATTCCCATGGCGTTGGCGGTGAACTTCGCCACCGGCGCCGCCGCGGCATAGCCATCATTGTAGTCTTCGAGATACAAGGACAGGATTTTTCTTGAGGTGATGTCGGCGAAGTTTCCGGCACCGGAATTGGGCGGCATGCTGTCTCCCCAGGGGAATTTAATTGCCGCCACGCCACCCTGGTAGCGAGCCGCCCAGGTCCACTCGGCTTCGGTGGGTAATCGGTATCCCAGGTTGGTGGGTTTCACCAGTTCCCAACTGTCTGCTTTCCGGGTGTAGGCCTGGGGAAGTCCGTCGCGCTTGCTCAGCCAATTACAGTACTCCACCGCATCGGCCCAACTTACTCCCGATACCGGGTAGTCATCCCGGTTCAGGTCCACGTCCTTGAACGATTCCGACCGGTGTTCTCCCTTGAACTCCCTGAATTGGGCGTTGCTCACTTCCCGGGTGCTCAGGTAGTAGCGGCGGGTGATTTCTACCTGGCGCAAGCTCTCGTTTGATCTGCGACCCTGTTCCCGGCGCGAGCTTCCCATGCCAAAACGACCAGGCTGCAGGAGCCGTAAATCATGCCCTGACGAACTGTTTATGATTCGTGGAATCGAGGCCACCCGGCTTTGTTCCAGAGTCTGTAGCACCGCCTCTACTTCCTGGGCAAAGCCCGGCCGCGGGGTCACGGTCAGCACGTAAGGGGCGTAACCGGGTTTACGAACCTCCAGCCGCTGGGGCAGGGCGGGCAGGGCGAAGACATTGCCGGTGGGTCCCAGTGCGCGGCCGTTTGCATAGACCGTGGCGTTGCCTGGATTGGACAGGACACGAACTTCGCCGAGAAATTCCGGCAACTCGACGTTCAGTCTTGCGTCTTTGCCTGATTCAACGGTTATCGATTTGGTTACTGTCTGGAAACCCGCCTTACCCAGTCGCAGGCGATACGTCTTCCCTGGGGCCAGGGCCAGATCCAGTGGGGTTTGGCCGCGGTAGCCGCCATTGACAGTGACCCTTGCACCGGCAGGCTTGCTGCGGATCTGCACCAGGCCATCGGCGCTGACCAGTTCCACGTTGTCCAGGTTGACCGGTTCACCGGCGCTGATTTCCAGGTGCTCCGTCCAGCTCTTGTGACCGGGCAGGCTCAGGGTCAGGTCATGGGGGCCGGAAAGTATGTCCACCGTGGCGGGAGTGCTCGCCAGTAATTCTCCATCCACCAGGATTTCTGCACCGGGGGGTGTGGAACTAACCGTGACCTCCGCCCAGTCCGGTGACATGGTCAGCTCCAGCGACTGGGCAATGGTCATGCCCTGGATCTCAAGGTCTTGCTGGACCGATTGATAACGGGGCGCCTCTATACGCAGGGTGTATTGCCCTGCAGCGACGTCCAATTCCGTGAGCGGAGTGGTCCCGACTTCCGCGCCATCAAGGAACACGGTGGCCCCGTGCTCCGGAATGCTGTGTACGCTTAGTACGCCCGGCAGTTTCTCCAGGCTGAATTGAAATTCCTGGTCTTGTTTTGTACTCACGACCAGGTCCTGGTTCAGCTCGTGATAGCCGGGCCTGGTTAACTGGACCGTATAGTTGCCGGGACGAAGCAGGAATCGCCCGCCCAGTTCCAGGTTGAAGCCGCCGGAGGTGATGACCGTGGTCTCGGCCTGTGGATCGCTCACGATTTCCACTGACCGGGCGGTGAGCAGGAACCACACCGCAAGGCACAGGACAATAAATGCAGCGGCCAGTGCCAGTTTGCCGGGACTGAGTTTGCTTGCCAGTCCTGCAGAGGCCGCTTGCCCGGGTCGGAAAGCCGCCGGCTTGATCAGCTGGGCATCTTGCTGGCGCCTCAGGTCGAGTTGAACTTGCTGCGAGTCGATTCGGACTGTTATCAGGCCGCTTGCCGCCTCGATGACATCACCATCTTCCAGCTGCCTGGGTTGGTCCAGGGCAACCTGGTTGACTCTCGCCGGGGTGGCGTTCTCCCCGGGTAGCAGCCACAGCCCGTCGTCCTTCCAGTCAATTAGCAACAAGGGGTGATCGATGTCATCCAGTGATGCCAGGTGCAGGCCGCCGGTCGGGCTGGCGGCCAAAGCAAGGGGCAGGTCCCCGGCAGCCAGTTCGCGAGAGCCTGAATCGTCGTTAATACGAAGCTGCCTGTTCAAATTTTTTCCTCGCAGCGCACCTGGATCGACAGGTTCCCGGAGGTTGGGCTCACCACGAAGGTCTTGCGTACGTCACGGTATCCGTTGCGACTGCCGGTGGCCACATAGGTCCCGGGGCGAAGGTTAAGGTTTTTCTCGGTGAATACGCCCAGGGGCCCGACCTTGGCAAGGATTACCTGGGTTTCATTATCCGACTCAAAGCGTACCTGGACCACCTGTCTGGACTGGGCCATGGCTTGATCCAGGGCTGCTATTTGCTGACCAAGAATTGAGGTTCGGGGTTCGATAGAGCGAGCAATTTGCAGTACCTGCCCGGCGGCCTGGTAAACCGCATCTGCCTGCAGGCGTTCGGGTTGCTGGATGTAGCTACGCATTCTTGAATCCAGTTCGGTACGTTCTCGTGCACGTTGTGCGCCGTCTTTGGCGAACACCAGTGAATCGTCCAGGCTCAATGCCGTGTCGTAGCGTTCGGCGGCCTTGGACCATTCTTCCGCATCTTCCAGCCTGGCCGCCTCGGTTTGCAATTGGGCGATCCTGTCCAGTCGGCGCATGCTCTCTGCCTGGGCCACGGCATCCCTGACCTCGGAGCTGTTTGGGCGTAGTTTTGCAGCCCGGTCAAAATACTGGACGGCGGCTTTCGCATCGCCCGCATCGAGACTGGAATATCCGCGGGACATAAGGGTGTCGAACTGACCGTCCCGAATCATTCCGCTTATGCGTTGCAAGGATGTGGCCACCACCTGGTCCGCACCATCAAGGGACCTGGCCTGGGCCAGGTAGTCCCGGGCTTGTTCCAGTTCCCCCTCACGCTCACTTTGTGCTGCCTGGCGGGCAAGTTCAGCGACCTTGTCCAGGTGTTCTGTCCTGGCCAGTCCGGTGCTTGCCCGGGGATGATTGGGTTCCAGCACCAGGGCAAGTTCGAATGCCTGGCGGGCGGCGACTGCATCATAATCCAGCAGGGCCCGGGTTCCCTCGGCCAGGGTGTTCTCCAAGATGGCCCCGACTCCTTCTTGAAGCCCCTGGAGCAGGGCGAGACCCTGTTCGTAACTGGCTGCGGCCGCGAGAAAATCCCGTTGACTGAACTGACCGTCACCATCCTGGGCCAGGTTGATTGCCTGCTGGAAAGATTCTGCACCCCAGCGTGTGACCTCGCTGTCTTCGAGTTCCATTTGCAGGCGAACGAATTGCTCGATGAGCGCCTCGGCGTCTTCTTTTTGACGAATGATCTGGGCGGTTTGCCACGGGGCGGGGGCGGGTTCCTCTGCCTGGGGCGTGGAGGGCTTGCTCGCAAGGGGTTGAGAGCTGGATGCCTGTGCCGGTTCGCTGGTCTTCAGGACTTCCTGGGGTGGTGCATCCACCGCTCCGGGCAATAGTCCGAATACCGCAATGGCAATCACAAACAGCACGGCCAGGGCGACCCAGACAAGTTTCGCCTGGACATGGGAGCCTCGGCCGCTGGGGCGGTTTTGGGAATCAGTCGTGCCACGCGCAAATGTAGCCGCTGAAATAACCTGGTGTTCGTCATCCGCTGACCGGGAGCGGAACGCCGCAGGTTGTATTTTTTCATCTTCCATGCGGTTATCTGTATCGCTCATTCATCTCGCCAGTGTTTCGCCGGGTTTCGGCAATATTCGGGATATCACTGCCATCATCATCGTCCTACCGATTACCTCCACCATCCCTGGGTGAAAGTCCCGGAAGTTTCTTTACTGGTCACATGGTGTGCAGTGTAGCCGAAGGACCTGTTCACATGCAGCCTGAACGGGATTCCCGTCTCCGGCTGGATGCCCGGGACTTAGCGGCCGGGGAGGAAATCAGGGCCTGGCAAATCTGTTCTAGCCACCCTCGCCGGAGATCGCCGGCAGGGTGTACTCAGTTTCCGCCTCGTAAATCTGCCGCAATATCTTGCGCCACTCTTCGTACTGGGCCTCAGCCGAGCCGGTAAGTTCAACGGTATTTCCTTCTACCTCAACCACCATGGGTCTGACTTCCGCTTCCAGGGACGTGGCAAGCTCCTTCAGGGCGTCCTCGTGGATCCTGGTCTCTGCAGCACGGTCCATGCCGCTCTTGAACGCGGCAATGCCGCCCAGGACCGCAGCGGTGCTTGCTGTGCTGGCGGCGGAGCTATTGGAATTCTGGGAGGCGATCAATCCGCCAATGATGGCCGCTGCGCCCAACAGCTTGCGACGAGTTGCCGATTCGGCGACTTCCCGTCTGGCGATGGTTTCTTCATAGCTGTACTTGCGCCAGTTCTCGTAGGGCCCATCCATGGACTGGTGGAAATTTCCGTAGTGTTCATCCAGTACATCGAAAAGCATGTACTCCCGATCCCGAATCTGGAACATGCGACCCATCATGGGGTCATCCGGTGCGGGAAGGCGGTTAACAGAGAGTATTCCCTTGCGATCTTTTACCAGGTAAGTGTCGAAAGCATCGGGCGAGAATTCGGTGGCGAATTTTAAGCTCGCAATGGTGCGGACATTCTCGACTTGCTTGTCCGACAGGCCTTGACGCGCGCGAACCATGTCATTGGCTATCTGGTTGTAGATGTTCTGAAATGGATCGAGGGCGAGCTTGAGTTCGTCATGGTAGGAATATTTGCTGGCGGCACCGGAGTACTCCTTGTCCAGCCAGACCCTGCCGGTTGAATCCACCACGTGTACGTGTAACGCCAGGGTTTCACCGTCGGAAACCAGTACTTCGCCACTTACCGAGACATCCACTCCATTGGAATCCCTGGGCACCACCCAGATGGAACCCCACTGGGCAGTTCGCTGCATGGTGTCTTTCAGGGTGTAGGGCACGTACCGGGACTCGGCTCGGCGAACTGCCGGATAAACGTTCTTTTTCTCCCAGGTGGATTCATCTTCCGGGATGCCCGGATCAAACACACGAATGCCCACATCAAGCAGCAGGTGTTCGGGAATTTCTTCCTGGGCCTGGAGAGCCTGGGTCTTGTTCACCACGCGAACCTTTTCGGAAACACAGGCGGACAAAAGGCAGGATGCAAGAAGCAGGATGAATCCTGTTCTCCATTTACTGCGGATCAATGTTTCAGTGTTCGTAATCACCTAGGGAATCTCTGATTAATTCTGGACGAAGTAGATTGTAGGCGAAAAGATTCAGATTCAAGGCGCCAATCGCAGGTAATAGTGGTTCTATTGCGAAGATTGGCAACACAGAAGCTGGATTTTTTGGCCGCAAGATACGAGTTCATGAATAAATCAGAGGCTCCCTAGTTTCCCGTTCCATTTTTATACCGTTTGTATTCATCCCACAGTTTTTCCCTCAAATCGGGATCTGTTTCTGCCATCGCTGCTTCTCGCAACTGGCGGGCAACCACGTCATCGTCGTCTCCGTTGGGAATTCCTTCAGGGACTACGCCTGCCTTGTTGCCGGGGGCTCCCTGTATGGTACTTCCCGGGGATCTGGGGGAGGACGGTGATGCACTTTCTTCCGAGCCGTCACCCCCGGTATTAGCTTCTCCCTGTGCCTCTTCACCAGTTCCGGGTTCGCCCATGCCGGGAACCTGGGCGCTGCCGCCTCCGGATTGGGAGCCGGTACCCTGGCGCGCTGCCTGGGCACGTTTTTGTTCTTCCAGCATCGCCCCGTCAAACACCACCATGGAACCGTTCAGTACCTGCTCCAGTTGGGCTGCCCGCTCCTCTGAGGTCTGGCCGCTAGGCAGAGCGCCAGGTAATCCGCCGGGTACGCCCATGGCGACCTGAACGCCCTGGCCGGTGCCAGAGGGTTGTCCGCCACCGGGATTTCCCTGTGCCGGGGCCTGGGTTCCCTGCTGAGCTGATGCCGAGGCTCCCTGCTGGCCAGGAGTGCCTTGCTCGCCTGGATCAGAGGCAACGCTGCCCTCGGCCCAGGGGTCTTCAACGGGTGATTGTTCTTCGCCTGCCTGCTGGGCCTCAGATGCCTCGGCCCAGGGGTCCTCGGCGGCTGCTTGCTCCGAGGCTGCCTGCTCAGCCACCGATGATTCGGCCCAGGGGTCTGCCGGTTCGCCTTCGCTGCCCTCGGGCGGCGCCTCGCTGTCACCGTCGGCGGATGCGCTGGCTTGCGCAGCTTGTGATTCGCTTTGAGCTTCCTGCCCGGCCTCCTGGGAAGCCTGGGCTGACTGGCTGCCTTGCTCGCCCTGGCTGGAGGATTCGCTTGCCGCCTGGTCTTGTGACTGACTGGGTGAACCGGGTGGTTGCTGGCTCTGGGAGGGCGAGGAAGGGCTGGCCGACGGACTCGATGGACTCGTCGGCGGGACCGCGCTCGGAGGCGTGGGTTTTTGGACTGAACTGGTTGTCTGACAACCTGACAGCATGAGGGCTGTTAGAGGAATCATCCATAACAGTTTGGTTTTACTCATTTTATCTCCGATATCCAGCTCTGTTTGTCCGAGTGATCCTTGCCCGGGTATTCGTCGTTGAATGCTACTTAGATACGCTAGGGCGGCAGGAGTTTCAAGGGAATACTGCCTTAAAAGATCTTCTCGGGACGCCTAGTCAGCGTAGGTGAAGATGTGATGTTGGGTGATGTATGAGGTATAGACGGGCTCGCCATCCACCAGTCGAGGCCTGAAACGGGTCTTTTCCAGGGCGCGCTTGGTCCTGCGTGCCCGCTTCTGCGGATCGTCCAGGCTATCCTCCATGATTTCCACGTTTAGCGTTCGGCCTTCTTCGTCTACATCGAAGCGGAAGGTGACTTCTCCCATGGGTACCCGATCTGGTGTGCGGTAATCCACTGAGCTGGAATGCAGGGATGGCATCTTGGGTGCCCGGGCCACCAGTTGCTCAGGGTTCTTGAACGCCTCGTTGGCTTCTTCCGGTCCGCCTTCACCTGCTGCGATCAGCCTCCAGGCCTCACGATAATATTCCAGGCCATCCTTGATGCCGTGACGAAACGCCAGGTGCCAGTCTCCAAGATCTACCAGTATCTGGCGTTCCTCCGTGGGGTCGTAGTCGGGCTGGGCGCGCAGGATCTCAAGAGCGCGTTCCAGGGCCTGGCGGGCGTAGCCTTCCTGGCTGACCGGTTCGTAATACACTGAAGCGGTGCCGGCGGTGAATGCCGAGCCCTTGGAATCCACCCGGCGGACCCAGCGTACGGCCATCAGGTAATAACTGTTTGCCAATGCTCGCAAGGGCTCGATCAGGCGCGGATCATTTTCCCCGTAGTTTTTCTCGATGATGTCTATTGCCATGCGATACAAGTCTCGCTGGCCGGGCAATACGCAGGGGTTGGGGGTTGAGAACTCGGACTTGGCTCGCCGGTCTATCATGCAGGCCATGGCTGCCTGGGAGTTGGGGCTGAGTGACAGGTACATCAAGCCGCTCCAGTTTCCCAACTTCATCAGCGGTTCAATCATCTCCGGGGAATCCTCGCCATACTCCCTGATATACAACTCCAGGACGATAAGTTGCTTGTGGTCGGCCATTTCCGGGTCGCCCAATTCGATTAACGATTTTGCCGTGGCCTCCAGCATGGGTATCTGTTGCAGGCTGTACAGGCCTTCGCTGCGTCGAAGCATGTATCGCGCCTGGCCGAAATACTCGACCGCGCCCTGGTGATCTCCGGCAGCCTGGGCGATTCGGCCCAAACCCGCATTGGGACGGATCAGTCGCTTGTCGACGGGGCCATAATGTCTGCCGGTCAGTTCGATAGCGCCCAGGTAGGCGTTAGTGGCTTGTTCGGCGTCGCCGGAGAATTCCAGTGCCTGGCCCAGGTTCACCAGGGGCTCGATAAGTTCGAGTGCCTCCGGTCCATACTCAATGCTGGAAAGTTCCAGGATTTTCCGCGCTGGCTCCACGGCTTCCTGGTATTCACTAAAGGCTATTTTTCCCTGGAGCAAATCAAACAGGCGGACTGCCTCTGCCTGTTCTTCGGCATCCTCATCAATGGTCTCGATGAAAACGGGGCGCAAGGGAGGTTTCGCGACAGGCCGGTCGGGACTGGCATCCTGGGCCTGCAACAAGGGGCTTGCCATGAACAAGGCACCGGATACAAAGCCGGTGGTGACCAGTTGCACAAGCCTGGCTATGAATGTCTGGCGCATTGTTTCCCTAAATGTCCTAAGACAATGTTCTATCAACGGAGCGTCCGGAATTGATCCTGATAAATCCATCCGTGCCCAGCCCCGGCTCAGTTACTTAACCAGATGGTCCCATGGGGATCAAGTCACTCCTCGCGACCCGTCTGGTTTCATTCGTGATCTCTACAGTGGTGAGTCCTTGGGGAAATTCGGCGACCGCTTTTCCTTTAAAGAATCGAGACCTTCCTTGACGTCATCCAGTCGAAAGCCAAGGAACTCAAGGGCCAGGGATGTATCGAAGGAGGGGCCGGCCATACGCAGCCAGTTATTCAGGGCGTACTTGGTCCAGCGCACTGCTGTGGGGCTGCCGGCGGCGAGGGTGCGTGCCGTGTTCAACGCGCAGTGCTCCAGTTCATCCCCAGGTACCGACAGAGATACCAACCCCATTTGTTCGGCCTGCTCCCCGGACACCGGGGTGTTGGTCAGCAGG
>UPTN01000947.1_pt1 | contig 13654 bp, 12 predicted proteins | sample 2160111 | NCBI WGS metagenome assembly UPTN01 (sample SAMN06265058, study PRJEB28932) | marine metagenome | isolation source: Columbia River Estuary | place: USA:Columbia River Estuary, USA | collected 2014-05-05 | reverse complement strand
ATGGCGCGCCAGGTACGTGCGATGCTGGGTTTCCAGCAACGTGGCGTACCCACCTTTGACTATGGTAATAACATCCGTGCCATGGCCCAGGATGCCGGCGTGGATAACGCGTTCGACTTCAAGGGATTCGTTCCCCTGTATATACGCCCCCTGTTCTGTGAGGGCGTGGGTCCGTTCCGCTGGGTGGCCTTATCCGGCGATCCCGAGGATATCTACAAGACCGATGACAAGGCTCGCGAGTTGTTCCCCGACAAGGTCGGCCTTCATCGCTGGCTGGATGGCGCCAGGGAGAAAATCCAGTTCCAGGGTCTGCCCTCAAGAATTTGCTGGCTGGGATACAAGGAACGTCACCTGCTTGGCCTGGCTATTAACGAGATGGTCGCCAGTGGTGAGTTGAAAGCTCCCGTGGTGATCGGTCGCGACCACCTGGATTCAGGTTCCGTGGCATCGCCCAACCGGGAAACCGAGGGCATGCGTGATGGCTCCGATGCGGTAGCCGACTGGCCGATATTGAATGCCCTGCTAAATACTGCCGGTGGCGCTTCCTGGGTCAGCTTCCATCATGGCGGCGGTGTCGGCATGGGTTACTCCCTGCATTCGGGCGTGGTCATCGTGGCCGACGGAACCGAGAGGGCGCGAGAGGCCCTGGAGCGTGTGCTGGTCAATGATCCGGGTACCGGCGTGATGCGTCATGCCGACGCGGGCTATGAGCACGCCATCGAAATAGCACGCGAACGTGGGCTTGATTTGCCCATGGTGGATACAGACTGAGGAAGCGGGTCTAGCCCTTTTGCTTCTGAATCGGAGTGATGTTGGTTTCGCTGTCTTCCAGGAAGTAGCGTCGCATCATCAGGGCTTGCTGTAGCTTGCCCTTGCGAATGTACGTCTGGTACAGCGTGTCTTTCATCATTTCCAGCAGCAGGCCTGCCTGGGCGGCATCCAGGGTTGGAAGGTCGTCGGTATCGAATACCACTGACTTCACCACCCCGAAGGTGTCGTTATCCAGTGCGGTCATATCCTTGACGTCGTTAAACTGGTCAAAGATCCGCAGCTTGCCGGTCTCGCCCAGGTCACGGAATACCAGCCTTGCGCTGCGTCGGCACATGGATGCAAAAGCATTCGGGCAATTGTTCGCGTAGCAACTCAGTGCTTCCTTGAACAAGGTCTCCACTTCTTCTGGCAGATACGAGAAATTGAAACTTTCCCTGGGCCTCTCCATCTCGGAAAACTTGCTGGAGAAATCTACCCGGTCTTCGCCATAGGACTTGATGTCGAACTTCAGAAACACCGCCGAATTACAGGCATCGCAGCGGTACACAATACCGGTCTGCTTGGGCTTGTATTGCTGCAGCTGGGCGTAACGCGGGATCGACACCGGTGTCAGGTGAGAATAGGTCAGGCAGTGCGGGCACGTGAGTGCGAACTGGCTGTCAAAGGGGTGATGGAGGCCGTTATTTTTATCGAGATACATTTTGTGGCCACAGTCCTTTTGTGGTTAATCTGTTGGAGTCTAGCATCTCAGTGCTGGAATCATCAAAAAAACCTCTATGTAACATAAGCTTGGAGTCGCCTGGGACCCGGTGTTAAATTTGAACTCAAAATCAGGCAGGGCAGAGTGTATGATTGCAGGCCCGATGCCCAAAAGAGGCCGGGTAGATGCGTAATTCCAGGAGACATCAATGCATTTTACCACCAAGCAGATTCATGCGGGCGTGAGCCCTGACCCGGTTACCGGATCCATCCTCACCCCGATTTACCAGACTACTACCTATGTGCAAGAGTCCGTGGACCAGTACATGGCCAAGGGTTTTTCCTACTCCCGTTCAGCGAATCCGACGGTTTCGGCCCTGGAAGCGAAGCTGACCGAACTCGAAGGCGGGGCGGCCACCACCTGTTATGGCACGGGTATGTCGGCGGTGCAGGCCGTGATGCTGGCTTTCCTGAATGCCGGTGATCACGCGATCATCTCTGATGTGGCCTACGGTGGTACCTACCGTCTGTGCACCAAGATCCTGAGTCGTTTCGGTGTGGAGTTCACCTTCGCCGACACCTCGAATCCTGAAGAAGTGCGGGCGGCAGTTCGGGACAACACCCGGTTGATTTTCACCGAGACCCCGGCCAACCCGACCTTGAAGCTGACGGACATCGCGGCGATCTCGGCAATAGCCAAGGAGAAGGGTATTCCCCATGCGGTGGATAACACCTTCCTGACGCCTTACTTCCAGCGTCCCCTGGAACTGGGTGCCGACCTGAGTGTGCACAGCACGACCAAGTACATGGATGGCCACAACGCCACCGTGGGCGGGGCCGTGGTGGCAGCCACCAAGGAACTTGATGAAAAAGTGCGTTTCATCCAGAACGCTACCGGCATGATCATGTCGCCGATGGTGGCTTTCCTGACCCTCCAGGGATGCAAGACCTTGTCATTGCGTATTACCCGCCAGTCAGACAATGCCATGGCTATTGCCCGTCACCTTGAATCCCATCCCAAGGTGAAGCAGGTTCGCTATCCCGGTCTGGAATCCTTTGCCCAGCACGAACTGGCCCGCCGCCAGGCTGATGGCTATGGCGCGATGGTCTGGTTTGAGGTTGAGGGTGGAATGCAGGCCGGCAAGAAGCTCATGGACTGCATCGAGCTGTGGAGCCTGGCCGAGAACCTGGGTTCCGTTGAGTCCCTGATCACTCATCCTGTGACCATGACCCATTCGGATGTGGAACCCGAGGAGCGTGCCCGGGTCGGGATCATTGACGGCCTGGTCAGGTTGTCAGTGGGCCTGGAAGACAGCGAAGATCTGATCAAGGCCCTGGATGACGCATTGGCCCAGGTTTGATCTAACCGACAAGTCCTGAAAGGGGTGCCATGGCGAGAGCCTGGCGCCCCTTTTTTTTGGGGTCAGGCTGGAGCTTTCGAGGGGATGGCGGTATACACGGATATATCCATGGCGCTGTCAGGGATACCCTGTTGCGCGATATCCGGCCCCCAGGAGAGAGTGTTAATGCCTGATTTTATTTTCCCGCCGATGCCGCCGGTGTCGGTTGCGATACACGGTCGCGATGCCTGTTTCCCGGTACACCGGGTATATTGCGTGGGCAAGAATTACGCGGAGCATGCCAGGGAAATGGGGTCTGACCCGGACCGGGAAGCACCCTGTTTTTTCTCCAAGCCCGCAGATGCGGTGGTCCCGGGTCTTGGCGAGATTCCCTATCCTCCGGGCAGTAGCAATGTTCACCACGAGATCGAACTGGTTGCGGCGCTGGGAGCAGGTGGGCGGAACCTGAGTCCCGAGCAGGCACTGGACCGGGTGGTGGGTTACGCGGTGGGTGTGGATATGACCCGCCGGGACTTGCAGCATGCCGCCAAGGACCGGGGGCAACCCTGGGATACCGCCAAGGGCTTTGACTACTCGGCGCCGATTTCACCGATTACTATGGTGGAACACGGCTCTGACCTGCAGCGAGGACGGATCTGGATAGAGGTGAACGGCGAGATTCGCCAGGATGCAGATATTTCCGATATGACCTGGAATGTTGGCGAAGTGCTGGCCCAGCTATCCCGGTTGTTCGAGTTGCGGGCCGGGGATTTGGTGTTTACCGGCACCCCTGCGGGCGTCGGACCGGTGAATCCCGGTGATTCACTGCGTGGCGGCGTAGAAGGGCTGCAGGAGATTGACCTGCTTATTACCCCGGTCAGGACCGCAGGGGCGGAAAATGGCGGGATTGATCCCGGTCAAGGCGGGCGCAGCGGTATCGGTGCAGATTGCAGACACTGGCCGGATAAATAGCGGGGGACGGCTCGCGTTTCGGTTTCGCCGGCGCTGTAGGCGGAAAACCCTTATACCCATTCTAAGTTGAATGTCCGATCATTTGAACATTGAAAAAAGGCAGAGATAAACGTGAATAAAGTCATATTTGACCAGGAATTGATCGAGCGTTACGGCGGGCGGGGTCCACGCTATACCTCCTATCCCACGGCTGTGCAGTTCAACTCCGGATTTGGTGAAGCTGATTACAAGGCGGCTGTGGCGCGTACCAATGCGATGCCCATTCCCGATCCACTCAGCATTTATGTGCATATCCCGTTTTGTCATTCGCTTTGTTACTACTGCGGTTGCACCAAGATCGTGACCCGCAACCAGGAGCGCGCGGAGCGTTACCTGGTTCCCCTGTTCAAGGACATCGAATTGCAGGCGGAGTTGTTTGATATCGATCGCCAGGTTCAGCAGTTGCACCTGGGTGGCGGTACGCCGACCTACCTGACTCCTGAGCAGATGGGGCGCATGATGGCCAAGTTCCGTCAGCACTTCAATTTGCGACTTGATGGCAAGCAAGAATTCTCGATTGAGATTGACCCACGTACCGCGACTCCCGAGGACATCGCAGGTATGGGCGAGGTGGGTTTCAATCGTGTCAGCCTTGGCGTCCAGGATTTCGATCCGGATGTGCAAAAGGCAGTCAACCGGATCCAGAGCGTGGAAGAAACCCAGGGCCTGATTACCGCTGCCCGCGAGTCGGGTTTCAACTCTGTCTCCCTGGATCTCATTTATGGACTTCCCCTACAGACGGTCAAGACCTTCGACCGCACCCTTGATACGGTGCTGGAGATGCGTCCTGACCGCCTGGCTATTTACAGCTATGCGCATTTACCCCAGATGTTCCGGGCGCAAAAACTGGTCCAGGAAGATCAACTTCCCACTCCTGAGACCAAGCTGGAAATCTTCCGTCGCACTACCGAACGCCTGACCGGCGAAGGCTATGTGTACATCGGAATGGATCACTTCGCACTGGCTAGCGATGAGTTGGTGCAGGCCCAGCAGCGTGGCGAATTGCAGCGTAACTTCCAGGGCTATTCCACCCACGCCAAGTGTGACCTGATCGGTGTGGGCATGAGCGCCATTGGCCGGGTTGGTGACAGCTTCAGCCAGAATGTAAAAGATTTGGGCGTGTACACCTCGATGCTCGAAAAAGGCCAGATGCCTATCGAACGTGGCTACACCATGTCTGAGGATGACCGTATTCGTGCAGCGGTAATCCAGGAAGTCATGTGTCATGGGAAGTTGGACTTTGACGCGGCCTCCGCAAGCCTGGGAATTAACTTCAAAGAGTATTTTGCGAAGGAATTCCCCCAGCTTGAAGTGCTGGATAAGGATGGCCTGATCGACTTGGGTGAAAAAGGATTGCTGGTTACCGAGCGTGGACGTTTGTTGCTCCGGCCTATCGCCATGGTGTTCGATTACTATCTGCAGAATGCACAAGAGAAGCCGAGATTCTCCAAGGTTATTTAGCCCGCTAACAAGAATCTGGAAAAAAGGGGTGCGCAAGCGCCCCTTTTTTGCAATAAGGTGTGATTGATGGATCTTCAATCTAATGAATCGACATTGCTTCGCCAGAACTATCTGTTTGCTGGCCTGCCTCCAGAACACCTGGAAGAGATCATCGGGCGTGCGAGCCTGGTAAATGTCCGGGCAGGCGAGATGCTGTTTAACCGTGGTGAACCGGCCAGTCATTTTTTCCTGGTGGTGGAGGGACGCATCGAGCTGTCGCTGATTTCACCGACTGGCGACAAGAAAATTATTGATGTCATCAGTCCGGGCAACACCTTTGCCGAGGCAATCATGTTTCAGCGCCAGAGCACCTTCCCGGTGGGCGCTTTCGGCATGGAAACCTCCCTGGTTATAAAGATAGAGAACCAGCGTTACCTTGCGGCCCTGAACGAAAACGCCCAGGCCTGCCTGGCATTGCTGGGCGACGTGTGCCGCAGGTTGCACTGGCAATTACAGGAAATCGAAAACCTCAGCATCACCAATGCGACCCATAGATTGGTGCGCTTCCTGGTGGACCAGTTGGAAATGAGCGGTAAAAACCAGGGGACCATCGAGCTGGACCTGTCTCGGCAGGTGATCGCCGCCAAGTTGTCGATCAAGCCCGAGACCTTGTCACGCCTGTTGCGCAGGCTGGTGAATGAGCAAGTGCTGGAGGTGCAGGGACGGCAACTGAAGGTGCTGGATGTGGCGGGTCTCAAGCGCTTTGAGTAGTGCGGTGAAATAACCGGGAGTCGCGGCAGTTGGGCGTCATGGCCCCGGGCTTTTTGTGGGCTCCCTGGTCGCGGGTATGAATCATTACCGGGGCTGCGTGTCCTGCTACACTGTGCCACCTGTTCTAAGCCGATACGGGCGCAATCATGAAAGTGATAGTTGGAATATCCGGGGCGAGCGGCGTGATCTACGGGATCCGTTTGCTGGAAGCCCTGGGGCAAGCACCCCAGGTGGAAACCCACCTGGTACTCAGTGCGACCGGGAAACTCAATATCACATTGGAGACCGAGTATTCGGTGGCCAATGTAGAGGCCCTGGCTAACACCGTGCATAACGACCGCAACCTTGCCGCCAGTATTTCCAGCGGCTCATTCAGGTGTGATGCGATGGTGGTCGCGCCGTGCTCCATGAAGAGTCTCTCCGGGATTGTGAATTCGTACTCGGATACCCTGCTGACCCGGGCTGCGGATGTGACGCTGAAGGACAGGCGCCCGTTGATTCTTGTGCCGCGGGAAACACCCCTGCACCTGGGGCACTGCAAACTGCTTTACGAGGCCGCCCAGCTGGGCGCAATCATCGCCCCGCCCATGCCGGCTTTTTATAACAAGCCTACAAGTGTCGAGGACATCGTCGACCACACCGTGGGGCGATTGCTGGATTTGCTTGGTTTGGAATCCGGGTTGGCTCGTCGCTGGGACGGCGCCTGACAGGGCTAGTTGGTTGCCTGCTTGGTAGCGTACTGCTTGCCCCACACTTCACCATTGAAGATCTGGATCGTGATCACCGCGTCGCGGCTTTCCCAGGTGGCCAGGGTTCCTGAGAATCCACCCAGGTCGATACTGTCTGCGCTATCAGGTTCACCCAGGATGTCGTAAACCCGGGCCTCGGTCATGCCGCTCTCTATTTGCTCGTAATTGCTCATGGACACCGGTTCCGTGCAGCCGACCATCAGCAGTGCCACGAGAATGGCTAGCAATAGACGAGGGGTGTTCAAGAAGAAGGCTGGCACGTGTGGCTCCGCAATCAAATATCTGGATAGCCAGTGTATCCCCCCATGCAGGTTGGGGGGAACCGGATATTGCGGGTATTTTTTACGCCGCTTTTAATTTATCCACGGATTCGCGTCGCCACTTTGCGTCCTGGACCAGGAAAGTTGCCAGCTTTTCAAACAAGCGTGGATAGAACTCATCGTGGTGTGTTTCCACCACCTGGTCGGCGGCAGAGGGGAACCAGCGCAACATGTGCCGTTCAAGAAAATCTCGCTGGACCATGGCGTAAGAAATCGCTGATTCTCTATCTGAAAGAGCTTCCCGCAAGCTGATGACTTTCATGAAACCCAGTTCCACCGAAAGGTGATCTGCACTGCGGCCCCCGTATTCGAAGGGGCGGTAACCGAAGTAGTCATAGATACGTTTGATTTCATCTTTGGTCCCAACCGGAATGGCTGAGCCGACTTCTTCCTGTATCGGAATGCGCAGGTCCCGCTCGTCGTCGCCAAACAGTTCACGATAGTTCTGCTGCATTTCTTCCGGGAGAGTCTCACGGTGCATTACCACCAGTTCTTCCAATCCATCCAGGTCCAACTCAAGGGTGTTCCGGCCATTCTTTAGTGCCTGCAGGCTTTCCTGCTCCCAACCGAAAGGCACTTTGCCGGCGCATTCAATTGGCGAGCGCACGAGTTGCGAGTACAGGTTGTAGATATGAGTTCGCAACAGGCTGACTTCGGCGAGTTCACGGGCTGGATGCAAGGAGGTCGAAATGTTCGGGGCTGCATCGTTTGAAAAACTTGTGCTCATAAGGTTGTTTCTTGGTTTGGTTTTTGTAACCCGCTGGGGCGAGGCGAATCCGTACTCTCAAACAGAATGGTGTTCTCAAGCTCAGACTAGCCCTTGCAGAGGCGCTTGCGTAGCTGGCTCTTGTGCTTATCAGCTTTCGGAAATTACTTAAGAATCAGTAATTAGGGACTGTGCTGGATCAGAAGGTAGGCGGTGTGCACACAGTGACCAGTACGCACTCCTTGCTGCCCGTATTGCGGAAACGGTGGGGAGTCCTGCTGTCAAACAGGAAGGCGTCTCCGGGTCCCAGTACCTGGCTGTCATCGCCAACGGTGACTTCCAGGTGGCCACTGAGGATTACCCCACCTTCCTCGGCCTCGTGGCTGAGCATGGAATTGCCGGTGTCGGCCCCGGGTGCGTAGCGCTCGTAGAGAATCTGCAGTCGACGATTTGCCAGGTCGGAGCCCACTTGCAGGAAGGAAATCGGGCCGCTTCCGATCTGGGTAAGGTCGTCGTGGTGGAAAAACACCTGGGTCTGTTGCTTGGGCTCATGGCTGAAGAATTCGCTCATGGACACCGGGATGCCTTCCAGGATGCGCCGCATCAGCCCCATGGAGGGGTTGCTGCGGCCGTTTTCGATAAGAGAAATCATGGCGTTGCTGACGCCGCTACGCTTGGCCAGTTCTCGCTGGGACAGGCCGTGGCGTTTGCGAACCTCTCGTAATCGTCTGGCAAGATCTTGCATAAGGCGTTAAACCGTTAAATATAGTTAAACATTAATCATTGGCTTCCTATATAAAACAATGACTTAAAAAAATCCATTTAAATATTGTTAAATTTTTTGAATCGTTTAGCCTATACGGCTTCCATTCTTGTGGCTCAACCCCGCAATTTTAAAGAGGACGACCTGTCATGAGTGTCTCTGGCGAACAGAACCTGAACGCATTTTGGATGCCCTTCACGAGCAACCGCTCGTTCAAGAAAAACCCGCGCATGATCGAGCGCGCACAGGGCATGTATTACTACACCTCTGACGATCGCGAGATTCTCGATGGCATTGCCGGGTTGTGGTGCTGCAATGCCGGCCACGGCAATCCGCACATTGTCGAGGCGGTGCAAAACCAGGTGGCCAAGCTGGATTACGCCACGGCCTTTAACCTGGGACATTCCAAGGTGTTTGAGTTGGCTGAACGGGTCACTGACCTGGCGCCCGAGGGAATGGATCACGCCTTCTTCGTGAACTCCGGATCCGAGGCAGTGGATACGGCGCTGAAGATGGCGCTGGCCTATCACCGTATCCGTGGCGAGGGCTCTCGCACCCGCCTGATCGGTCGTGAGCGCGGTTATCACGGCGTGGGTTTTGGCGGAATTTCTGTGGGCGGTATTGTCGCCAACCGAAAGATGTTCGGCACCTTGCTCGCTGGCGTGGATCACATGTCCCACACTCATAACCTGGAGAAGAATGCCTTCACCAGGGGACTGCCTGAGTGGGGCGATCACCTGGCGGATGACCTGGAACGCCTGGTTGCGCTGCATGACGCCTCGACTATTGCCGCTGTTATCGTCGAGCCTATCGCCGGATCTACCGGTGTGTTGATGCCGCCCAAGGGCTATTTGCAGCGCCTGCGTGATATCTGCGACAAGCACGGCATCTTGCTGATTTTTGACGAGGTGATCACCGGTTTCGGGCGCACCGGCAAGGCATTCGGTTCCGAACGTTTTGGTGTTACTCCCGACCTGATTACCATGGCCAAGGGTTTGACAAGTGGCGTGGTGCCCATGGGTGGCGTTATTGCTGGCAAGCACATTTACGACACGTTCATGACCGGCCCAGAAAACATGATCGAGTTTTTCCACGGCTACACCTATTCGGGTCATCCGCTGGCCGCTGCTGCCGGTCTGGCCACCATGGATGTGTACCACAAGGAAGGCTTGTTTGAGCGCGCCCTGGAAATGGAGCCGCGCTGGGGAGACGCCATTCATAGTCTGAAAGGCCTGCCCAATGTCATCGATCTTCGTAACCTGGGCTTGATTGGCGCTGTCGAACTGGAGCCGATTCCCGGTCAGCCCACCAAGCGGGCCATGGATGTATTTGCGCGCTGCTTTGATGATGGGCTGTTGATCCGCACCACCGGTGACACCATCGCCTTGTCGCCGCCGCTGATCATCGAAGACCAGCATATTGAACGCATCGTCGACACGCTGACACGGGCACTCAAGGCAACCGCCTGAGCCCCCAACAGATACCCACAGAGGTAAGAAACCCAATGAGCACCGCAGACAAATCATCTTCTGCCATCAAGACCATCACCCACTGGGTGGACGGCAAGTCCTTCCAGGGTGAGTCCCGGAGATGGGGCACGATATTCAACCCCGCCACCGGCGAGCAGCCCTCGCGAGTTGCCCTGGCCACGGTAGGGGATGTGGAGCACGCCATCGCCTCAGCCCAGGCCGCGTTTCCCGCCTGGTCCCGGACCCCGGTGATTCGCCGCGCCCGGGTGATGTTCAAGTTCAAGGAGCTGGTTGAAAAGCACATGGACGAACTGGCCGCACTGGTTACCGCCGAGCATGGCAAGGTGATCACCGATGCCAGGGGCTCTGTCCAGCGCGGCCTGGAAGTGGTGGAGTTTGCCTGTGGCATGCCCCACGTGCTCAAGGGTGAATTCAGCGAGCAGGTTGCAACTGGCGTGGACAGTCACTCCATGCGCCAGGCACTGGGTGTGTGTGCGGGCGTTACCCCGTTCAACTTCCCTGCCATGGTGCCCATGTGGATGTTCCCGGTGGCCATCGCCGCCGGCAACACCTTCGTCCTCAAGCCCTCGGAAAAGGATCCGTCCTGCTCCATGCGCCTGGCCGAACTGTTGACCGAAGCAGGATTGCCCGACGGCGTCTTGAACGTGGTGAATGGTGACAAGGAAGCGGTGGATATCCTGTTGACTGATCCTCGCGTGGCCGCTGTGAGCTTCGTGGGTTCCACTCCCATCGCGAATTACATCTACGAGACGGGTGCCCGTAACGGCAAGCGTGTACAGGCCCTGGGCGGCGCCAAGAATCACATGGTGGTCATGCCTGACGCGGATATGGACCAGGCTGCTGATGCACTGATCGGAGCCGCGTACGGATCTGCTGGTGAGCGCTGCATGGCGATCTCGGTGGCGGTTGCCGTGGGTGACGCCGGCGATAAATTGCGAGAGAAACTTGTAGAGCGTATTGCCACGCTGAAGATTGGTCCTGGCGTGGATCCGACCTCTGACATGGGTCCGCTGGTCACTGCCGAGCATCGCGACAAGGTTTCTTCCTACGTGGACCTGGGCGTGGAAGAAGGCGCCGAACTGGTGGTGGATGGCCGTGGTATCAGTGTTGAAGGCCATGAGAAGGGTTTCTTCCTGGGCGCCTGCCTGTTTGATCACGCCAAGCCCGACATGCGCATCTACAAGGAAGAGATTTTTGGTCCGGTATTGACCATGCTGCGAGCCGAGGATTTCGATGAGGCCGTGCAGTGGGTGAATGATCACGAGTTTGGTAACGGTACTGCCATCTTTACCCGTGACGGTGATGCGGCCAGGGAATACGTGAGCCGGATCGAAGTGGGCATGGTGGGTGTGAATGTGCCGATTCCCGTACCCATGGCCTTCCACAGCTTCGGTGGCTGGAAGCGCTCGATATTTGGTGACATGGCCGTGCATGGCGAAGAAGGCGTGCGTTTTTACACCCGCCTGAAGACCGTCACCACTCGCTGGCCCTCGGGTGTGCGTGAAGGCGCCCAGTTCCATTTCCAGGTTAATCGCTAGGTCCAGTTAGCGAGACAAGAAAAAGGCGGCCATCTGGCCGCCTTTTTTTATGCCTGGGAAAGCTCTCGTGATTGCTAGGAGCGGTATTCCACGCCGGGCAACACGCACAGCATTTCGTACAGCAAATTGGCACCGGTCAGCGAGGTGTTGCCGGTAGGGTCGTAGGGCGGAGCCACTTCAACCAGGTCGCCGCCGATAACGTTCATGCCGCGACAGCCGCGGATAATTTCCAGTCCCTGGTAAATCGTCAGTCCACCGACCTCGGGGGTTCCCGTGCCTGGGGCGAAGGCCGGATCCAGGCCGTCGATATCGAAGCTGATATACACCGGACCGTCACCCATTTGCTCGCGGACTTCGGCCATCAGTGGCACCAGGGATTTGTGCCAGCATTCTTCTGCCTGGACCACGCGAAAACCTTGCTCGGTGGACCAGTCAAAATCATCTGCCGCATAGCCGGTTCCACGTACGCCGATTTGCACCACTCGCTTGCAGTCCAGCAGGCCTTCCTCCACGGCACGGCGGAAGGGTGTGCCATGGGCAATTTCCTCGCCGAACATGTGGTCGTTGATGTCGGTGTGTGCATCGATATGCACCACGCCAACAGGACCGTATTTTTTTGCCATGGCCCGCAAGATGGGCAGCACGATGGTGTGATCACCGCCCAGGGTCAGGGGAGCCACGTCATGGGAGAGAATCTCGTCGTAGGCTGCCTCGATGATCGGGATGGATTTCTGCAGGTTGAAGGTGTTGATGGCGACATCGCCAATATCTGCAACCGACAGGGAATCATAGGGCGCGGCACGGGTGGCCATGTTGTAGGGCCGTAGCAATACCGATTCGTTACGAATGCTGCGCGGCCCGAAGCGCGCACCCGAGCGGTTAGATGTGCCGATATCCAGTGGCACGCCAACGAAACAGGCGTCCAGGCCGGCGGCGCTTTCCTTCGCGGGCAGGCGCATCATCGTGCCCGGGCCGGCGAAACGCGGCATCTGGTTCCCGCCCAGGGGCTGGTGCAATGTCTTGCTCATAATCACGCTTCCTTAAAGCAACCGGCCCGCGTAGTGCGGGCCGGTCGTGTTTCTTTGCTTTTGCCTAGGCGACCTTGTCCTTGGCGAGTAACTCCATCAGGCAGTCACGCAAAATATCCAGGCCTTCGTTAACGATCGCGTCGCTGGCGGTTATCGGTGCCAGGAAACGGATTACATTGGCGCGAACACCGCAGGAGAGCAGGATCAGGCCGCGTTCTGCAGCCAGGTTCACCAGGGCCTTGGTCAGGTCAGGATCCGGCTTGTTGGCATCGCCGTCCTTGACCATTTCCATAGCGACCATGGCACCCAGGTTGCGTACGTCACCGACACTGTTGGTTTCGCTCTGGATGGCCTTGAGTCGGCCTACCATGAGTTCACCCAGCACCAGGGAACGTTCGCACAGTTTCTCTTCCTCGATGACTTCCAGCACGGCCAGGGCCGCAGTGGTGCCCAGGGGTGAGCCGGCGTAGGTGCCGCCCAGTCCACCCGGGTGGGGAGCATCCATGATTTCGGCCTTGCCGGTGACCGCAGCAATCGGGAAACCGCCGGCCAGGCTCTTGGCCATGGTGATCAGGTCGGGTTTCACATCGCTGTGCTCGACGGCGAACATTTTTCCGGTACGAGCAAAGCCTGCCTGGATTTCGTCAGAGACCAGCACGATGCCGTGTTTGTCACACAGCTTGCGCAGGGCCTGGAAGAATTCCTTCGGCGCTGCGTAGAAGCCGCCTTCACCCTGTACGGGCTCCAGGATGATTGCCGCAACACGGGTCGGTTCGATGTCCCACTTGAAGATGTGTTCCAGGGCGTCCAGGGACTCCTGCACGCTCACGCCGTGGTAGGCCACGGGATAGGGCGCATGGAAGATCTCGGCGGGCATGGGGCCGAAGCTGGCCTTGTAGGGGGCGACCTTGCCGGTCAGGGCCATGGCCAGCAGGGTGCGGCCATGGAAGCCACCGCCAAAGGTGATCACGCCTGAGCGACCGGTATGGGCCCGGGCGATCTTCACCGCGTTCTCAACGGCCTCGGCG
>UPTN01000945.1_pt1 | contig 13670 bp, 6 predicted proteins | sample 2160111 | NCBI WGS metagenome assembly UPTN01 (sample SAMN06265058, study PRJEB28932) | marine metagenome | isolation source: Columbia River Estuary | place: USA:Columbia River Estuary, USA | collected 2014-05-05 | reverse complement strand
CACGTGGGACACAAATCAATCTTTGTTTCAAGGAGGTTATGGACAATATACTTTTGGGTCTATAGGTACAACTAGATTAATAACACTTATAAATCAATCAGGGGGAAATGTAACTTTAGCACTTACCCAAACAGGTCAGATTTCTATTTATCGTGGAGTTTTTAGCTTTCTCTCTACGTTTAGTCTTAAAGTAATACTAACAGATGCTGGCGGTAAACAAAGTATGATAGTTATTCCTTTTAACGATGTAATACCTGGTGCTTTTTCCAATGCGTTCAGTATCGCTTTTGATATATAAACAAACAAATAAACAAGTAATAAATAAACAATAAAAAAATGAGCAACGGAACATTGTTAACTAAGCGTGAACTTCTTTTAGGGCTAGCTGATAATAATCAAAAAAATATATCAGCTTCGGACGTTCAAAATATAGTTAAAAGTAATTATCAACCAGTAATGATATTTTCTGGAATGATACTAAGGGATTCAAATTTAGGATCAAACTATTTTGCAAGAACAAACTATTATAACCCGGATTTTTTTGAACCTAGAAGTGACGGAGGCGGTCTCGAGGGAAGCACTCAGATATGGAGGTTTACAAATAGAGGAGCTGGTTTAACCCCTAACACCACATACTCTAATGTTAACGTAAACCCATCTTCTTGGCCTGGAAGTGTATATGTTCTTCTGCAGTATCCCACTGTGCCAGCTGTATTTAACATTACTACTGATTCTGCTGGGCAAGTAGATACCTTTGAAATAGTTTCTGGTGGACATGGATGGATTGGACCTGGAGGAACAAAAACAAATAATACTTGGCAGTACCCTGGGCAAACTGGAACTTTAAATATATCTGGAGCAGGTATAACTTCTCCTACTGTTGAGTTTATTGGCCCTATAACTTATGCTCAATCAAATCAATCTAGCGGTAGGTTAATGTACGATTTGTCTACAAATTCAAACCTGCCAGGAGCTGTTGTGCCTGGCCAAGGAACAGATTCAGATCACACTTTTGTAAACACAATAGTTACCCATTCGTTGCTGCAGGGTAAGGGCGAGCAGCACTATAATATAGGGATTATGGTTGACCCTGGAATTTATTCTACAGAAAATTCATTAATGATAGACAAAGGAAGTGATACATCCGCTATTCAGCTTTTGCTTTATAGAATGCCTTAATAAACCTAAATAACATTATAAACAAGTAATTATAGATATATGAGCGCTATTATAGAAGTAAAATACTTTAACTCTTTTCTACTACGTAAAACCGTAGATACATCAGATCCTGTAGTTCCTGTATGGTACAAAACGCCTGGCTTAGGAAATAACTCTACTAGAAACTGGATTATTGAAGAGTCTAGAATTAGAGGTGGTTATAATAATACTTCTGTAGACTTTGGAGCAAAAGCTTATTTAGTAGCTGAAACAAATAAAGGATCTATAAGATCTAGCGGCTTAATATATTCAGGTGTTTTTAATTCAAGAACAGGAATTAACAACACTAACCAGTTTCCAGTAGGTGAAGATATAACTAGAAATGTAGACCCGTCAAACGGTAGTATTCAAAGGCTGTACGCGGAAAACACTAATCTTACTATATTACAAGAAAATAAAGTTAGCAAAGCATTGATAGATAAGGACGCTATATACTCCGCTGAAGGAGGAGCGCTTACAACCTCAGGGGCTCAAGTAATCGGGCAGGTAGTTCCTTATGCGGGAGAGTACGGTATATCTAAAGATCCAGGTAGTTTTGCTGTTTATGGATATAGAAAATACTTTACAGATAGAAACAGAAACGCAGTACTAAGACTTTCTTCTGACGGAATAACTGAAATATCAGCATACGGAATGAAAGATTTTTTCAGAGATAAGTTTATAGAAATAGATTTAAACACTGTTAATTTAGGTACTGTCGTAGGAGGGTTTGATGTGCATACTAAAACTTATGTTGTTTCTTTACAAAACAATAACGGAGTAAACTACGATACATTGGCTTTTGATGAAGGATCTAAAGGATGGGTAAGTAGATATAGTTATAAGCCTAATAATATTTTTAGTTTAAAAAACAACTTTTATTCAACTTACGGAGAACCTAATAGTGGCAAAAACGGGCTTTGGAAACATTACTTTGGCGAAGATTATAATAAATTTTATGGATCATCTGTTGAGTCAACTGTTACAACGGTTTTTAATCCTAAAGTTTCTTTATCTAAAAACTTTTCAACCGTAGGTTACGAAGGAAGTAATGGCTGGAGAATAGATTCTTTTGTTTCAGACTCTACAGGCGTGGATAATGGGATTAATTTTACAGACAGAACTTTAGCTATAAAAAGCTACAATGAAGGAGAGTATATTTTAAATCCGGATACAGGTCAACCAGTATTACCTGCTAATTACCAATCAGTGTTTGGTGTTATTAGACCTCCTTACACTAAGTCTAGAGCTGGTTTTAACCGAAAAGAAAACAAATACGTAAGTAATATAAAGAACAATAGTTTAGGTAGACCAGGCGAAGTAGTATACGGTCAGTCAATGTCTGGTATAAAAGGAATGTTTGTTACTGCTACTTTTTCTATTGACAATATCACGGATGTTGGTGGTAAAAAAGAATTATTTGCCGTATCAACAAACTATGTTGAGTCATCATATTAAATTTAATTACATGGAAAAAAACCTAACTGTTAATAAAAGTATAAGTTCTATACAAAATCTTGAAAACGCTATTAAAAGTCTTCAAAGTTCTAAAGTAGTAAGCAGTAAAAAAGAGTTAGCTAAAGTAGCGCCTTTAAATCACACCTTTGCAGAAGGCATATACGCAAGGGAAATTAGCATACCAAGAGATACTATTGTAGTTGGAGCAATACATAAAAAAGAGCATATAAGCTTTTTATTATCAGGGGAAGGTATTTTTATAACAGAAAAAGGACAAGAAAGATTAAAAGCTCCTTGTACAATTGTTTCTTCTGCAGGTTCTAGAAAAGCTGTATACGCTGTTACTGATTTAGTTTTTACTAATGTATGCTTAAACCCTAAAAACATTAAAAATATAGATGAGCTGGAAGATTACATTGTATGTGAAAATATAGAAGAGTACGAAAAGTATTTAATTAATGAAAGTAAAAAAATAATAAATTAAAAACATTATAATTATGGCATTTGCAACAATAGCAATAGTAGGAGCTGTAGGAATGGGTGTTGGGGCCGCGGCTTCTGCTATAGACGCTCATCAAAACGCTCAAGCAGCAAAAGGAGACGTACACCGCGCTAAAATCGCTTTAGAAGAACTAGAAGCTTCAAGGCAAGAAATTATAAACCCATATGAAGGAATGGAAAGCGTAGCTGGTATGGCAACAGATGTTTCAGGTACTTTGAAAAACAGAATGGCTAACATTGGTGTTGCTACTCAGGCTGCTGAAATGCAAATAGAGCAAGCTGATATAGCTTTAGCAAATACGTTAGATACATTAGCCGCTACTGGAGCAAGCGCCGGTGGAGCAACTGCATTAGCTCAGGCTGCTATGCAAAGTAAAAAAGGAGTATCTGCAAGTATAGAAAAACAAGAAGTTGCTAATCAACAAAACGCAGCTCAAGCGGAAATGAGATTAGATCAAGCGAAAATGTCTGAGCAATTACGATTACAAGGAGTTTCTATGTCTGAAGCTAGACGTATGCAGCAAGCAGAAGCTGCGGGTAAAGACTATGTGTTTAAAGCAACTGAAGTAAGAGAAGGTGTACAGTTAGACAGAGCTCAGGCTCAAATTCAAAACGCACAAGGACAAGTAGCGTCATATCAGGAAGCTAAAAACCGAGGCATAGGTACGGCGTTTGCTAGTTTGGGAAATGTAGCATCTGCATTAGGTACTTATCAAAATCAGCAGCAATCCAAACTTGACACAAGAGATCCTTATGAAACTTTTAAAATAAATTAATATATGAGTTATAGAAATCCAAAAGCGGCTCCTGTAGTAACAAATGAAGCTATATACATGGGGGTAGCTAAACTCTCAGAAGATTTATACACATTTGCCACAGCAGAGAGCAATCGTAAATCAGATATAATTTCCGAAAGCGTAAATACTTTTAAAGAGTTTGACGATAACATACTCGAAGCTGGAAAAAATATATCAGGAGGCTCAGACAAGGTGTCACTTTCTTTTTTAGAAGCTGCAAATAATGTAAAAAACGAATTACAAGATCAGTACGATCTAATAAGCAAAACATTTTCTACACCTAAACAAAGAGAAATAGCAAAATCAAAAATAGCAAAGCTTAATGAATACCCAAACCAAGTGCTTAACGATATTGGAACTACTAAATATATAAAAGATAAATACCAAGAAAGTTTATTAATTAAATCTGGAGAAGCAGGTTCTATAAGCCTTACTAATGACATTAATATATTAGCAATAGCGGCAGATTTAAGTTCCGGCGGTAATAACACTACTTTAGAAACAGATAAAAATGGAAATAATTTTTACGTCACAAAAAAAGGTAAAGAAACATATAAGCTTAACATATCTCAAATAAGCAAAAGTATAAAAGCAGATCCAAACCTAAAAGTTTTTAATACTGTTATGGATGATTCAAGTGATATAACAGCGTTCCAAAATATACTGGGCATAAAATCAAAAGAATCTATACCTGCAATGCTAAATAGTGGAATCATAAAAAAAGAAAAACGACAAACTTCGGCAGCAGGTAAAGAATTTGAAATATATACATATGATTTAGACGAAGCGGTAAAAAGAAGTAGAAAATTAGCTAAAAGTTATATTGAAGAACCTCGTAATTATAGCCGTACAAATTCTATATGGCAAGATAAATTAAAAAATAAAGAGTCATTAAAATCTGCTTTGGGTAAAAATAATGAAAATAAAGATGACGTTTTGAAAAAAATCCAAGACTACTTTATAGAAAAATCCATATCAGAAGCTAAAGGCAATCAATTAGGATTTTCTTTAGAAATTAAAAAGACTGAAAAAAAAGAGCCTAATAAAGCAGATGGTAAAAGACCTCCTACAGCTAGTCAGATAGCAACTCAAGATTTAATAAAAAACACCACAGAATCTATAAAAGCATTAGATGTTACAAAACTTAAATCTTCAGAACAAATAAGTCGAGCGGTGCGAGAAATGGGCTTTGAAGCAAGAGAAAACGAAGATGGAGACGTAGCTATATACAAAGGCAACGTTTTTAAAGGAGAAGTTCCAGCAGGATCTACCCCTACTAAAGCTTTAGAAAGTTTAGCAATAGCCAGCGGCTTAAGTTTAGGTCAAGCAAAAAAAGCTGTTGAAGGTTCAAAAACCGACTTTGATAAGTTTGTTGAAGAATATGACAAAGAGAACCCTAGCCCAGTAAGCAACGCTTTTAGAACACAAGAAATAATGAAAGCTTACGAGAAATCTAAAAATAAATAATTAAATACATTGTTAAAAATAATCATATAATGATAAAATACAAATTAGAAGACGGCTCAATAGTTGATGTAACCGGATACTCACAAGAATCAATTGATTTTTTATTAACACAACACCCTGAAGCGGAAAAAGTTGAAGCGGATTTTCAAAAAGACAGTGCAGCGGGTGTAAGTGTTCTGTCAAAAGAAACACCAACACCAGCGAATACGGTATTAGACTTGGAAAATACTTCCTCGGAGTTTCAAAAAGTTAAAGATCCTGTAGACCCTTTACCTACTTTAGAAAGTTATATTCCTAAAGAAGCGTATAGCACAAACTCTAGAGGCTCAACAATAATAAACTCTATTGAGCAACAAAAGGCTCGCGAAAAATACAATAAGTATTATAACGATTTGTCAAAAGTAAACACTGACTTATCAAAGGTTAGTCTAGACAATGCTATTACACAATACGAAAGCGCTTATAGCGATAGTGAGGGTTTTGATTTTGAAAAAGATGGCAGAGGGGTAACTGTTACAGCTCCCAATGGGAATAAAAAAAGTTTTATAACATCTCAAGGAGGAGGAAGAGGTGGTTATAAAGGTCAGCAGTGGAGTTCTGTACAAGAATTTATAGAAAGAAACAAAGACGCAGAAGCTTGGTCTAATAAGTCAAAAAACACAAAAAATTTAGAAAGAGTTGTATTTGATTTAATTGAAAACGGAGATTATTATGATTTAGATGGTGGAGATGCTTATATAAAAGACACACAAGATTTACAACAAAACCATCCAGGTCTAGTAAAAGAAATAAAAAACGAAGCTGTAAACAGGTATAACAAATATTACAGAAGCGAAGGTGAAGCAGGGTTTTTTGGAGACACCGCTTTAGACGTAGCTGACTTGTCTGATTATAGAATAGATAAAATTGTAGATAATGCTTTTAGCGAATCTATCACTAAAGATTTAGAAGAGGTAGAATTAGAAACTAAAAACATAATCCTAGAAGAGGCTGACAAAAAATTTGAAGGAGACGTTAACGCTATGGCTGACTGGGCGACAAAAGGAGGAGCTTCAGAAATAACAGACCCTAATAAAAAAGCCATCGCTAGCACTTGGGCAAAAGCGTATGAATTAAGGTCTAATTTGACTTCTAAGAGCTTAACACCTATTCAGCAAGTAGAATATAAAAAAGAATTAGAAAGGCTGACTACAGAAGCTACAGAGCTTAGTAGGGAATACTTAAATCCTAATAACGTAATTTTATTCGACCCTTTTAAAGGAGCAGTTAATACGCTTAGCGAACAAGAAGCTGCAAAGCAAAAAACCGCTAGCAATGTTAATATTACAAATACTGTTAATGCAGAAAGAGCTAGGTTGCTTGCTTTAAAAGATGGCAGCTTTCAAGCACTTAAAAATAGATATATAGCGCATAGAATAGATTTAGTAGACACTCGTAGTAGATTACAAAATGAATATACTGTTGAGCGAGGTGATGGCACGAAGTATAATGCTACATTAGGAGAAGTTGTTACTTCATATTTCGGAACTGGAATTACAGAAGGAACTAAAGTTTACGGTAAAAAAAGTGATGATTTAGGAACCGGAACAATACAAGAAGTTTTAGGCCCTAAAGAAATTGAAGGAATAGCTAAAGATTATTTGGATCTCAAAGCTAGAGATGTAGCTTTTCAAGACATGTATTTACTTAATATTGATCCTAAAAGCGTAGAACGTACTGGATTTTTTGGAAGTTTAGGAGAAGGATTTTTAGAGTCTTTGTCTTCGGGGGAAACTGTAGATTATTTTACAAAAGTAAATGATTCAGATATATTAGCCGTCGAAGAACAAATAGGTAACGAAGCAGGTATAGAGTGGGATGATGCTCAAAAAGAAAATTTTAAAGAAACTACATCGGAGTTTGTAGGTACAACACTGGGGGGTTTACCAGTTTTAGCAGCTGAGTTTGCCGTTGCAAATGTAGTAGCAGGTGCAGCTATGGCAGTAACAGGGGCTGATGTTGCTTTAGGTGCTCTTAAGGTTGGAAAGTATTTTAAAGATGCTGGTAAAACAGCAATGAAGTACGATGACATTGTAAAAGCAGCAGCGGCTGACGGCTACAAAGGAAACATAATGAGCAAGTCTGTTCAAAAATGGGTTGGCAAACAACCAGATATTGTAAAAATTGGAGGCGGAGCCGTTGATAAACTAAAAGCTCTTACTATTGATTCTGCGGTTGAAGCATTTAAAATGGAAGGAGTAATGGGTGAAGGAGGAGCTGCTATGGGGGCTACATTTACTCCAGCCGCTGCATTAACAAACGCTTTAATCGGTAAATTAGGCATTAAATTTAAGGCAAAAGGCCCTTTTCATAAATTAAACGATTTAGTATTAAAGCCAGCTAAATCTGGATTAGTTATGATACCTTCCGCTGAGGGAGGTGCTGTTATAGAAGCGGCATTTGATGACTTTGCAGGAGGCGAGGATTTTAATACATACATGGACAAAAACTTCAAGGATATAGAATGGCTTGGAGAAAGTGGTATTTACAGAAGATTATTAGGTCATGCTGTAGCTGGAGCAGGTCTTAGCTACTCTCATTTAAACCCTAAAAATTTATTTAAAACTATAAAAGAGCAACAAAAATTAAGGACTCAAGCGAACGTTGAAATAGAATTTCTTTACAAAGAAATAGCAAAAAACTCAGAAACGCCAGAGGGATTAAAAAAAATTGAAAACGAATTAAAGCCAAAGCTAGAAAAAGCCGCTGAAATATACCAGACTGCTGATAACTATATATCAGAAGCATACGCTTTAAACGAAGCTACTGACCCTCAAAACAATGCTAGAATCGCTCAGAAAGATTTTGCAAACGCTCAGAAGGGTCATAAAAAAACTACAGGTAAAGATATGAACGCTAAGTTCACTGTTAATATGGACGGTGAAGGAATGCAGGGAAAAGCCGCTCAAGTTACCAAAAGAGAAGACGGTGGCTTTAACATTACTGTAGACGCAAGGAAATACCATAAGGGTATATTTAATCACGAGTTAGGACATGTTTACGGTGAAATGTTTGGAATAAACAATCCTGAAAACTTAGCTAAAATAGTTGATTATATAGAGCCTTTAGTTAAACAAAACCTAGGAGTTGATTTTAAAAAGCTTATAGGGGAAGTTTACGAAGGTAAGCAAGCAAAAGAATTAAATAGCGAAGAATATTTAATGGGCTTAATAGAAATAATGGGTAAAGAAGGAAGTAGCTTAGTACAAAACAATACTTTTGGACAAATTGCTCAAAAAGTACAAGGTCTTTATGAAAGAAAAATGAAAGGCGCTTTTGACAATAAGCCTCCTCAATTAAAAATAGAAAGCCCTACAGAACTTTTAAATCTTTTACAAAGACTATCGCAAGGAATCGGTAAAGATGGCAGCGTAAAACAATTTCAAGCATTACAAGGTTTATACATTGAAGGCACTAAAATATTTGATGGAAAAACAAAAGAAATAAAAGGATCATATGGGTCAGGTGATGTTGCAAATCAAATTGCAAACATAATGCTTGAGCAACGAAGTATAGCAGCTACACCTGCAGCAGAAAGAACTCCTGCTCAGCTTGAAAAATTAAAAAGCAATGTAGACAAAATTAAAGCTTTAAAGGCTAAAAGCGAAGTTGAAAAAGTTACAACTACTACTTCTAAGCCTGGCGAAACAAATATAGATTCAAAACTTTTTGAAATAAAACAACTTGAAAACGAAAGTAAAGAATTAGCTAAAAAGTTTAACAAAGATGTAATTAAAAGCTCTAAACAAACTAGGCTTGAAAATGAAGTTTTAGAAGAGCTTAAAGATCCTATAGGTAAATTAGTTACCAGCAGGACAAAAGCTTTATTTGATCCTATTGCTGTTGACGCTAGAGGTGGAGTTACTAGAGAAAAGTTTCAAGACTCTATGAGGTCGGATTTAACAGCTATGATACTTAATGAATACAAACCAGGCACCCAGCCAATTGAAAAATTTATAATAAATAGAGGGTATTTAAGAGCTAACAATTTAGCTGAAAGACTTGGTATTAAATCAGTAAAAGAAGGTATTGATAAAGGAATAGAGGCTGCTGAAAAAGTAGCTGCAGAAACTACGCCTTCTACTGAAAAAGAAGTTAAACTTATAGAGCCTGTTAATAGACTTATACGAGACCCTGATCTTAAAGATAAGTTTGTTAAAGAGGTTCAAGAAGCTACTAAAGACTTAGATCCAGATCAAGTTAATTATAAAACATTAATAGACAAAGCTCCTGAACTAACTAAAAAAGTATTTGGTGAAGTTACAAAAGTAAATAAAAAAGGTGAAACCGTAACAGATGCGCCAAAAACTAAAAAACTTCAACAACAATTCATAAGGAATAATGCCTCTGTTTTATACAAACTTTTACCAGAAGGAGCAAGAAAGCAAGCTACAGGGTTAAAAACAGCTACAGGTATACAGCGTAGTATTTTAGACAACTTTTATGAAAAAGGCGAGCGAGCTGATATGACGGAAGGGACTGCGGCAGGATTGAATGTACAAGTTAAAAAACCTTACAATGAAACTACTTTTTTAGAACTTTTTGGAGCAAATAAGAATCAAGCCCAAAATAGAAATCAACAAACAGCAATTAATGCTCTTATGAAAGAGATCGGAAAAGCTATGACTAATAGAACTTACCGTAAAGCTTTAGAAAACTCTGAAGTAAGTATGAATACCATACAGAAAATTGCTGACGGTAAATCCGTAGATATGGCTTCAATGGATATAGCTAGGCTAGGTTTAACTAGGTTAAAAATGGAAGAAAAAGATCTTGCTACTTTTTCTCAAGCTGTTTCAAATGTAATGAGATATGCGCCTAATTATTTTCCTGAGTTTAATGAAATTTTAAATGAAGCTAGAAAAGAGGGTAGTGCTTACTTACGCGAAGTAGCTGAAGCAAATATTATTACCGAAGGTATGTGGACAAAACTTTCTAAAGAATTAGACATAGATTATCCTGGATATGATGGGTTAACTAGTCAGTCTGAATTACCAGAACTTAAGAAAGCTGTAAAAACTTTTTTAAGTGTGGTACCACCTATAAAAGGGGCTCACCCTTCTATACAAATAGCGGTTACCCAAGGAGCAGGAGCTGAAGCAAAGTTAAAAATAGACGGCAAATACATTAACCGTAAAAACACAAGTACAGACACTAGGCAGGATTTATTAAAGACCGTATTTAAAAATGAAAGCGGACCCGTTTCTTTTAATAAAAATAAATCTTTTGAAAAAGACTACCCACACGCATATATACGTCATGTAGGAAAAGGGGAAATAAATAAAGCTAATCCCTATGGCAATGGATTTAACGGGAAGCTAGAAAATAAAATTGTACAGTTAAAGAAAAAATACAAAAATAACACCAGTGATGCTAATTTTAGACAAGAGTTAGTGGACTATATGCGCATGGAACAAACCCATCCTGATCTTAGGGATAACCCAAGTGGCTATGAACTTACTATGCAAAGCAATAAGCGACTCCTTAAGGATATATATATAGGGCTTGCAAAAGCACATAAAGAAGGCAGTATATCTACTAAAGGTTTAGCTAGCTTACTCAGAATGCAGACTAATCATACTAGAGGTATATTTAAAGCGCTGATACCGTTTGAAAGTGTATCTATGGGTAATATTAAAAGATTTGCAAAAGGAAAAAAGCAAAACACTTTTAATGAGCACATGATAGGTTTAGCTGGTTACAATATTGACTTTATGTCTTTAATTTCAAAACCAGATATTTCTGTGGAAAAATTAAACAATTCTATAGAAGAACTAGTTGATAATTTAAAGCAAGCTGTTGTAGATAAACCTACTCAAGTTGTAAAAGATAGTAAAAGATATGGAGGCTCTGCTATTAGGAATTTTGAAAATAGAGCTTTTAACACATTTTTAAGATCAAATAGTTTAAACAACTCTTTAATCATATCAGGTAAATATGAGGGCTATACTCAAGGAGAAGCTTTATATGATAAATTAGGGCCAGAAGGTATTCAAAAAGCTTTAAGCAAAGTGCCTTTGAAAAAAAGAGGAAAGCGCTGGGGAGAAATAAATGATCAAATTACTAAAATTATTAATTCTAAAACATTAGCATCTGAAAATATTGCTGCTGATTTTAACAAAATAGTTTCAAAAGTAACAGGCGTTAAAGAAGATATATCTGATATCGCAGCCAAGCAAGCAGCTGGTAGTAAAGGAAAATACAAGTTGTTTGTATCAGCATCTGCAGATGATTTTGTTGGTTTAATGAACTACAACGCTGGTAAAGGAAAGGAAGGGGACGCGCATCAAAAATTCTTTAAAGAAAACCTATACGATCCATACGCAGAAGCTTATAGAGGTATAAACTCTGATAATGTTCAAATGGCTAAGCAATTTAAAGACATTAAAAGTCACATAGAAACAAATTCACCTAGCTTTAACCTTAGGAAAAAAATTGAAGGCAGCGAATTTACTTTTGAACAAGCTTTAAGGGTATCTATATGGGATAGTCAAGGCATAGATGTACCAGGAATAAACAAAACAGACTTAAAAGTTTTAAAAGAAGCTGTAAATAAAAGTGTAGAATTAAGCGTTCTTAAATTAAATTTAAAAAGAATTGCAGGAGGAGAATACGCTATGCCTGGTAAAAATTGGTATGCTGGAGATATTTCTTCAGACTTAAGACTGGGTCTTAACACAACTTTAAGATCTAAAAGACTCGCTCAGTGGAAAGAAAATGTAGATACTATGTTTACTCCAGAAATGATGAATAAACTAGAAGCAGCTCACGGTACGCCTTATAGAAAAGCTCTTGAAGGAATGTTAGACGCTATGTATACCGGTAAAACTAGAAGAAGCTCTAAAAGTAGTTTAGAGGGTAGAACATTGAATTACTTAAATAATTCTGTAGGTACTATTATGTTCTTAAATCAAAGGTCTGCAACTCTGCAAATGTTATCAGCAACAAACTATATTAATTGGAGTGATAACAATCCTATAAAAGCAGGTCGAGCGTTAGCTAATGTTCCTCAGTTTGCAAAAGATTTTAAAACTTTATTTAATTCTGATTGGGCAAAATCAAGAAGAGAGGGTTTACGTATAAATGTAACAGAATCAGAAATCGCGGACGCTGTAACTGGATCTGAAAATACACCTAAAAGTATTGTTTCTCTTTTGCTTAAAAAAGGATTTTTACCTACGCAGATAGCAGATGCAACTGCAACGGCTTTGGGAGGTGCGTCTTTGTATCGTAACAGAATAAAAACATACGAAAAACAAGGTCTTGAAACTAAAGAAGCTGAAAATAAAGCTATGCAAGATTGGATTGAAATATCTGAAACAAATCAGCAATCTTCTAGACCTGATAAAGTAAGTATGCAACAACGAAGCGATTTAGGTAAGCTAGTTTTAGCTTTTGCTAATACACCTATGCAATACACTAGAGAGTCTAAAAAAGCTATATTAGATCTTAAAAACAACAGAGGGGATAAGAAAACGAATTTAAGTAAAATAGCTTATTATACGTTTGTACAATCTGCTATATTTTCTTCATTACAATCTGCTATATTCAAAATGGCGTGGTCTGATGACGAAGAAGATAAAAAATTTTTAGAAAACAAAGCTCCTAAAATAATAAACAGTATGGCTGATGGTTTTTTTAGAGGAATGGGCTATGGAGGAGGAATTGTAACTATGCTTAAAAATGTAGGGTTAGAGATTAAAAAGCAATCTGAATACGGAGGGAGAGGTAAAATGGAAAATGCTGCTTGGAAACTCCTTGACATTTCGCCGCCGATATCTTCTAAAGTAAGTAAGATTAGGTATGCTTTTAAAAACATAGATAGAGCTGGAGGTTTTGAGAAAGCAAAAAAACTACCTTTATCTTTAGATAATCCTCTTGTAAAGTCAGCAGCAGGTATGACAGAAGCAATGGCTAATATTCCAACAGCTAGGTTATTAAATAAAGTTCAAAGCTTAGCAGAAGTAGCTTCCGCTCAAAGAGAATGGTATGAAAAGTTAGCTTTGTTAAGTGGTTGGAAAAGTTGGGAAATTGATCCTGAGAAAACATATAAAGAAAAAAATAAAAAAACAAATAGTAAAGGAAGAAAAATTTACGAAAGAAAAACTTACAAAAGAAAAACGTATAAATAGTATAATAATAATTAAAGGAAAAACAAAAATGAGCACCATACTCAAAGGTTCCTTAAATAAAAAAACGCCCCTAACTGAT
>UPTN01000944.1_pt1 | contig 13673 bp, 11 predicted proteins | sample 2160111 | NCBI WGS metagenome assembly UPTN01 (sample SAMN06265058, study PRJEB28932) | marine metagenome | isolation source: Columbia River Estuary | place: USA:Columbia River Estuary, USA | collected 2014-05-05 | reverse complement strand
TTCCATCTAAACGTAAACCTTCTTCAAGTGTTAAGTTTCTAATAGCACTTTTTTCAGCTTTTGAATAATATTGTGAAATTAAAGCTCCTTTTTCAGCTAATTCTTCTTCAGTAAATGTAGCTTTAAATTCTTCTTTAATCTCAGCAAATGCAGCACTACGTTCTTGTTTAGCACTTCCTGCTTTTGCAATATCATATACTTTTTGGTATGAAAAATCAAACGCTTTTTTTTCTAATTCTTCATCCGTAATTGCCAATTCGTAGGTACGAGTTTCTTTTTTTCCGAAAGATTCAGCTAAAGCAATTTGAGCAGCACATTGTACTTTAATTGCTTCGTGTGCAAATTTAATTGCATCAGCCATTTCTTCTTCACTAATTTCATTCATTTCACCTTCAACCATCATTACAGAATCAGCAGAAGCACCAACCATCATATCAATGTCAGCTTGTTCTAATAATGATCTACTTGGGTTGATGATAAATTCACCATTTACTCTTGCAACACGTACTTCTGAAATTGGAGTTTCAAAAGGAATGTCACTTAATTGTATAGCAGCAGATGCAGCAATACCTGCTAATGCATCAGGCATTACATCTTCATCAGCACTCATTAACTGAATCATCACTTGAGTTTCAGCGTGGTAATCTTTTGGAAATAATGGGCGTAAAACACGATCCACTAAACGCATTGTTAAAACTTCTGCATCTGTTGGGCGTGCTTCTCTTTTAAAGAAACCACCTGGGTAACGACCTGCAGCTGCAAATTTTTCTCGGTAATCTACTGTTAGTGGTAAAAAGTCAATTCCTGGGCTTGCAGAATAGTTAGAAACTACTGTACATAATAACATTGCTTTTCCCATTTGAACAACAACTGAACCGTGAGCTTGTTTTGCTAATTTTCCAGTCTCTAAAGAAATGGTTCTTCCATCTCCTAAATCAATAATTTGTGTATGTACCTTCGGTATCATAAATAATTTTTTAAAATTTAATTAAACAATTGGTTGTTGTTGTGTTGTGTTTACCAATGAAAAGTTTAATCTATGCTTTCTTTGAATAAGATTATTTAAAAAAAAAGAGGCAATAGTTTTGCCTCTTAATTTGTAAAATTATTTTCTTATTCCTAGTTCTTGAATTATCTCACGATATCTTACAATATCAGTTTTAATTAAATAATCAAGTAAATTTCTTCTTTTACCAACTAACTTTACTAATGAACGCTCTGTGTTATAATCTTTACGATTATTTTTTAAGTGCTCAGTTAAGTGATTAATTCTGTGTGTAAATAAGGCAATTTGACCTTCTGATGAACCAGTATCTGTAGCTGATTTACCATGTTTTGCGAAAATTTCCGCTTTTTTTTCTTTTGTTAAGTACATGCTAACATTAATTTTATTAATAATTTTTATGTATTAATTCTGCACTATGCAGCTAATAGTCGGCAAAGATACTATTATTATTTTGATTAACAATTAATTATGTAAAGTAACTTAATTTTTTAACTTACTACTTTCTAATAGGTAAATTTTCAACTAAATCTATGTATAAATTAATTTGTTTTTTTAAGTTTTTACGTTCAATAATTTTATCTAAAAACCCATGTTCTAAAACAAATTCAGATTTTTGAAACCCTTCAGGTAAATCTTTTCCTGTTGTATCTTTTACAACTCTAGGTCCAGCAAATGCAACTAAAGCATTTGGTTCAGCAAAGTTAACATCACCTAACATAGCATAAGAAGCAGTAGTACCACCAGTTGTAGGGTCTGTACATAATGAAATATACGGAATATTAGCATCTGCAAGTTGGGCTAATTTGGCTGAAGTTTTTACTAATTGCATCAACGAGTATGAAGCTTCCATCATTCTTGCTCCTCCAGATTTAGAAATCATTAAAAACGGCACTTTATTCTTTATTGAATAATCAATTGCTCTTGAAATTTTTTCACCAACAACACTTCCCATTGATCCACCAATAAAAGCAAAATCCATAGCGGCAACAACCAAATCTTTTCCTAAAGATTTTCCAACAGCTGTTCTAACAGCATCATTAAGTTTTGTTTTTTCGTATGCTTGTTTTAAGCGCTCTGTATATTTTTTAGTGTCAGTAAATTTTAAAGGATCTTTTGAAACCATGTTTTTGTCAAATTCTTTGAATTTGTTATCGTCAAAAAGAATTTCAAAATATTCTGCACTACCAATTCTTACGTGGTATCCATCTTCTGGACTTACATAATAATTTTCTTTTAATTCATCAGTATCTATAATTTTTCCACTGGGAGTTTTGTACCATAATCCTTTAGGCACATCTTTTTTATCTTCAGTTGCGGTTTGAATTCCCTTATCTTTTCTTTTAAACCAAGATGACATATTGTTTTGTTTTATGTTGAGAAATAGTGTTGCAAATTACTAAAAAAAATAAAGAGAACATATAAAAATATGCTCTCTTTAAGTAATTTGTTTATATAAGTATACCTTTTACAGGGTATTTACACAGTTTAAATCCTTAAAAGCTTGGATTAAACGCTTTTTAAAAGTTTCTTCACCTTTACGCAACCATCCACGTGGATCGTAGTACTTTTTGTTTGGTTTATCATCACCTTCTGGGTTACCAATTTGAGTTCTTAAAAATTCAATTTTATCATTCATATAATCTCTAATCCCTTCAGTGAAAGCAAATTGAAGATCAGTATCAATGTTCATTTTAATTACACCATATCCAATAGCTTCTCTAATTTCTTCAAGAGAAGAACCTGAACCTCCATGGAATACAAAATCTACAGGATTTGGCTTTGTTCCGTTTTTCTTTTCAATATATTTTTGTGAATTATCTAAAATTTTCGGAGTAAGTTTAACATTTCCTGGTTTATAAACCCCATGAACATTTCCAAAAGAAGCAGCAATTGTAAAATTATCACTTACTTTTTTAAGTTCGTCATAAGCATAAGCAACTTCTTCAGGCTGCGTATATAGTTTAGATGCATCAACATCTGAATTATCTACACCATCTTCTTCACCACCTGTAATACCTAATTCAATTTCTAAAGTCATTCCCATTTTAGCCATACGTGCTAAATAGGTTTTACAAATTTCAATATTTTCTTCTAAAGGTTCTTCAGATAAATCAATCATATGAGAACTATATAATGGTTTACCTGTTTCTTTAAAAAATTGTTCACCTGCATCTAACAATCCATCAATCCATGGTAATAACTTTTTAGCGCAATGGTCTGTATGTAAAATAACAGGTACTCCATATGCTTCTGATAATGTATGAATATGTTTTGCTCCAGCAACACCACCTGCAATGGCAGCTTTTTGGCCTTCGTTAGATAATCCTTTTCCTGCATTAAATTGTGCTCCACCGTTTGAAAATTGTATAATTACTGGTGAATTTAATTCTTTTGCTGTCTCTAAAACAGTATTAATTGTATTTGATCCTATAACATTCACAGCTGGTAAAGCGAATTTTTTTGATTTTGCTAATTTAAAAATAGCTTGTACTTCGTTTCCAGTTGCTACTCCTGGTTTAATTAAATGACTCATAATATTTTAATTGATTAATAGTATTTACTTTATTGAACAAAATTAATGAAATATACTTATTTATTTAGCTTTGAATTGAAAAAAAACGAAATCGAAATAGTATTTAAAGGTAAGCTTAAAATGGATAACTAATACCAAAATTGTACACATTATTTTTAAAATTTACATGTTGAAACCATTTATTGTTCTTTAAATATGGTTCGTAAGTTTTAAAACCAAGATCTAGTCTTAATAAAATAAAGCTTAAATCGTATCTAATACCAAATCCAGATCCAATTGCAATATCTGATAACGATTTTATACCATTAAATTTAGCTTCAGAGGATGTTAGCGCTGAATTTGAAATATCCCAAATATTACCGGCATCTACAAATAATGCCCCTTTTACACTATTTATAATCTTAAATCTATATTCTAAACTGCTAATAAATTTTAAGTTTCCAACATTATATTCTAATCCTGTTTTTGTTGTTCCTGGTCCTAAATCATAAATTTTCCATGCTCTTAAATCATTTGGACCTCCTATAAAATAACTTCTGCTAAATGGTATTGTAGTTGAATTTTTGTATGGAAAAGCAACTCCTAAAAAACTTCTAAAAGCTAACACATTTTCTAATGATAAATTCCAGAATTTTTTATATTCTAAATCTGTTCTAATGTATTGAGCAATTGGTGTGTTAAATAAAAGTTTTACATTGTTTTCATCTTTATTTGTGGCTAATAATGTTGTTAAATTTCCTGTTGAAACAAAACGTGCCCTAAAAAAAGAAAAATTAGTGTCTTTATAATTTTCACTATTATTGTATGTAAAAGTGTATGCAGTTGAAGGGATTAGAACATCTTCTGTAATTATATTATAACGATTTTTTATGTTTTGGGCTATGGTAAATTCAGTAAGGTTTGAACTTTCAAAATCAGAATCTATATTTGAATTAATAAATTCAATTACATTATCTGTAGAAATATCTTCATTAAAATATTCAGAAGCGATACTTTGAATTTCAGTAAACTCAGAATTGTAAATATCAAAATAGGAATCGACATTTAAATTTTTTATAAACTGAGCATTTATAAGTTGAAAACTGTGTTTTTTTGTATTGGAAGATTCCCAAGTATAATCAATAATTCCAGTAAATTTTTGTTTATCTAAACCTATGTTTTTTTGCAAACTTGTACCTACAGTAAAAATGGAATTGGGTGACATGTTTTTTGGAATAATTTTATCAGGTTTAAAAGGAAATAAAATTCTAGGAAGCTCTATAGAAACATCTCCACCAATTTCCCAAGCATTTAATAATTTTTCATCATCTGCTGCATCTTTTGAATCTAAAAAAGAACCTTGTACAGAGAATTTTAAAATTTCGGATCCTTTAAAAATATTTCTATTTAAAAATGATAATTTACCCGAAATTCCTAATTGCCGAATATTGGAATGTGTAAGTTCTGTGCTTACACCAATTGAATATTTTTTTAAAGGAGTTAAATAAATTGATGCTTCTAAAAAATCATTTTCAAGTTCATTATATTTTATGTCTACCGTTCTAAAATTATTTAAACGTCTTAAATTTTTCCGAGTTAACTCTCGCGTTTCATCTTTATAAATATCATTTGGTTCAATAAAAATGTCATTAAGCAATAATTTAGGGTTGTATCTTAATTTATCTTGAGTTAAAAATAAATACTCCTTATAATTCAAACTATCTTTAACTGGGTCGTCTTTTGTGTTATAGGTATAATCTGTATAGATATTAATATTTTTAATTTTTTGAATTTTAAAAGGTACATTAGCAATACTGTCATTAATTATCAAATCAATATTAGATTTATAATTTGATGTATCTGCATCTATTAAAATTGCATTTTTATTAAAGCGATAAACTCCTGAATTTCTGAATAATTTTGTTATTCTATTTTGTTCAGCTAAAAACAAAGAATATTTAAATTGTTCTCCTTTTTTTATGAAAGATTCATTTTGGCTTAATTTGTAAATTGAGTCAAGTACTTTGGATTCAATATTAGTAGTAATTGTATCTATTTTGTATGGTTTATCTGTAACCACAATATAGTTAACAATTGCTTTTTTGTTTTTTAAAAATTTAACATCAAAATTCACATCAACGTTAAAATAGCCTTCATTATGATAAACGCTGGTTAAATTTTCAACAGTTTGTGATGCTTTTTTTTTGTCAAAAATCACAGGTTCTTCACCATTAGTAAGCCACCAATTATGTGTGCCTTTTTTAAAATTATATAATCCTTTTGTTTGTTTTTCAGAAAATACTTTACTAATAAAATTTGAAGTTTTTGGATGATTGTATTTCCACTCCTCAAATTCTGGCTCAAAATTTTTATTACCTATATTATAAAAATGAAGAGGAAAAGGAACTCCTAGTACTAGCTGATTTGGGCGTTGCACTATATAACCGTTTATTTCATCATCAACATTTTTCTTGTCATTTACAAAAATTGTATTATTTGTAAGTAAATAATCGTTTTCAGAAACATACTTTACTGTATTGCAAGATGAAAAACCTAAAGATATACTTAATAAAATTATTAATATTATAATATTGTTTTTCAATAAATAAGAGTTTAAATTTGTTTCAAATGTAAAACTTTTCGAGGTATTACCCAATTACTATTTTTATAAATAAATATATGAGTTTAAGTAAAAATCAACTAAAATTAATAACGAGCTTAGGTCAAAAAAAGTACAGGGTAAAGCATAATTTATTTATTGCCGAAGGAACAAAAGTTGTAAATGAGTTTTTAAACTCAACATTTCAGTTAGAAGCTCTTTTTTGTGTTGATGATTCCGAATATAAAAAGAGTGATAAAGTATTTTTAATTTCTATTACGGAATTAAAAAAAATAAGTAATCTTTCTACACCCAATAATGTGTTGGCAATTTTTAAAATTCCAAATGTAAAGAGTTTTGAAAATGAAGGACTTGTTCTAGTATTAGATGAATTAAATGATCCTGGAAATTTAGGAACAATAATAAGGTTAAGTGATTGGTTTGGAGTAAATGAAATAGTTTGTTCTAATAATACTGTAGATTGTTACAATGCCAAAGTAATACAGGCTTCAATGGGATCTTTAACTAGGGTTAATATAACTTATACAGATTTGGAATTGTATTTAAAAAATACGGAAAAACCAAAATTTGCGTCATTAATGAATGGTAAGAATGTTTATAAAACTAAATTACCAAAAGATGCCATTTTAGTAATGGGAAATGAAGCTAATGGTATTAGTGAATCCGTTTTAAAACTGATGGATAATTCAGTTTCAATTCCAAGATTTGGAAATTTAAAACAAACAGAAAGTTTAAATGTTGCAACTGCAACAGCAATTTTATTAAGTGAATTTAAGCGATTAACTTAGTGGAAGGCAAATTTTATAAAAATTCCTCTCGTTCCAAAATAATCAATGTTACCCGTCCACTTACTGTTAGGGTTGTAATCTCTCACTAATTCATCGTTAATTGCAAAAACACCTCTAATTGATGGTGAAAAAATAAAATAGGGTAAATAAAAATCTACTCCAACACCAATTTCATAGGTGAAATTGTTTTTTTTCATTCTAAACTCACCATTTGAATTGTCATCGGGATTGTCTTGATTACTTGAGAAATTATAATCAAAAGAAACCCCACCAACTAAGTAAGGGCGAAAATTATATAGCCTGTCGGTACTTAATTTTAATAATAATGGAATTCTTAAATAGGTAGCATTTACATCTCTTATACTATCTTTTGGCCCACCTGAAATATGTGTAAACGCTAGTTGTTTAGTATTGCTTGATAATCCAGGTTCAATTCTTAAATTAATATTTTTATGTATTCGTAAATCTCCTATTAAACCAACATTAAAACCGGTAGAAGGTGTAACATCTATAAAAGTACCATTTGGTATTTCATAAGTTATTTTGTAATCCTTCATATTTAAACCTAAATAATATCCCCAAAAAACAGTTTGTTTATCCCAATTTTGTTTGTAAATAACTTTATCTTGAGATTGTGCCTTTAAACTATTTATTATAAAAATAAATATAATTGCTAAAACTATTTTTTTCATAAATTATTTCTTTGCTATATAAATTGAAGCAACACCAAAAGTTTGTGGTTTGTTTTCAACATTTATAAACCCAATTTTTTCTAAAATATTGTTGAATGCCTTTCCATGTGGAAAAGATGCAGCAGAATCCGATAAATATTTATAAGCAGATTTATATTTTGAAAATAATTTACCAATAGTTGGTAGAATTTTAGTAGAATACAATTTATATCCTTGTTTATAAGGTGTTTTTGTAGGGACAGAAGTTTCTAATACTACAAAAGTTCCAGTTGGTTTTAAAACGCGATAAATTTCGGATAGACCTTTTTCTAAATTTTCAAAATTTCGAACCCCAAAAGCAACTGTAATGGCATCAAAATAATTGTTTTCAAAAGGAATATTTTCAGAATCACCAAAAACCATTTCAATTTGATTGTTAAGTTGTAATTTTTCAATTTTTTTGCGCCCAACGTTCAACATTCCTTCAGAAATGTCCAATCCAATTATTTTTGAAGCTTTTGTTTTTGTTAAATTAATCGCCAAATCACCAGTTCCAGTCGCAATATCCAATATTTTATCAGGGTAGGATTTTCCTATTATTTCAACAACTTTTTTGCGCCATTTAATATCTATTCCAAAGGAAATAACACGGTTTAAACCGTCGTATTCTTTAGAAATAGTATCAAACATTTTAGCAACTTGCTCCTTTTTTCCTAATTGTGAATCTTTGTAAGGTTTTACTTTTTCCGCCATAAATCAATTAGTAGTTTACTGCTACAACCTCTTCAATTTTACCAGGAATTAATTGCTTTAGCATATTTTCAATTCCGTTTTTTAAAGTTATTGTAGATGAAGGGCAACCGCTACACGCGCCTTGTAAAATTACACTTACAATTTTTTCTTCTTCATTATAAGATTGAAATAAGATATTTCCGCCATCGGCTGCTACAGCAGGTCTAATATACTCATCTAAAATACTGATTATTTGTTTTGAAACATCATCCAAATCCTCAACATTGTTTGTTGTGATTTCATTTTTTGATGCCGCTACGTTTTGTGTTGTGTTTTCAAGAATAATTAGTTTTCCTTCGGCGACAAATTGTTTAATAAAACTTCTAATCTCGTTGGTAACTTCATTCCATTCAACCACATCAAATTTAGTTATAGAGACATAATTTTCTGAAATAAAAACTTCTTTTACAAAAGGGAAATTATATAATTCTGTTGCTAAGGGTGAATTTTTTGCATCTTCAATATTTTTATATTCTAAGTCGCTATCCACCAATCTTTTGTTGGAAACAAATTTTAGTACTGAAGGATTAGGTGTTACTTCTGAATATACTTCAACCGGTATTAATTTTTTTGTGGCTTCTTCGATTATTAATTTACCACCGTTGTTTAAATAATTTTCAATTTGTTCTTTTACTTCTTCCTGAACATCAGCCCATTCAACAATTGAAAAGCGTTCTAAAGCAATAAAATTTGCAGAAATTAAAACACGTTTTATAAATGGTAAATGAAATAATTGTTGTGCCAAAGGAGAGTTTTTAGCTTCGTCAACATTATTATATTCGTGGCTACCGCTTGTTAAAATACTATTTGTTGTAAATTTAATTATAGTATCTGTAGTCGTTTTATTTATTGTTAAAGAAATTTGTTCCATTTTTATAAAATATTTTTGCAAAAGTACTAAAACAAATTTAGGTTTTTGCCTAAAAGTAAAAAACGCCTCTTTCAGGAGGCGTTAATAATTATATGTAATTAAAATTAAATGTTCAGTACTAAAGTTGCTGTTATTTTTGAATTATCAATATTTAATTCCGCTGCATTGACTTGATTGTATTGAGGATAAAAATTATAAGCTCCGGTATTTGAAGATTTTTGATAAGAAAAGTCTAATTTTCCACCTCTAAATTTATAACCTGCACCAAAGGAAAACCCTTCAATACTATCAGAATCCAGAGCGTTTTTATAAGGAGATTTTTCAATGTGATATCCACCTCTTAAAGAAACATCATCAAATCGCCACTCAGTTCCAATTCTAAGCTCTCCTGTGCTTTCTAAGTCGGATTTAAAAGCTTGATTTTCTATTGAAAAATTTGAATTGCTTAATTTTACATCACTGTAATTTTTATAAATATAATCAATGCTTATCAATCCTTGTTTATCAAAAATATATGCAAAACTACCAGTAAATTTACTTGGAGTTTTTAATTTGTAATCAAATGTGTTAATTCCCGAATAATCTGTTAGTAACTCATCTGTATTACTATAATATACCTCAAGGTCTGATTCTAAATAATCTTCAGAAAGATTGTACCAAACAGGTGATTTATAGGCTAAACCTAAACGTAGGTTTTCATTTGGTTTTGAAATTAATCCGAAGTTAAACGAAAATCCTTCTCCATAAGTAAATAATTCTTGAATTAAAGATGCGTCTAAATTATTTCCATTACCATCATTGTTATATTCTTCTAATAAAATTTGTTGATAATGCTCAATATCATATGAACTTATGGAAGCTCCTAAATATAAATTTTCATTATACTCAGAGGCAAACATAAAGGTGTATTTACTGTTTTTGCCATCAGTTAAATTTTCAAAATATTGACCATTTGAATTCAAATACAAAATATCTTCATCATTGGCATCGTCAATCCAAGTTGGATAATTACTATTTCCGTTAGCTATCCAAAAATTTTCAAAGTCATTTGCTAAACTATAATTAAAACCCAAAGCAATTTTACCCCAATTAGAATTACGACTATAAGTATTAAAAACAAATACACCACCAGATTGAGTTATATCTGCATTATTTGATTCAGAAAACTGAATATTACCATAATAATTAGATGTCGTTTCCATGTTATTGGTTCCAAATGTCAGTGTAAACTCACTCTTTAAAAATACAGCAGCACCCGCTGGGTTTGTTTCTAGTGCTGATAAATCTCCACCAAGGGCTCCAAATGCACCGCTCATTGCGTTAAAACGCGCTGTTCCATTTATGTTTTCTTTAGAAAACTGCACACCAATATCATTATAACCTAAAGTTTGGGCATTCGAAATGAAAGCAACACAAAGCATTGCAGCTAAAAATAATTTTTTCATAATGTTAAAGAATTATTATTTGAATAATTTAAAATTTAATTTCTTCTAGATTTTCCACTTGAAGAAGAAGATCTTGATGAGGTCGAAGAACTACTTCTTGATGAAGAAGAAGAAGAACTTGGTGAATAAGACCTACTATTATTAGATGATGAGGAACTTGATCTATTATAGCTACTGTTGTTATTAGAAGAACTACTTTTTGGTGGAGCATAATTTTTAGTAGAACTTTTAGAGGTAGTTGTTCTAGATGCACTCCTTGTTGTACTTCTATCGTAGTTTGAAACAGCTCTTTGGTTGGAGCCTACTCTAATATTTGGATTATAATTTACATTTCTACTAGCGCTATTATTTGAATATCTTACATTTGTTGGTGTATTATCATAAGCTGTATTCCTCCTAGTTCTTGTAGAAGATTGTCGTGTAGGTGACGAACTCCTTGTTGATGAACCTCTTTGGATAGTACTATTTGTTGATCTTGAAGGTTCTCTATTAACTGAACTGTTTGATGAACTACTATTTCTATTAATTGATCTAATATCCTTAATTGCATTTGTTGATGTTGATCTTCTTGTAGTACTTGTTGTCACACCATTAGTTGAATTTGTAGTGCTACTTCTTCTGCTTAAGGTAGAATTGTTGTTGTTTGTATTTCTTGAATTGGTATTGTAAGTAGTTCTTTTGCCATAACTAGTATGTCTATTATAATTATTATTAGCATAATAACTATTTGGGTAATAATTGTTATAACCATATTGTCTATAAGGATAATTATAAAACCCACCATAATAATAAGGGTAGTTGTGGTAGCTATACCCATAATAATCATTATAATACCAAGGTCTGTTATATCTCCAGGGACTATTATATCTCCAAGGGCTATAATAATTATAGTAGTAAGGGTAGTAATTATATGAATAGTTGTAATAAAATGGATTGTGCCAATAATAGCCGTAACTGCCGTAGCCAGCATCGACATTAATTGTTACATTGTCTGTATATTCCCAAGGTTGGTAATTATCTTCATCTGAGTATTCATTTTCATAAGTATCATCATAATAGTAATCATCAATATCAGTAAAAATATCGTCTTCACCAACATATTGAATTTCTTCTAATTGGCGTGAAAAGTAACTTTTATCAAATTCAGATTTATCAACAATAATTATTTCATCTTCATCTTGTTGATTATTAGTAGTGTAAATTCCATCGTCATCATAGTTGTAAGCACTTTGGTATGTACCACAAGAATATAAACTTACAAAAAGAATAAAAAGCAAACCTATTTGTGTGCTTTTTCGGCTAAAGATTTTTGAAACTTCCATAATCAATTAAAATTTTTATTGTTAACTATTCAAAAAAAACTAATTTTGTCCAAATTAGCATTTTCTATTTAAAAAGGTGCAATATTTATGCCAAACTTTTGATTATGAGTAAGAATTTAACAAAGAGAGAAGTCGATTATTCTAAATGGTACAATGAGCTAGTTGTAAAGGCTGATTTAGCTGAAAATTCGGCCGTTAGAGGCTGTATGGTTATTAAACCTTATGGTTATGCAATTTGGGAAAAAATGCAGGCAGAACTAGATAGAATGTTTAAGGAAACAGGACATGAAAATGCATATTTTCCAATATTTATTCCTAAAAGTTTATTTGAAGCTGAAGAAAAAAATGCTGAAGGATTTGCAAAAGAGTGTGCTGTAGTTACACATTACAGATTACAAAACGATCCGGATAAACCAGGAAAACTTCGTGTTGACCCAACTGCAAAATTAGAAGAAGAATTAGTTGTGCGTCCAACTTCAGAAGCTATTATTTGGAATACATATAAAGGATGGATACAGTCTTATAGAGATTTACCTTTGCTAATTAATCAGTGGGCAAATGTTGTTCGCTGGGAAATGCGTACACGTTTATTTTTACGTACAGCAGAGTTTTTATGGCAAGAAGGACATACAGCGCACGAGACAAAAAAAGAAGCACTTGCTGAAGCTAGGCTGATGCAAGATGTTTATGCAGAATTTGCTGAACAATTTATGGCAATGCCTGTAATTAAAGGTTCAAAATCTGAAAGTGAACGTTTTGCTGGTGCTGATGAAACTTATACCATTGAAGCTTTAATGCAAGATGGAAAAGCTTTGCAAGCAGGTACTTCACATTTTTTAGGTCAGAATTTCGCGAAAGCATTTGATGTTAAATATACTTCCAAAGAGGGGAAGCAGGAATATGTTTGGGCCACATCTTGGGGAGTTTCTACACGATTAATAGGAGGGTTAATTATGACACATTCGGATGATTTAGGATTAGTATTACCTCCAAAATTAGCTCCAATTCAAGTTGTAATTGTACCAATATATAAAGGTGATGATCAATTGGAAGCGATTTCTGAAAAAGTAGACATATTTGTTAAAGAACTTAGAGAAAAAGGCATTTCGGTTAAATTTGATAAAAGAGATACTTTTAGGCCAGGTGCAAAATTTGCTGAATATGAATTAAAGGGAGTTCCTGTGAGAATTGCTATTGGAAAAAGAGATTTGGAGAATAATACTGTAGAGGTTGCTAGAAGAGATACTTTGGAAAAGCAAACTGTTTCTCAAGAAGATGTAGTGGAAGTTGTTTCTGATTTATTAGATGAAATTCAAGAAAATTTATTTTTTAGAGCAAAATCTTATAGAAAGGATCACACAACTGTTGTTAATACATTTGAAGAATTTAAAGAAGCAATTGATAAAGTTGGGGGTTTTGTGTATGCGCATTGGGATGGAACTTCCGAAACTGAGGATAAAATTAAAGATTTAACTAAAGCAACAATAAGATGTATTCCTTTAGATAATAATTTTGAAGAAGGAACCTGCATATTAACTGGAGAAAAATCGACTCAAAGGGTGTTATTTGCAAAAGCTTATTAAATTTTTCCAAAAATATTTTGCAGAATAAAAAATAGTTGTATTTTTGCATCCGCAATGACGAAA
>UPTN01000939.1_pt1 | contig 13733 bp, 4 predicted proteins | sample 2160111 | NCBI WGS metagenome assembly UPTN01 (sample SAMN06265058, study PRJEB28932) | marine metagenome | isolation source: Columbia River Estuary | place: USA:Columbia River Estuary, USA | collected 2014-05-05 | reverse complement strand
GGTGCCGTATTTAAAATAGGTGTCGTTGTTGGCAGCCGAGCCATTGACGGTGACGGTGCCGTTGAGGGTGGCCCCATCGGTGCCAATTGCAGTGGCGGTTTGCGCGGTGACGGTGGGCGCGGTCAGTGCGCTTGGATCGGTCGTGAAGTTGAGTTCTGCTGAACAACCCTCAAGCCCACCGGCCTCGTTGGCGGTAGCGCAGGCAATATAAAAGTACGTTTGGCTTGGTGTCAGCCCGGATAAAGCAAAGCTGAACGGTCCGGTAGCGACGGTGCCCGCGGATCCGGTGGTCGTACCGTAGGAACCGCTCGAGGTGCCGTATTTAAAATAGGTGTCGTTGTTGGCAGCCGAGCCATTGACGGTGACGTTGCCGTTGAGGGTGGCCACATCGGTGCCGACTGCAGTGGCGGCTTGCGCGGTGACAGTGGGTGCGGCCAGCGCCGCATTGGTGGTAAAGCTAAGCTCTCCGGAACAGCCTTCAAGGCCGCCGCCTTCATTGGCAGTGGCGCAGGCAATATAAAAGTACGTTTGGCTTGGTGTCAGCCCGGACAAAGCGATGCTGAACGTTCCGGTTGTCACAGTGCCTGCGGATCCGGTGGTCGTGCCGTAAGAACCGCTCGAGGTGCCGTATTTAAAATAAGTGTCGTTATTAGCAGCCGAGCCATTGACGGTGACGGTACCATTGAGGGTGGCAACATCGGTGCCGACCGCGGTGGCGGCTTGCGCGGTCACCGTAGGTGCGGTGAGTGCGCCAGACAGGGTGGTAAAAGTTCCTTCTGCTGTTGTTCCCGTGGTGTTTCCGGTGCCGGCGTTGGTGGCATAGGCCCGCCAGTAGTAGGTGGTGTTGACAGAAAGGCCCGTTACGCTAACGGTGAACGGTGTGTTAAGTCCGGGGTAGGCTACTGTTTGAGTTCCGGTATAAGTTGCTAGCACAGTACCCCATTCAACACCCACCTCGACAATCGCGTCAGTGCCGATATCCGTGACCGTGCCCCCAAGCACTGCTGTCGTGGTGGTAATCGTTCCGGTTGTGGGTGATGTGACCGTAGGCGGTGTTGTTTTGGCTGCAAAAATGATACTGCTCGATAGCAAAGTAAAAGCACCAAGCAAAAGCAATAGTGGTTGTTTTGTTTTAAGCATGACTGACTACCCTGAGATTAATGTTGGGTTGATCGTGGGTTGGGTTGATCGTGTGTTGGGTTGATCACGGTGTGGTAATGATCTCAATCCTGGTTCCATCGCCGGCGACCACCAACGACGTATTCGTTGCCGTGGTCATGAGGTCGAAGGGCGTCCTTAAGAACCCGGCATCATCACCGTACTCGCCATAAGTGGCTATAAATAAACCGGTTTCCGGGTTTACGATGGCCACGTTCGCGTCAAAAATATCCAATATGTGCAAGCGGCCCTGCGCGTCGGAATCGAGCGCCATCAGCCTTGCCATGCTCGGGGGCTTGCAGCCCGAGAACCAACTGCAGCGGCCCTTTGGTACCGTGCCCAGAATGTTGCCTTCCAGGTCGAAAATGTGGACGTTTTTATTGCCCTGGTCGGCCACGAATACTTCGTAAATCATCTCGCCGTCGACCAGTCTGCCGATGACTTCGGTATCCACCGGAAAATTCAGCTCGCCCGGACCGTTGCCGGCCCTGCCAATGGTGTTGATATGCCGATAGCGGCTGTCGAAAACCTGGACGTTATGGTTTTGGCTGTCGGTGACATAGATGTTGCCATCAGGACCAATGGAGATTGCCGTTGGCATACGCAGCAAACCCTCACCAAATACGGCAAGCAGGTTGCCATCGTCACGGTCGTAAACTTCGACATTATCCCTGCCATTGTTGCCCACCAGCAGTCTGCCCCTTGAATCTACCGCTATGCCCAGTGGTGTCTCCAAGCCCTTGAGTTCCGCTTGGGGTCGCATGCTCGCGTCATAAAAGAACACCGAGCCTGCCTTGGGGTCTGAAACATAGAAATCGCCATTCGCGTCCGGTGATTCCGTGATTCTGAACACGTATTTGGGGCTCTGTTTTAGTTCCAGCATAAATGGGCCGGATTTACACTTGAATTCCTTTTTGATGAAGCCAAGTAGCGATCTGAAGTGTTTCAGATAATATTTGGTATGTTTGCCGTCAAAGTCGAGACCCGCGATGGTGTGTTCATAAAAGGCACACCAGTCCACTGTCAGCGAGTTTTTCTGCAAGTAATTGCGTGCGAACAAAGTCAGGTCGTCTACATCGACTAGCGTGTCAGAATTCAGGTCGCTTTTATCTTTTGATTGTGAAAACTGCCACTTGGATGCGGCATCTACGGAAGGTGTCCATACCATTGCAACGATCAGTAAATTGATGATCATCACGCCACGCATAAGACGGATTTTTGTGTTCATATTTATTCGAAAGAGTCTTTGTTAAAGACTTTTTCATCCCCTTGGTTTAGACGAAAAAATTTTATCATTTAACCGCACAAATAACGCCTAATCAGAGCATGAATTAGAGCTTCAATTGATGTAAGTCAATTAGATGATTTGATGTAGGTATCTCTGGCGTGTTGTGTTTTGGGGTCTTATAAAGACAAAAATTAAATACACTCGTTAAAACAATAAGATAAAAATTTTGTCGGCACCGACTGGTGCACTGCACGGGTGATTGAGCTCTAGTCTAAAAATGGATGTTTACACTCTGTTTGGGGCCACGTTAAAAGAATAAAAACATCACGGGTTGGACACTGGTTATGGTCGTGCTTTTAAGGTGCTGATTGCAGGCATTATTTTTGCCGGTTGATGCATTAAGCGGCTGGGTGGCAGCAATGTTTGCAGGTACGGTGGCTACCCTAATTATGTTGATAAACCGAAAAGGGTTAAGAAAGGGAAGATGTGTGGGCTTCGTACTCAATTTAGCGCTAGAAAAGACGGTTTTTTAAGCCCAAATGAAAACTGGCCAGTCCGCTACCGTGCGGGCCTGGCCAGTTTTTGTTTCTTTTTAGGTAAGTAGTAGCCCGTTTGTTTTGGTTGTTTTGGTTGTTTTAGGAGTAGGCATTTTTCGACATAAACAACTGAATTGGCCGTTGAGATTCATTGGGCTCATAAAGGTACAGCGCGATGTATTTCATGGTTCCCTGTTCCATGTGCGGTTCTTCAAAGGCGCTGGCTTTGCGCTAGATGGTGTGTCTTGCCAACGTGAATTACCGGGCTTGACCCGGCGCTTATTTTTGTCCTTAATTGCGTATGCACAAAGAAAAAACAACAATAAGTAGCGATGTTTCCCAGCTACCAACCTCAATGTCCCTGTTAATCATTGTCTGCTTTTTTTTATCCGGCCTTGCGGGGCTTGTCTATGAGGTTGTTTGGGCGCGTCAACTTAGCCTGTTCCTTGGTATTACTTCGTATGCTCATACCGCGGTTATTACCGCTTATATGGCGGGGCTTGCAGCCGGTAGTTTTTATTTTGGAAGACGCGCAGATCAACATTCTCAACCATTAAAATTATACGCATGGCTGGAAATCGGGGTTGGAGTTTACGCAGCGCTAACACCCTGGTTGATCACTTTTCTGCAATCCATTTACACCGGCTTTGTTGATATTTCGACTATTGGTGAGATGAGTGGATACCTGACCCGTTTTATCATCGCTTTGCTGGCCCTGTTAATACCTACGTTCCTCATGGGTGGGACGCTGCCGTTACTTGTACGGGGGTTCATTACTAAACTGCCTGAATTGGGCAGGATGACCAGTCGTCTATATGGTATTAACACCCTTGGAGCAATGTTGGGCACGTTGCTGGCCGGCTTTTTGTTGCTGCCCAAACTCGGTATCACTGCGACCATATTTATTGGCGTAGTTATCAACCTGGGTATTGCTGCTATTGTTTTGGTAATGCTACGCCAAACACGCGTCAGTGTTGAACCGGAGCCGGTTGTGACAGAGCCGGTTGTGACAGAGCAAGAACGGTTGGTGTCGGAAGATCGCCTGTCCACAGCCTCGCGTTATGTGTTGTTGATTGCATTTGCCACGGCGGGTTTCGCTGCTCTATTGACTCAAATGGCCTGGATTCGGGCTTTAATCCTGGTTGTTGGTGGTAGCGTCTATGCTTTTACCATCACCCTTGCGAGTTTCCTTGCCGGTATCGGCCTTGGCAGCCTGTTTTTCACCCGCTACCTGGCAAACCCCGGCGCCTGGCTGGCTCGACCATGGTTACGGGAGCGCATGTCGCAAGCTGCGGTTCTGGCTTTGTTGATCAGCTTAACCCTGTTGCTTGGACTACCGCTTATTAGCAAGTTACCGGTATGGTTTCTGGCTGGGTATTCTGCCGGGTTAAAGGACTATTTTGCCCTGTTCCAGATTTTTATTTTTATGCTCAGCTTTGGTTTAATGATTCTACCCACCCTGTTTATGGGAGCCATGTTCCCACTGGTCGCTGTGATCTGGACTCGACGTATCAGCCACGCAGGCCGTGGCGTTGGTATGGCCTACGCTATCAACACCAGCGGCACCATTCTGGGTGCCTTGTTGGGTGGGTTGTTTATTCTTCCGTGGGTTGGAGTACATAAAAGCATCATGTTGGCTGCCGGGCTATATTTTCTGGTGGCGGCCGGTTTCTGGTTATTTTCTAGCATCGCGTTGAGCAGGGGGCGAAAGTATGCTGTCACCGCTATTGCTGCCCTGTTAATGGCAGTTGTCACCTGGCTAATTCCACCATGGAACAAGACCATGATGGTTAGTGGTATGTTTTCCAGGCCCGACGCAATGAATATTGCGATGAAGTCGCAACCGGGCAGAAGTTTGCAGCAGATTATTGACGAGTATGAACTGCTTTATTATGAAGAAGGACTTGATGCAACTGTTGCTGTCAGAAGAAAGAAAAACAGTGTCAGCAGCCAAAGAACGCTGGTCATCAATGGCAAGGCAGATGCGTCCAGTTCTGGCGATATGCCAACACAGGTTCTATTGGCTCAGTTGCCATTGGCGCTCAACCGGGAGATCGAAAACGCGCTGGTAATAGGGCTTGGAAGTGGAATAACGGCAGGTAGCCTCGCTACCAGTGAGTCACTTAAGACCCTCACGATACTTGAAATATCTGACGAGGTGGTCGAAGCCGCAGCGTTTTTTGAACCTGAAAACTATGGTGTTCTCGCAAACCCCAAAGTAAAACTTGTGACCGCAGACGCAAGAAACTATTTGATGGCATCCCCGGAAAACTATGACCTGATTGTTTCGGAGCCATCGAACCCCTGGATCAGCGGGATATCCAATTTGTTTACTGCTGAGTTTCTGCAACTCGCCAAAGAGCGGTTGAATACCGGTGGCATCATGACGCAATGGTTCCACATTTATAGTATGTCTGAAGCCGATTTGAAAACCATGCTGAAAACCTTCAGTGACAACTTTAAGTATGTCAGTGTCTGGAGAATACAGCCGGGTGACCTGGCGCTCATTGGTTCCGACCAACCACACGCGCTTTCGTTAAGGTATGCCACTCGAGATGGCGCCGAGGAACTCGCCAGGGCCCAAATTCATAACGATCGGGATCTGGTTGGCTTGTACGTTTTTGGAGGTGATGATTTATCCCGATATTCCAAAGGTGCAAGCACGAATAGCGATAACACACCTGTGGTCGAATTTAATGCGCCGAGAAATCTTTATTCGTTAACAGAAGACGAAAATATGGATCACATATTTGATTACCTGCAAGGCAGAAAGCAGGTTGTTCCGATGGTAGATATGGTGGCTCAATCCGGTGATTATCTTGGTGCCCTTTTTATGGCGCTCAAAATTGCCGGCAAGGGAACCACGTTCAGTCAGGTAAGCTCAACATGGATGATTGATCGTCAATTGTTAAATATCAACGGTGTATCGGTGCCTGGAATGGGGAGTGAAAGGCTTCTTGCGTGGACGGAAGGGACAGACAGGATTCAAATCAGGGCCGTATTGCTAACGAACACAAAAACCCAACAGAGCTTAGAGGATCTGCTTAATCAGTTGACGAGCAGCACGGGCAGGCCAGGCGGCAAAATCAAATTGGGCGACGGTACAGACGCAATCTGGTTAATTAACGAGGGCGGACAGTACGCACCTCTACAGCTGGATATTGCATGGGATTGTCCAGCGCATGGTTCGGCATTTTCCCGGTACGCGCTGAACGCAAGTCAGCAAGGCCCTGATAAGTACGCCAGTCAAGACGCGCTTGCCAAACTGGTTGGCCGGATCAGTTGCGACTCACCTGATCAACTTCACCAATGACTGCTGATGCCCTGTGATTTTAGTTCAGTAGCAACCATTAGTGCTGATCGATCAAGCTGGCTACCAAACGATGAAGTCGATCAAGGCCCGCTAAGTTGGCAGGGGCCGTTTTTTTCCGCAGGTCATCAAGTCGCTGCATGGCCTCGGTGTAGCGGCGTTCGGCAATTGCCCGCCTGACAAGGCCCCACTCATAGGCTTCCGTGTAACGGGGGTCGGACGCAACTCGCTCTATCAGCCGTTGCTCATAATAATTGCTACCCAGCATCCACAGCGGCAGGCTTTGTAGGTCGGTGTCGGCCAATATGTGCCGTAGTGTATTTATTGAATAGGGCGGCAGTTTGTCCAAACCCGGCAAGTGTTTTTGGTTAATGAGGCGCTGGTAAGAAAAATAGGGCAGGGTGTCTGCAATCAATTCAGCAGGCCAATGACGTTGGATAAACCCGCTGCCAGCGAAGCTCTGTGCTGCCCGGGTAGTATCCAATAGCCAGGCATACATTGGTGGAAACTGACGGCTGTTCGAGTTCGGCAGCAGAATTCTGTATGGAAAGGCATCGGTCACTGCTTTTACATCATTGGTGACAGACCTCAAATCTTTTGCGTCGGCCATGAAAAGCGAACCGATTTGATACGGGTTTTCGACACCGATAGCACGTAACTCATCGGCTACCACTGGGTCTTTCCACTGGCGTGAAAATTGTTCTATGGTTGATGACCCTGGCGCATCACGGCTGCCAAGCAGCACCCAATCCATGCCGGCCCCTGACCATAGGGAACAATCTTCAAAAACGTTACAGAAGGCCTTGATAATTGCCTTCGCGGCGTTTTCCTCTAACGATTGCGCGGGCAACCAATAGCTGGTTACGCCGCCTGGTGTGAGCCGGCTACGGATCAGCTTGAAATATTCCTGAGTGTAAAGATTAACGACGCCGGCTATTGCCGGGGGTGGGGGTTCAGATGTGATCAGGTCAAATCTTTTCTCGGTAACCTGAAGGAAAAAGCGCCCGTCTTCAACATGTACCTTTACACGGTTATCGTTTAGCGGGTTACTTTCCGGCTCAGGGTAAACGGTTGCACTTAGCTCCATAATGTCGCGTGAGATATCAACCACATCGATAGATTCGAGACTGCTGGTATCAGTAAGGGCCTTGGCGGTGTTGCCAATCCCGTAGCTGATCAACAATGCACTTTTGGGGTTACTTCTGATGGCCACCGGCAGGTACACAAATAACTTCATGTAGCGCATCGATTGTTCGTTGGTGGCCGACATGGAATAACTGTTGGTGAGCAGTCGATAAAAGTAGGGTTGACCGAGGTTTTGGTACTCCAGATAGGCTGCTGTCTCTGTCAATCCTTCACGTAGCGCGACAAGCTTTGAACCGGGATGTCGCTCGGTGATTGTTTCTCCCAGAAAGGATTTTGTCATCAGGCCGAATGGGAATAACACCATACTTAAAATGAAAACCACAACGACCGTGGTGTTCCATGCGAGTTTTTTTCTAACAGTGCCGGCGCTGGGTTTTGGTGTTGACCATGCTACCAGTCCGTATAGCGCTATCATCACAAAAAGTGACTTCTCTATTCCCAATAATGGCAACAGGACAAAACCAGTTACAAGAGACCCCAGCATGGCGCCCGCGGTGTTGAAGAGCGTCAACCACGCCGTTGTTCTGGTGCCATTGCCGGTTTCCTCTTTTAGCGCTCGTCCAAGTGCAGTGAAAATGACACCTGATGCCATACAGACCGGTAGCATAAGAATAATGGCTGCGGTCACAAATCCATCCTGAAAACCTGTCGCTCCAAATTTTGACAATAAGGATGATTGAATCCACGGAAAAGCTGAATAACTTGCAGTGATGAACAGTGCACTCAAGCCGGCAATCAGGCGAACATACTTATGAACAAGTATGTTCATTGAGTAAAGCCATGCCGTGAGGATGCCGCCCATTGCGATGCCACCCAGGACCGTTGCCAACATGATGGCGAACACCAGGCTCGTGCCAGGTTGAAACAACAACAGAAAACGAAACCAAAGTACTTCAAGCCCCAGCAAAACTGCGCCGGCCAATGCGGCGGCAAGTAAATACCGTTTGCCGTAGGGTGTGATGGAGGTTCTGTCGGACTCTACTTTATTTAAGCCAAAACCCAACTCATCTTTTGAACCGCGGTTAAGGTATTTTCTCGTCAACAGCGCTATTAACACGGCTAACAGGCCTGTTGCGGCAGCGGTGACTGCCGCACCATACACACCCAGCCAGCGAATAATATAAAGCTCAGTCATGAGCACGCCGGCGGTGGCACCCAGTGTATTAAAGCCATAAAGCTTGCCAAGTACCCGGCCGAAGTTGTCATCCTGTCGGGAAAGTGCCGTTACCAGCACTGGCAGGGTTGCGCCCATAGCAATAGATGGAATCATCAGGATGATAAATGCAATTGTCAGTCGCAATAAGTTCAACACGGCGGGGCTGTCCATAAAAAGCCTGAACAGCGGGGCTATCCATGTACCCAACGTGGGTAGTGCAAATACGATTAACAGACCGGCACCGGCCACAAGAATTTCGAGAACGGCGTAGAAAAAGATTGGACGGGCCAGTTTTTGGCCGAATTTAAGAATCAGGCCATTGCCCAGGGCCAGGCCACCCATAAAGCTGCTTAGAACAAGCGTAACACTCCACAGACTGTTGCCAAATGCCAAACCTGCCTGTCTGAACCAGAGGGTCTCCAACACCAACGCAGCGAAGCCGGACAAAAAGAAGACCAGGTAAATCAGTTGGTGCATTAAGTGGCCCTTGCTGCATTAACCCCGCGCAATTTGAGCCCTCGGGGGAGGGCTACCTTGTTAGTCTTTTACTAATTGCGGTTCTTTTGGGAGAAACTCCAAAAACAAACGCTTTGATTCACTGGTTTGGTCAATCCGCTCAGTTTGATCGAAAACATGAATCGAAAACTGGGTGAGTCGTGTAAACACCGAGTCCGTTAGTGTATTACTTGGTGTGCTGAGGTTTCTGCTAAATTCCACGGTCCAAAAGCCGTCTTGCCAATGACCTTTGGCGCCTACTTCTCCAGCATCACCCTCCAGCTTAACAGCCTTAATCTGAGGGAAAGTCTGCTTTTCATCAACGGGTGGTTGTTGCGGTGCCTTAATGTGCTCACCGACTTCCGTCACTCTCAGTCCATCTACCTCTGCTCGATAATAGCTGACAGCGCTGAAAGGCTGAAACAGGTAGCTTCGATCAAGCTCGGCCCATGTTTGGTGTGAAATGCCTTCACCATTGTAATCGCCAAACTTCACGTTCCATACGCTCTCGGTATTCCTGCTCTGGTAAGGTGTAGGCTTGAGAAGAGCATGGTCCTGATCGGCGATATTACCCATCAAATCCCATGCCTGGTTTACCGGGTCCGACCTGGCGGCTAGCCAGTGCCAACCATCGAAGTCATACTGATAACCGGCCAGTAAAGATGCATTCCAGTTACAACCGGCTTCGATACTTAACATGACGGAATCTTCGACCTGTGAACCGGTAATATACTGACCCTTAACAGCATCCCAAACCCAGGGGTGATGGTCCCGGTTTTCGGTGCTGTCTGCCCAGCGGACACGCAGATATATTTTTTCATCCGTGTAAAGCGCTTTAACAAGGGCTTGTTCGGTGTGTCCAAACTCAAGAGGAACTGCGATCTCGGCGGCGGTATCCCATTCGGGTTCGTTGTCTTTGCCGTCCAGTGTGATATTGGCTTGCGCGATATGGGTAGCAGGGATGGATTGACCATGCTCAAACCCTTCAGGATGCCAATCTTCCCCTATGACTGTTATATATTCATCGTCACCACTATTTTGACTGCGCATGATTTTTGAATATGCTGGACTTAGTCCGGTTAAACCACAGACCAGAACCAAAAGTGTAATGTTAAGTTTCATCATAATTGCCTATAGTTTTCCGCCGCCGTGCATATGGCCGCCTGTGCAGGTCTTGGTTTCAGCCAAACCGTGTGCTTCCATTTGATGACAGAACGAGCACCAGGCGCCCCATTGGTGGTCATCCTGAATTCCGCCACCCGCGTTTTCCAACGTGTAAGTGGTGCCGACAACAAAGCCGATATCACCTGCTTTGCCTGTGTTCCAGCCACCGGTAGACATGACCGTACCACCAACAGTGATTGAAGAACGCAGGTTGAAGATATTGGCAGATCCATGCGCGCCATGGCATGTCGTACATTGCATCGACGCGTATGCTGTATCTACAAGATAAGGTGGCTTCAGATAGCCATTACCACCACTTCCGCCAAACGCTGCGCCATGGAAGTCACTGGCATAGGTTCCACCCGCTCCACCAATAACCTCCAGGCTAGGGGACAAGGATGCGTTTCCAGATGCTGGTGTGGTACCGTCATGACAAGCATTACAAAACTCGATGTAGTCTGGCTCGGTGGCACCAAAAGTGGGGTCTTCCCCGCCACCGTAGTTCGCCGGGTTGTAAGTGCCCAGAGGGTTCCCTGTGTCCGGGTTGCTTACCGGGTTGGTGGTATTATCGCTGTGCGGGGCATGGCAATCGGCACAGGTTACTGAACCGCCTGAATAGGTTTGATCGGCAACCGACACATCATGCCGTACGTTAACCGATGCGCCACTGCCTGAGGTGGTTTCCCAGTTAGTGCCGGTGAAATCACCCTGAATGTTACTGGCTGGACTTCCATCATGACAATTGAAGCAGAAATCAGCTGGTGGAACCGGGCCAGTGGTGGCCGGGCTTAGCAGGGTCAGTTTTTCGGAGCCGTGTCCGCTGCCGTGACAGCCATTAACACCATCGCCAACACAGGTGACTGGAGAGCCGGGGAAGGTTGCTGACGGCCGTTTGTGACTGGAGTTGTTCCAGGCTGTTTCATCGATTGTCGGCGGCGCGCCGCTGCCGGTAAAGGGTGACAGTGGCGTTGCTTCGTCTTGTGCACCATCACCTTCGTGGCAGCTTAAGCAATGCCCTTCAAATGCTTCACCTTCGCCGCTGGCAGTCGTTGCCGCACCGGCAGTGGGCTGCGAGAAGCTTGGCAACGCGTGGTTATCAGTATCCCACAAGATAATCTTGCCGGCCTGATGGCCGCCTTGGTCATGGCAAACTTCGCAATCCGCAGGGTCAAGTGTGCCGGGAACATGATGGCTCAGACGTGTGAACTGATCGGTAATGATCGGCCTTGTCCCCTGTGCGGAGCCATGACATTCGAGGCAGGTCTGCGTACCGCCCGCACCAATAAATTTGTTGTTGTGCTGGTGGCACTGACCACAGTGTGCTTCAGCTTCGGTCGGGCAAACAGCGCCTTCACCATTGTGACACTGGTTGGAACCGGCGGTGTTGGTGCTGCGGTGGTAGTTGGTCAGCGAATGACAGACCTGGCAGAAACCTCTGGCGGTGGTATCGTCACCACCCTCAATAGCGCGTTCGGGCGTATTGGCATTCAAGAAGTCAGCGGGGTCATACGTGTCGTTTTGCAAAGAACCTGCACCCGGTATGGCCGTAGGTACATATTTTTCTACGTTGGCCCTGAGGTAGCTCTTGTTGACTCCCATGACACCCGAAGTGAGGCCAATGTTCTCAGTAGTGTTACTACCTCCAGGATTATGCACCTCATGACAGGCGCCACAGTCCACCACATCGACCCCCGGGTTCTTGTTGGGGGTAAGGTGCAGTGCAAACTCCAGTTTGGCAGAGGCTGTTCCCGATGGGTTATGGCAGGTTTCACAAACAACTTGCTGTTCAGCGCCGCGTGGCACAAAGGTGCTGCTCATACCATGGCCATGGCACTGGCCACAGTCGACGTTGTTTTCGAGGTTGTGAATGGGCACGTCATTGGTTGACTGGCTGCCTTGTGCGGGTAGTGCTTCCGGCGCTCCCAGATAGGAAGTGTTGTTGCCGGTGCCCGCGTAGTCGTAAACGTCGACGGTGTAGTTGGTGAGCGAGGTCAATCCTGTCACCACTACCGCGCTGCTTGAACCTTTATAGATGACGATATTGCCCGAGCCAATATCTTGGCCCAGGGTGAAATCGGGGTTCGAGGTGTAGTCGGTGAGATCAGATGGCTCAACTTTGGGTGAAGTTGTTAATCTGAGTACAGCAATGCTTCCTTCGCCATTGCCAGGTGTCCATTGAATTCTCAATGAAGTGGCACCCACCCGCGGGAAGGTGACATTGGTTGCCTGCACGGTTGGTTCGGTTTCGGTAATAAAACTACCTTCAGGCGAATAGCCTGTGCCTGCCACCGTTGTTGCGTACGCACGGTAAAAAATGGTCGTGCCCAGTGGTAGGAACCTTGTATGCGAGAACGCACTGATAGCGGTGCCGCCTTCTGGTTGCGCGTTTGCGGCATCGGTGACGATATCGGGGGTGCCGGTGGTGTTCCACACAGTACCGCGTGCTTGTATCGGGTTGCCCCCGTCACTGTCGATGGTGCCGCCAAGTACGGCTGAGAAATACGTGACACTGGTGTGTGTCGGGGCGCTCAACACCGGTGGTGCCGAGGGTTTAAAGCTGACGACTGCCGAATAAGCAGTGCCGGCCGAGTTGGTCGCGTAAGTGCGGAAATAAACGATTACACCTGTTGGCAGGCCGTTACGGGTGTGTGAGAACGCACCGGTGGTGGTGCCGCCCTCGGCCAATGCGTTGACCGCATCGGTGACGATATCGGGGTCGCCGGTGGTGTTCCACACGGTGCCGCGCGCGGTGATGCCGGCAGGGTCGCCGCCGTCACTGGTCACGTTACCACCCAGCGTTGCCGAGGTGGCGGTGATATCCGCAGCAGGGTCTGCCGTCACAATGGGTAGATCAACCAGGGTGGTGAAGCTATCTTGTGTTGAATAGGAGGTGCCCGTGGCGTTGGTCGCAAACGCGCGGTAATAAATTAGGGTGCCGACAGGTAAACCGCTGACGGGACCTGAGAATACGCCCGTTGAGCCCGCTACCGTGTTGACGTTGGCTGCATCACCAACGATGTCGGGGTTACCGGTGGTGTTCCATACCGTACCGCGTGCACTGATGGCGCCGCCGCCATCACTGCTGACGTTACCGCCAAGCACTGCCGAGTTGATGGTAATAGAACTGACGGTAGGGGTATCAACCGTCGGTGGTAACGGCGGTGGATTGGTCGTAAACGTAGAATAAGAATAAGTGGTGCCAAACGCATTGGTGGCATAGGCCGCGTAATAGATAAGCGTTTCGGCAGGCAGGCCGCTGACCGCCCCAGTAAATGTTCCGGTGGTACCCGCGACGGTATTGACCGTGCCGGTAGCGGTGGTTGGGTTAGGGCTGATGCTCCACACGGTGCCGCGCTCGGTCACTGGTGAGCCGCCATCGCCGGAAACCGTACCACCCAGCACCGCGGTGCTGTCGGTGATGGAGGTGGCTGTCGGTGATATCACCACAGGTGCCGTTGGCGGCGGTGCGGTGGTGAAAGTAGCGACCGTCGAATAAGACGTGCCAGCCGAGTTGGTGGCATAGGCGATGTAATAAATAAG
>UPTN01000937.1_pt1 | contig 13763 bp, 9 predicted proteins | sample 2160111 | NCBI WGS metagenome assembly UPTN01 (sample SAMN06265058, study PRJEB28932) | marine metagenome | isolation source: Columbia River Estuary | place: USA:Columbia River Estuary, USA | collected 2014-05-05 | reverse complement strand
CCTGCAGAGGGGCCCATTCCGCCTCCAGTAAAATACCAGCCATCATTATAGGATTGGTTATTAGTATTAACGTTACCAAGAATTGTGTCACTAGTAGGAAAACCAACTCCAATTGCTCCTTGAATTCTACCAGCAGTATCAAGACGCCCATTATACCAGTTAGCTGGCTGATTATTAAAAGTAGCAGCAGCTCCTTCTGTAAACGAGCTAGTCCCTAAAAAAGAACTTGTAAGCGTTGAATTTGATTCAAGTCTAGCAAAAAATCTACCTTTAAACTCTTCATAAGTTTCAATCTTAGCACGTTCCGATATTTCTGTTGTTATAGGCAAATTAAGTAATGACTGCTCATCCCCAGGGGTGGCATATAAGAAATTAACATCTGACCCAAACTTAGGAAAAACAGTAAGCAGCCACGACCCACTAACTTGTTCAAGTTCATCTATTCGGTAATATTGAGAAAAAACTCCATCTTTAATAAACCTAACGTAATTACCTCTTTGTGTGCCGTTGTCATTTGTAAACGGGGATGAGCTGCCTCCTGCTATTGAAAACACATTAGAACCTTCTACAGGTGTATTACCGTAAACTAATTCAGTAGCTGTTCCTTCGTATGGAAAAGCCGCGGAAAACCCATGGTTGTCAGCATGTAAGATATCATACCTGAAAGAAATATCCGCAGGGGGCTCTGTTTCTATAGCAAGAACTTTATATCTGTTGTCTGAAGTTTGCACAGCTGATGATTCACCGTGTGTCTTTTTAAGTATAATGTGATCCCCAACTTCAAACTTATTAACCTCTGAAGACGGAAACGATACCCAAGCGCTATATCCATCTGGAGATAAATACATTTGGTCAGCTACAGCGTTATAGTATGGCAATGTAGGATCTTTTATAAAGAACTTAAAATATTCAAACATTTCGCTGCCGTCTGCGTTTCTAGGTGAAATACCATTCATACCGGCTGTTAAAAAAAACTTACCGTCGCTATTTTCTATAGTAGACCCAACAACGGCTTTTTCATTTGAAAAAACGGGAGTTTCTCTTCCGTATTTATCTTTAAAAACAATACCAAACTGGTATGTTCTAAGGGATTTTATTGTAGGGTATGGCTCTTGCACTTGATAAGAACTAGAAAACGGTTCTTCATTAAGCATTGTTCTTGTAGTGTCAAAAGTAAAGGTATCATCTACCGTATAGTTTTGAGTGTAGTTTCCGTAAACTATTCTGTTACCAATTACCTCTTGGGCAAGGGCTTTTTTAGGAACATTATCCCAAGGTCTTAACAATTGATTTGTTTCAACCGCTCCTCTTACAATTTCAGAAGTTATTTCTAATCCATAGCCAGTATTTTCTATAGTAGTTGTTAATGGAAAAGTAGGTACACTAGTGATTAAGGAGTTTTCTGTATGATAAAAAACCCCTGTAGCTCCTGGAGCAAGTGAAGTAACAATATTATTTCCCGCTATTGTAACATAGCTTACAGATAAATAGTTGGGTTCATCTGGAGAAACTGTTATTGTAGTTTTCTGATTTGTATCACCTAAATCAGATCGATTTATAGATTTTACTGTATATACAGTTGTGTTGTGGGTTTCTTTAAAGAGCACTTCTACTTTAGAAGCATTTAATGGCAAATCTTTACCAAAGAACACATCCACTTTCTTAAGATCGTTTAGCATGCCTTTATTATACCCCGTGTAAGATTCAAAATCATATTTTTGAGGTAAAAAAGCTACTTTAGAAAAAGGAGAAAATGGGGATATTTGGTTGTTGTCGTATACATATCTGTAAGCATAAGTTACAAACTTTTTTTCAAAAAGCGTTTTTTCACCTACAAGTTCAACTTCCCATAATTGTAATAGATCTAAAACAAAGTTAGATTGCTGCTCTCCTCCGCTTCCTATACTCTTAAATTGAAAATCATAATTATAACCCCCTGAGGAGTCTTCATATTCAGTGGTTACGATAAAGTTAGCATAAACAACAAGATTCCCACCTCCAGAATTAGGAATTGTAGCATAAGCAAGAACTCTATCTCCTGCTTGATATTCTGCTGGGGAATCTAATGACACAGTAATTATAGTGTCGGGGGCAATACTTAGTACGTTGTCACCTGTAGGAGGAGTACCGGGAATGCCGGCTAAATTGTAGCTAAACGAGCTGTCTACGGGTCTTGATCTTAGAGTATTATACAACCCTAATTCAGGAGCATACAATGGACCTATACTAGCAACTGTTGTATCCTTTTCAGCCATAACAAAGCTTAAGACTCCATCGCTAAAAGCTGTTTGAGTTACAAAATCGTTTGTACCCGCTTTGAACTTCTCAATGCTAATTTGCTTTGGCTCAGTTTGATTGTCTGTCCATATTAAATATCCTTGCAATAAGTTTATACCGGTTACAAGGTAACTTTCACTAAAATTTAAAAAATTACTAATAGACTTATCTTCAACTAAAACCGGAACAGTAACTTTTGTTTTTAGATCGTACTCAGCAATACAATTGTAGTCATCTGATCCAACTATCCAATAAATCTTATCATTCGTGTCGTCAGCAATGCTGCCAACGCAAAAAGCATTAGTATATTCTGATATATAAGTAGACGCATTCCATTCAATTAAAGACTGCGTAGACGTGTTGTAGCTGGAATTTTTTAACTCTAAATTACCTTTTAGCAGCTGCAAAGAACCTATGTCAGATCCCTCCGAACTTGAAAGGTCTAGGTTTAATGCGTCTCTATACTCGCCGTTTGGAAGTAGTCTTTCATCAAGGTCTTTGTTCATTCGACCACTTGTGAAAGTGCGTAAAAATTCAGCCATATTTTAGTGTTTTATTTGCTTAGATTTATTTCTCATTACTTGAGTAATCTCTTCTAGCTTTATACTGGATAATCTTAATTTAGCGTTTCTTCTTGCTACTGCAGCCTCTTTTTTAAATCTAGCTACTATATATTCTTGTACATTTGCTCTTGTAGCTAATATAGCGTGAGCAATATGCTTGTACATAGCTTCTTCTGCAAATTTATGTACTACCATTTCTTCTTCAGTACCTAAGCCATCGCTTATGTATTTTAAAGTGACTACTCTACCAATCATATCTCCGCTAAAGTGTATGATTCCTTTTATTTGATCTATGTAGAATACTCCATTAGCTTGAGCATACTCAGGTGTTAATCCATATCTTCTACCAAAGCCGCTACGTTCTAATATATCATTATTATTTACGTTTTCAAGGTCTGCGCCACGTCCTGTCGTTTCATCTCTGAACCTTTTGGAAGTCTCAGATTCTTGAGCGTATATAATATCACCGTTCTCGTCAAATAAATACTCGTACTTATTGTCTTGCAAAACAGGTAATGGGTCACTTGTATTTCTCGTAGGATATATAATCCTTTCAATTCCGTCTTGCCCTACCCAGCTTATTTTAACATACTGTACGTAATCCTGCGGGAGTATCATATACAAGGTTGGAGGTATTTCAATTTCCAATGCTTTTGTAGAAGGTAAAGTATCAAAGCTTAACTCTTGTATCCCACGCTGAGCATGGAAGGCTACATCGGTTCTTCTTATTTTACTTATGATTTTATCCTCACCTACATAGGCAATCATAAAATTGTTTATAAGATCTTTGATTTTAATAAACTGATATCCGCCATAATCTTCGTCAAAGCTATTCCATACGCTATCAGGGCCTTCGTAGTACTGTTCGTTTGTTTGATTAAGTAATGCCATTTATTATGATTTTTCTAATTGTGTTTGTTTTTCTTCCTCTGAAGCTGCTATCTGATATAATCCAGGATCACTCATTAATATACCGGAAAGTTCTAGTATTTTTAAAACTAAATTGGTTTCTTCTGAAGGATGCAATGGAAAATCTACAGAGTTAGTAGCATCATATAAAGCCTCTCCAAACACCATTTGATAAGCCCAAGAAACAGAAGCCGGTTTGCTTATGTAATTGCAGCTTACATTTGTAATAATTTCGGCATTGCCAAAAACTTGCACTTCGTCCCCTCTATATGTGTATATAGGTCTTGTGTTTGTTGGTTTTGTTAATGGAGACAAATTAATATATAAGAAATCTTTTTTATTAATTAACTCCGCTTCAATAAGCGCGGTAGATTGCACGCCAAAAGCATCAGTTGTAATGTTTGAATAGATAACAGAGCCTAGCCTGTATATACCTGATGGTAATGTAAAGCTACTAGTTCCGTAAGCTAAGGTATCTGTTTGTTCAAATATTTGTATTTTTTCTTCAAGTATATTCAGCATGTCGGAGTACTCCGTGTCGTTTCCGTGGAGTCTTCCAAATTGATTTATATCATAAAAGTACTGCTCAAAAATACTTAATTGTGCTTGATTTGCAAACAAGTTAAATTCCTGAGGAGTAACATATCCTCTTTGTTCTTTATTGAGTATACCTAATACTCTTTGATAAACAGTGTCTACACTTACAGCCATATTTTTTTATTTATTTATAGTAATTAGGCCACCCTTAAAGCGGCCTAGCTACTATAATAGGTGACTAATTTAGTCTTTTAATTATGTTTTTGTAAACTTCCATTCCTTCATCAGTCTTAAAGTAAGCAGCTAAAGCTGAATACGGGTGCTCATCAAACGGAACAGTCATTAGTTTTCTATCAGTATCGCCAAATGTAAATGTTCTTTGATCCGGTGATAGTTTAATTATTCTAGCTTCAGTAGCTTTAACTCCAATGTTTCTTAATTGTACATTTTCGTCATTTGCTAGTTCTAAGAACAATACAGGGTTACGCTTAGCGTATATAAGTAAATCTCTTTTTAGTTCACTAGAAGTTAGTGTGTTGACTTTTGAGCCAAACTCTACTCTTAGTACAGCTTCAGCATCTTCAATTTCCATTACTTTAGCAGTATTTAAAGCTTCCAGCTCTAATTCAATCCAATCAATTTCGTTGCTAGCAACTTCTTCTGGCTTGTATTCTGAATAAAATTCATTTAAGTAAGGGTGATATAAAGATAGTAATTTTTGAAGGTTTTGTTTTTCCTTTGTTACAAGCAAAGATCCCTCTCTGAAAACAACTCTACCTAATGTAGCACTTCCTTTTTGTTCATCAACAAACGGCGAATTTTGATTAGTAGCGTATCTAAGCTCTCTTTGTATTCCGGTTTTTTCATCAAACCATAATAAAGATCTTTTTGCACTATGCCTAGTTGGAACAGAAAATATTAAAGGTCTTTTTTGTCCTTTTAATACGTATAACCTGTCCTTTATTTCCCACGTTGGTTTTGTGGTTTGTACTTTAGTAGTAACTCTTGTTTCTACATATTCCTGAGGAGCAACCTCAACTTGCTTTGCTTTAGCTTGTTTAGCCATGATATAATATAATTAAATAATTGATAAAAAGTAATAGTTACCCCCGTCAATACAACGAGGGTAAAAATTACAGTAATTTACTATGCTTGAGTCGATTTCAACATTACAAAGTTGTTAGCAGCTTGAACACATAAACATCTTTCAGATAAGAAATGTACATTCATTTCATCAACATCAGATGTAAAGTTTCCACCAACAGAACCAGTAACCCAAGATTTCATACGTCTGTCATCAGCTTCAGAAGCTCGGTAACGGATATGTAAGAAAGGTCTTGAGATGTTAGAACCTAATTGCTGATCGTAAACAGTAGATACTCCAGCTGGAACAATAATACCATCTACATCTTGTGTAAGTCCACGAGTAGTAGAATCGTTTAAGTATTTCCAGTCAGTCTTATAAAAATCGTAAGATCCACGACGGAATCCAGAGAATCCTAAGTTAAGCGCCATATCTTCAGAGTTTTCGAATACACCGTAAGATGTTCCGCCTGCTCCGTAAGAATTTTGCTGTGCGATCATATTGTCAATTGATAAAGCAGTTGAACGATTTAAGAAAAGCATGTTCTCTTCAATAGCTCCTTGCTTATCAAGCTCACTTAAGATAGCGTCAAATTCAGCAATACCTTCTCCAGCAGCTGTGCCGTCAAAGTTTGCGTCGTTATAAATTAAACCTCTAGTTTCTACAGCAGCAAATAAACCTTCAGATCCAGCGTTAGCTCCAAGAGGAGTTCCAGCGACTGGAGTGATAGCAGCAGATCCAGCTGCAGCTTTTTCAGCTTCAATCATAGACATTTCTAATTGATCTTCAAAACGTAGTCTAGCTTCGTGCTCAGACTTTAGGTACCATAAGTATCCTCCAGTTCCAGCTTCAGTAGTTACTTCAACCCATCCGATTTGAGCAACGTCAGAACCATTTACGGTATAACGATCTCTTAAAATGATTGGCTTGTTTGAAAACGGTGTAAATGATGCATCTACAGAGTTACCTGCTTGTGCAGCTCCAGCACCGCCAGAACCTTTAGCATACTCAGATCCGTAAATAAATACTTTTACATCATCAATTTGAACGCCAGCAGTACCTAGTTCAGTTAAATCTGCGCCTGAGTAAGGAGCAACAGTTACAATTTGTACTCCACCTGCAGCAGCGCCAACAGATACAATATAAGCTTTTACTGTTTTATACCCAGTAGAAAGCGCTATAGTTTGTCCTCCTAAAGCTCTAAGCAATCCAGCTTCAGCCTCAGGTAAAGTTAATTCATTAACGCTTGGGTTAACAATAACACCGTCGTTAAATGCAATATGTAATCTTCCTTGCTCTGACCAAGTTACTGTATCAGAAGCCATAGGCATCTCAGCTCCTACCATACGTAAAAATCCAGAGATCGTACGGTTTCCGTAACGCTCTACTTCTTTTTCGTACACTTCCGGTAAGAATTGTTTTGTAAAGTTAAAGTCATTTCCTGCAATAGACAGGTAATTGTCACCAAACAATCCTTTTACAGGACGTGGAGTTAAGTGACTTAAGTTTGCCAATGTACTTGGCGATGTTGCAAAACTCATAATTTTTAAATTTTAAATTTGTTATTTTCTAATTTTTACTTTAAATTGAGAAACATCTTCACCGTTAACTGCTTTTACTGACCATCCGTTAGAAGTGGTGACTTTTTCATGAACCCCTCTCGGCTTCATATCAACATTCTTAGTTCTAGCCATACTCTCTTTCATTGCATCGGCTTTGCCTTGCTCATAAAAGTGTTGTGCTACAGTGTCTGGATTCATAGCTGTAAATAACGATTTGTGATAACCTTTTGCGTCTCCAATTTCATTCTTGTCGTTAAGAAACTTCTTAACAAAGTTGTTGATGTCGCTTTGATTACTTTTAACCTGGTCAGCATTTTTTACATTAAAACGATACCTTTTATCTCCTACGTTGTATTCAAAACCTTTGAATTCTTCAGAAAATACAGCATCAGTCTTTTTAATAAATGATGATTTTTGTTTTTCAGCTAATTTAGTTGTTTGCTCTTGCTCTTTATTATATCGGTCAAAGAACGCAACCGCTTTTTGTTGTTCTGGATTTAATTTTGATCCAGCTTTAATCTCTTCGTAATATGAGGACTTTAGTCCGTCTAAATAGTTTTTAGCCTTGGCTAACTCTTCTTTATGAGCTATTTTCTTTTTACGTATATCTCTTTCTTCGTCTAGCTCTTCATCATAAGCAAAATTGTCTTCCATTAAAAAATCAATTTCTTCACTATCTAAATGAGGTCTGCTTGATTCATAATATTCTTTAAGCAATTGAGTTTCATTTAAAGAAGAGTAATCTGTATTAAGTTTTACGTAATCCTCCAAGCTTCCGCCTGTGTCATTCATAAATTCAACTACCTTCTGAATGTTTTCCGGTAATTCAACACCAGACTCTTTTTGCTCTTCAATAGCTTCTTGAATATTATCTTGTAACTCTTCTGCTATTTCTGAAACCTCCTCTTCGGTTATTTCCTCTAAGGCTTGAAACTCCTCAGTTGCTGGAACTTCTGCTTCTACTTCCGCCGCAGGTTCAATTACTTCTGTAACCTCAGGCTCAACTAATTCTGCGGGTTTTTCATTAGCACCAGTTAGGTCTAATTTGAATGTGCCGTCTTCATCTTTTGTAGCCACCGGCCCGGTTTCTTCCGGAGCGACCTCTGCTTGTGTTTCAACTTCTGGGGTTGGTTGCCCTTCCGTTAAAGTTAATTCTTCTTCTTGTTCTGTCATGATAAAATATTATATAATTGTTATTACTATTATTACCTAGGCTCAAAGGAACCTAAGTCAAATCCTCCTCCTAATATGTCATTGCCTGATGACTCAAAATTTTTAGGCGGGGTGTTATTACTTCTTTGCTCAATTAATTCACTCTGCTGCGTTCCTTGCATTTGGATTCTTTGGTCCTTTCTGTCTTCTTTTTCTATCTCATTTTTTCTTGCTGCTTCGGCGTCTATCCCGCGGAGTTGCATGTTATATTGAAATTCCACCTGCATTAATTGGATCTTAGCCTGTATCTCTTGTTGCATTTTTTGAGAATCAATCTGAGCCTCCATCTGCAATAGTTGTGCTTTTTGCTGTGTAATAACTTGATTTTTTTGTATCTCAGCTTGGGCAGCTACTTGTTGAGCTTGAGCGTTTGCTTGAGCTTGAGCCTGTATATTTTGTTGTGTTCTAATTTGGTCTTTGTCAGCTTTTTGCTTTCTTCTTAGCTTTAGCAGTTGATTAGCTAGCTTTAAATTTTTAATTTCCCTGATGTCAATAGCATCTTCTAAATCAATTAACCCTGCAGATAAAGCTGTTTGTATGTTGTTTTCTAACATTTGCTTTTCTTCATCATCTGGAGTAAGTTCTATAAATATACCAAAGTCATATAGATGCAATTCGCCCATTTCCTCTAGGGTTGCTACATTGTGACCTCCTATTTTTTGAATGAATGCTTCTCTCGTTGGGGAGTATTCTAATATATCAGAAATCCTTAATGATAAGCATTCCGCTGTTTCAGCTGTTAAAAATAAACCTCCTTGCAATATGTGTCTTGTAGCGGTGTTAGAATTAGCTGCGGCAATTTTCTGTATGCCAACCAATGCTTTCGAATCAGGGGTTGATCCATCTCTAGCTTCATTTAATCCAGTCGTATCTCTTATCATCTGTAAATAATAATTATACGTTTGTATTAAAGCCCCCATCTTATTTCCTCCAGAGCCACTTGTAATTTCTTGAATCGGAACTTTACCGGGATTCATATTACCCTCTTGAGTAAATGATCTTCCTATAACCGAACCTGTTTGAAAAAACATATTCAAAGCCTCTTGTGGGTTATAATTTGTGCCGTTACCTAAGTCAATTTCTGCTAAGCCATCAGCATCAAGATAAACCCCATCCGGTACCATCCTTGACAAGACTTGTTGTAATTTTAAATGTGTTAGTTGAATCATATCTGCAAACCCAGTTATACGGCTTACTAAAGATTCTATTCTACCTTTATACATTCTAGGAGCTACAATGCTGTAATTCATTTTTACCTTAGTATAATCACTCTTAGGACGCATCATATTCTTTGCCATTTCCCATTTCAGCAACATATCCGTTCCTAAAACTAAAACTCCCTCGTATAACACTTCAAGAGATCTTGACATTTTTCCAAACTGTTCTTCAAGCATTTCAACCGGCGGATCAAACTGATCGTCTCTTAATAAGATTTTACTTGCTCCTGTAGCTGTTTCTTTAACCTTATATACTTCATTCATATAAGTTTTAAAGTTAAAGTACAGAATCTGAACCGTATTAGCATCGGTTTCATCGTAATTTGTTAATGATCGATCGTAGAATCCGTTATTTTGATATGCTGTTTTTGATATTCTATTCAGCTCATCCTCTGTTAAATTTGGAAATTGTTTTTTAAGTTCATTAATAGTAACGTTTTTTACTTCGCCTACATAATATATGTCATCAAAATAAGGTGAATCTGAATAAGAGTAAACCAAGTTAGCTGGATCAACATACTCAACTTTAACACCTTCCGACTTTGTAAAAGTATTTTTTACAGCTCCAATACCGATAGTCGTTAAATCATAATTTACTCTCTTTTTAGTAAGATCGTATCTATTGCCGTCAAGTAAAGTTTGAATTGCTTGCTCTTCTGCTATCTCAACCGCTTGTTTATAACTTAGTTGCATATGCAGCTCTAGCTCCTCTTTTGAATCAGGTAGCGTTTCAGGGCTGTTTTCAAATAAATTAAGGCCAAAATTGTCTTTAGCGAATTCGTTAAGCTCTTTGGTTTGCATGTCTCTAATAATAGACTCCATGTAATCTGTACGTTTACTAACGCCATAAGGGTCTTGAGAGTAAGCTTTTATATCAAACGTTCTTTCTGACATTCCGTTAACAACTATGTCTACAAACTTAGGTATAATTGGTACGGGCTTCCAATCTAAGTTTAAATAAGATAAATCACCGTTTATAGATAATTCGTCTTTATATTTTTGTATAGATTGTTCCCCTCTAGAGTATAGTCTTAATCTATGAAATGTATTTTGATTACTTTCATATCTTGAATTACCTCTATCCGTTTTAAACCATTCGTCTTGAATAGCTCTACCAACTTTCAACCCATACTCTGTTGAAATTTTTTCAGCATCACTAGCAACTTGACTAGGAAAAAAACCTTTTACAACTGAATCAGCCATACTTATTTTATTATTTTCGATGTTGAACCGTCTTGTTTATACTTAACGATTTTTAAATTTAACTTTTGTTTATTAACTTCTCCTACTGGTCTATATAAGTTTTTGTTGCAAGCCATTGCTGCCAACCCTGAACTAATAGCCGCATCAAACTTTGTTCTATTATTTATATCAAAACCAGCCCAATCATTTAAGGTGTCAGTAAAGTACATATCACCATAATTTCCATCTTCTTTTAATCCTATGTATCTATCTATATAAGATTCTATTGCTGCGGCGTGAGCCTGTTTAATGTCTTCGCTTGAATTAGGTATTCCACCAATTTCTTTTTCTGTCACTGATAACTTGTTCCAAAGCTTATCAGGTCTGTTCATTGAGTATCCTCTATATCCCCTTCTTTTAAAGTAATATAAAAGCCTAGGTTTATTGTTTTCACACAATAAAGGCATTCCATAAAACACGCAAGCCATTAATACATCTTCAAAAAACATTTCAGCAGTTTGTGGTCTAGCTATGTATTCTAAAAAGAAAGAGTTCGGAGGTGCGTCTTCCATACTAAACTTAGTCAACCCATGCAAAGCGCCTTTAGATCCACTGCCTCCAACTGTACCTGATATATCATAGCTGTCACATCCGAAAGCACCCATGTGGTCATTCCCTGGATATTTGTATCCATTTTTAATAACTTGTCTGTTCTGCAAAATAGCATTAGGAACCCAGCTAATTTTAAATCTACCTTGCGGGTTTGGTGTAAATAAAACTTTTGAATCTTTTACACCGTTCTGCCAACTAAAACTACCGGTTGTTACAACAGCAGTATTTCGCAAATCCTCATTATAATCTATCTGTTCGTATATTTTTGCTAAATTAAATATACTGTTTTTTGTTTCATCTCTAAAGGCATGCTCCTCTGTGCGCGGAAACTGTCTATAGAATTCGTTTAAAGCATCCTGGTCTCCTTTTAATCCATCTGCTTCATTATCCCAGTGCTCTATTATTCCAATGTCTATAATGTCGCCGTGTGGCCCCACTGTTTTTTCTGTAGGTTTATCAAACACAGGAGCTCCATATTCGTCAATGAACCCCTCATAATTCCATTCCATTGGAATAAACAAAGAGTACAAGCCGGAAGCTGTTTGGCCGTTCCTGTTTCTTTTTGTTACTTTAGAATTGCCGTAAAGCTTTTTAAAGTTTGAACCTCCTTTATCTAAAGCGTTTGATGTTGATCCCATCATACACTTACCAATAACTCTAGACCCTAATCTAAGAGTTGTTTTAGTTACCCTCCAGTTGTTCAATATATTATCTGGTCTTTCCCATTTTCCGCTTTCGTCGTGTACTAATAGTCTTAACTTTTCTCCATCATAGGAGTTGTCACCAGTATTTTTCCAGTCAATCGTTGTATCTAATCCCTCAAGAGTTTCTGTGCTTTTTCTGGCTTGGATGGATTTCCTGGTAAGCCTCGAGGCGGGGATCCTATAGGCAAGCTCGGTTTTTGGCCTGTCCATTCCGTCTTGGATTGGTTTAAAAAAGAACGGGTAGTTGACGGAGATCGGTACAACCTTATCTGTGAACATTTTTTTAGCGTCAGAGCCAGACTTTGACAATATGCCAAACCGTGAATCCGAGGAAATTGTCGCGAGGTTAACAGTTTCAGCTGAGGACATGAACGAAAATCCACTCCTACGGTTTTTAAGGTAACACATTCCGTAGCAGCGTGAGTCCGCTTTGCAAGCTTCCCAGAATATAAAGAATAATCTGTTTGCCTCCCGGAAGTCTGGCTGCCCGACGTCAATCTTACTCCACTGCAGGTACATAAAGTGAGTACCAGTAATGTAAGTGTCCACATTCTTATTATTGAACCAATGACCTTCGTCTCTTCTTTTAAATTGCTCATCTATATAGGGTTCCCATTTAGTCTGAAAGCTTTCCGGATATTCCCTCCAGTCAAATATACTGCTAATTGACTTAAGCTCCTTAGGATACTCCTCTGGCTTCCACTTGTTATTAATTTTACTTAACTTAGCAGGGGCTTTTGGCAATGCTATCTTAAGTCCTTGTATATCGTATATTTCGCCTATTTGACCTGTCTTACTTATTACAACAATATCATTTTCTTTATTGTATCCATATTCCCATTTCTTAGCTTTATTAAGCCTAGAGATGGTTGTAAGTTTTACAGGCTCTACTATTTTATATAAAGTTTGCTCGTACATTATTTAGATCTTTTTTCTGCAAACCCACTAAATGATTTCTGAATCATTTCCTCTTTCGGCTTATCGTCAAGCATATCTTGCTCATCTTTTATTCTATTAAGAATTTCAAAGGCATCAAATATAGCTAACTTTTTAGTAGCCGCGGCGTTTTTAAGTCTATCAGCTGATATGTCGTCCCCTGAATCTACAATCTTTTCTCCTGCAACCTTTATTAACTCCTCAACTGCTTTGTGACCAGCTTGGATTATATTCAACTTCGTTTCCTTGATGTCCATATTTAATTGTAATTTGATTGGATGGCACTCTATATAGTCTTTCGCCTTCAATAAAGAATTCATATTCCATACCTACTTTAAAAGAAACCAATGTGTCTCTTTCCACGCTGCCATCAGTATATTTGATTATGCCTTTACCAGGCTTTTCAAAATCTATAGAAAACATTTTGTCTTCCTTTATTGGTTTTATAAAACAAAAACCTTTTTCAGCTTTCCAAATGCCTTTTCTTTTATAAGCATATATTTGATCTGGTTGAGCGAAATACTTATCTTCTGCGTAGTAGCTTTTACTATTTTTTTCTTTGCCTCTAATGTCGTAAAATCTTCTAAAAACATTATGATGCAAAATAACTTCGTCTCCTTCTTTTATGCTTGTTTCAACAGCTAGCGGCTTTGATAGTACAACACCTTGTCTACTTACGTAATTATGATTTTGAAGCTCTGTGTTTAAAAGCAACTCGCTTCCGTCTATATTTTTAGCTGAAGTTGATCTTCCAGATTTAGGCTTAACTATAAAATTAAAAATTGATTTCATTAATATTGTAAGTCATATTCAATTGCGATTGCCATGTTCTTATTAAAATCTTTCCAAGGCAATAACTCGTTTCCTTTTTGTATATATATAGAGTACTGATTATCTTCTTCTATTATATTAGCTATAGTATGACCACCATACACTTCCTGTCCAACAGAATAGTGCATGGCGTCATT
>UPTN01000936.1_pt1 | contig 13764 bp, 15 predicted proteins | sample 2160111 | NCBI WGS metagenome assembly UPTN01 (sample SAMN06265058, study PRJEB28932) | marine metagenome | isolation source: Columbia River Estuary | place: USA:Columbia River Estuary, USA | collected 2014-05-05 | reverse complement strand
AAGAGGCAATGGCCAAACTACCCGCAAGCGCTAGCATCGAGATCGAAAACGACCCCGATGACGCCCCCTTTCTATAGGGCGTGATGTACAGAAAAAGGGGCCGGATACATTTATTTATGTGTATCCGGCCCCTTTTTTGTAGATGACTGAAATTGACACCTGGCTGATAGCCTGCAAGCTGCAATCAACAGACACTCAGAAAAATATTGGATATAAACCGCCCTGCGCACAAAAAGTAAGCCTGGTTTAGGCGTAATTTATGGGGTAACACTGCCTTGTGCCGGGCCCTGGCCAACAACCAACGACTTGTCAGTCTCCATGCCGGGATTTGAGCACCTCAACCACCGAACCAAGCTCTACTTTGCGGCTTCGCAATAACACCAGCAAATGATAAATGAGGTCGGCTGACTCGTTGATTAACTCATCGTTATCCCCGGCCACTGCCGCCAGCGCGGCTTCTACACCCTCTTCGCCCACTTTTTGCGCGATGCGCTTGGTGCCCGCTTCAAACAACCGGGTGGTGTAACTGCCCAATGGTCTTTTTTCGTCGCGCTTGGCGATCACACGCTCTAGTTCGGCCAAAAAAGCCAGCTCCGGCAAGACCCTTCCTTCACGATCAAAACAACTGGCGGTACCCAGATGGCAAACAGGGCCTTCGGGGCGGGCCCTTACCAACAGGCAATCCCGGTCGCAATCGGTATTAACGTCCACCAGGTCAAGGTGGTTACCGGAGGTTTCACCCTTGGTCCAAAGCTGCTGTCGGCTGCGGCTCCAGAAAGTGACTTTGCCTGACTCCATGGTAGCTTCAAGCGCTTCCTCGTTCATAAAACCCTGCATGAGTACACGGCCATCGAAAGCGTCCTGCACAATAGCTGGAATCAAACCGTTCATTTTGTCCCACGCCAGATTTTTCGTATTCATAATCTCACTCCAATGCCTGCCGCAGATAACATGTGTTTCAATGCGGGTATCGGTACCTTGTTGCTGTGAAAGACGGTCGCCGCCAGGGCGCCGTCGACGTCGGCCTTGTTAAACACATCCACAAAATGGCTGGCACTACCGGCCCCGCCGGAAGCAATCAGCGGTATGGACAGAAGCGCTCTCGCCGCCTTAAGTTGCTCAATATCAAAACCCTGCCGGGTACCGTCGCTGCCCATGCAATTGAGCACGATCTCCCCGGCCCCGCGTCGACTGACCTCTGTGATCCAGTCGAGGGTCGTGCGCCCGGTCTGTTGCATCTGGTCTGGAATTCCGGTCATTTGCCGTGTCACCCATTGCCCGTCGTGGCGCACCGAATCAACACCAACCACCACGCACTGGCTGCCAAAGGCTTTTACCAATTCATCGATCAGTTCCGGCCGTTGCACTGCGGGGGTGTTGATTGATATCTTGTCGGCACCCTGCTGCAGGACTTTGCGAGCGTCTTCCACCGAGCGAATGCCACCTGCCACACAAAATGGAATATCAATCACCTCGGCCACGCGGGCCACCCAGTCGGCATCGACAGAGCGCCCTTGGGGGCTTGCGGTGATGTCGTAAAACACCAACTCGTCGGCGCCCTCGGCACTGTAACGGGTCGCCAATTCGATAATGCCTCCCATCACGCGGTGATCACGAAACTGTACGCCTTTGACAACCTGCCCGTCACGAATATCCAGACAGGGAATAATACGCCGCGCCAGTTGACCGGTCATCGCAAGGTGTCCAGTGCTTCGGCCACCGTGAAGCGTTTATCTAATAATGCTTTTCCGGTGATCACACCAGACGCGCCGGTTGGCTTGAGCCGTTCCAAGTCATCCAGGCTGCTGACACCGCCGGACGCCTGTAACTGAAGCCGGGGGTAGCGGCGGGTAATTTCGCCATACAGCTCAAGATTGGGGCCATTGAGCGCACCGTCACGGCTAATGTCGGTACACAGCAGGTGAACAAGTCCGCCCGCGGAGAGTTCATCCAGCAATTGCCACAAATTCCTCTCGCCACGGCTGGTCCAGCCATGAATTCGCGGCCATGGCACACCGGCGTCATCAATTAAAACATCCAGCGCCGCTACCAACTTCTGTGCGCCGAACTGTTTCAGCCAGCCGACAAAACCAGCGCTGTCGGTCACACACAGACTGCCCATCACCACCCGCGCCGCGCCCGCGTCCAACCGTTGTGTGATGTCATTGCTATTGCGTACGCCGCCGCCGGTCTGAACCGATTGCGGGGCATTGCCAAGCAGCTTAAACAACGCTGATGTATCGGCATCGGCGCCGTCTCGCGAGGCCGCCAGATCCACCACGTGCAGCCACTCGGCGCCCGCCTGCGCATAACTCCGCGCGATATCTTCGGGCAAGGCGGGATAATGCGTAACCTGGCCGAAATCACCGTGCAATAAACGTACGCAGCGCCCGTCCAACAGGTCAATTGCCGGTATCAGTTTCATGTTAACTCCAAAAAGTTTGCCAGCAGTCTTGCCCCGCTCCGCGCAGACCGTTCCGGGTGAAACTGCACACCGTAAAAATTGTCCTTACGCACCACCGCGGCAAAAGACTCGCCATGGGTGCATGTGGCCAGGGTGGTATCACCAAGCGGCGCCCGGTAGCTGTGTACAAAATAGAACCAGGCCGACCCCGGCAACCCGGCCAGCAGTGGATCATCACGCACCGGCACAATCGTATTCCAGCCCATGTGCGGCACCCGCACGCCTGGTGAAGGTTTGAGTTTTTGCAGTGTTCCCGGCATCACCCCCAGGCAATCGACAGCGTCTTCATCCGATTTTTCAAACAACAACTGCATTCCCAGACAGATACCGAGCACGGGTTGCCGTAAATCGCGAATACACTGGTGTAAGCCCAGTTCGCGCAAACGCCTCATGGCTGCTCCGGCTGCACCCACACCGGGCAAAATGACGCGCTCTGCCCTCCGTATGGTGTCGGCATCTGCTGTAAATACCGGCTCTGCGCCCAACCGTTTTAACGCATGGGTGACGGAGCTGATATTAGCGCCGCCACTGTCAATAATGGCAATGGTCACGTGAGCACGCCCTTGGTGCTGGGCAACGCGGTACCCTGCCGGGCCAACGCTGGACGCAATGCCCGGCCCGCGCCTTTGAATAACGCCTCAACCATGTGGTGGGTATTCTCGCCGCTAACCTTCAAGTGCAGCGAGCACCGCAGGGACTGACTTAACGATGCGAAAAAGTGACGCACCATCTCAGTGGACATCGCACCGACCGTGTCGCGCGGAAAATCGGCTTTAAATTGAAATGCCGGACGTCCGGAAAGGTCAATTGCCACCTCGGCGAGCGATTCGTCCATCGGCAGCACAAAACCATACCGGCCAATACCACGGCGTTCACCCAAGGCTTCATCCAATGCCTGCCCCAGCGCCAGCGCGCAGTCTTCAACGCTATGGTGCTCATCAATTTCAAGGTCGCCTTTACAGCTTAACTGCAGGCGAAAGCCCCCGTGGGAGGCCACCTGATCAAGCATATGATCAAAAAAACCAATACCGGTATCGATCTGGTTTTCACCGCTGGCGTCCAAATCTACCAACACGCTAATTTGGGTCTCGTTGGTGTTTCGCTGCACCGTCGCGCGTCTGGGGCGGGTGCAAAGCTGGTGCGCAATGGCATCCCAGCCCTGCCCGTCAGGGCCGCAAAGAATTCCGCCGATGCCCATGTTATCCGCCAACTGCAAATCGGTTTGCCGATCGCCAATCACCCAACTGTCGGCAAAATCCAACTGACCTGACTTGAGGTAATCGAGCAACATGCCAATACCCGGTTTGCGGGTAGCGGCGCCGTCCTGCTCAAAATGCGGATCAATGTGTTCAGCCACAAACTCAATCCCTTGCGAGGTGAACAGCGACAGCATCTTGTCGTGCGGCGGTTGAAACTTTTCCCAGGGGTTTGAAGCAGTGCCGAGACCATCCTGATTACTGACAATCACAAACTCGTAGCCGGCCGCCTTGAGTTTCAGCAACGCGGGGATAACCCCTTCAACAAGCTCCAGCTTCTCCAGGCTGTCGATCTGTTTGTCCTCCGGTTCAATAATCAGAGTTCCATCACGGTCCAGAAACAGTATCCGGCGATTTTTGTTGTTCATTGCAGCTCTCCGTAAGCTTGCAGGGCGTTTTTCAAGACTGTCATTTCGTCTGGGCTGCCTATGGTCAGGCGCACACAACCCTCGAGTTGTGCCTGCGCGCTGAAATTACGAATTTGAATCGATTTTGAAGCACACCAACTCACCAGTCCGTCGGCATCGGCCACACGCGCAAGGATAAAATTGGCTTCACCCGGCCAGACATCGCTGATCCAGTCGCGCTGCAAAAGAAACTCAAGCAGGTCGGCCTTGCCTTGTCTGACCATCGTCACGAGTTTGCGTTGCCGGCCAATCGCGTCTCCGGAAACCGCCCGCAGGGCAGCGTCCACGGCGGGTGCGGTCAGCGGATATGGCGCCATGACACGTTGTAAAAGGTCGATAACCGCCGGGTTCGCAATCACAGCGCCACAACGCACACCCGCCGCGGCCCATGCCTTGGACAAGGTCCGCAACACCACCAACTGCGGCCACCGGCTTACCAGCTCAGCGGCAGAACCGGCATCACAAAACTCGATATACGCTTCATCCATCACCACCAGGGCTTTGTCCTCACATGCTGCAAGCACACCCTTAAGTTGCTCACGGCTGATCAGGTCTCCAGTGGGGTTATTCGGTGAGGTTAAGAAAACCAAACGCACACACGGGTCCGCGTCGACGGTCTGTCGTAACTTTTCAAAGTCGATCTGAAAACTGTTATCAGCCAGCCTTGGCACATCAATCACCCGCGCGCCCTGAATTGTGGCCGCAATGCGATACATACCAAAACAGGGTGTGCACTCAACGATGGCGTCCTGCCCCGCACGGCAAAAAACCCGCGTTAGTAAATCAATACCCTCATCGCTGCCGCGTGTAACCAGCACATTCGATGCATCCACCGCGTAGAGTTCCGCCAGGCGGGATTTAAGCGCGACCGGCTGCGGAGACGGATAACGGTTGAGCGCCAGGCGCGTCCAGTCCGGATCATCTACCAGTACGAACGGCGCTTCATTGGCATTTAAAAGAATGCCGTCGGCAGCCGCGCTATTACGGGCCGACGCGTAGGCTTTCATGGCCACAATTTCCGCGCGCGCGATGCTGTAAATATCCATTACTGTGAACCGTTCTTATCGTTAAGCCGGTATTGCACGGCCATGCGGTGAGCATCCAGACCCTCGGCCTCTGCCAACGTGATAACGCATGGACCAACCAGCCGCAAACCAGAGCTGCTGGCGCGCTGTAGTGTCATACGCCGCAAAAAATCATTCACCGACAGGCCGCTGTAAGCCCGCGCGTAACCATAGGTGGGCAACACATGGTTGGTACCCGAGCAGTAATCACCCAGTGATTCGGGTGTCCAGGGCCCGATAAATACCGACCCGGCCACGGTCACCCTGTCGGCCATGCGATCTGCTTCCCGGCAGTTCAATATAAGGTGCTCCGGGGCATAGCGGTTGCTGATCGCTACCGCCTCAACCATGGACGCCACCTGTATACGTCGGAGGTACTTTAATGATTGTTCAAGTATCAACGCGCGCGGCAAGGCAGCTGCCATGCCGGGCAAAAGACGGCCTACCTCTTCCAATAAGGCCGGACTGTCACTAATGACAATGGCCTGTGAATCGGGCCCATGTTCGGCCTGCGAAAGAAGATCCCAGCACACTGCGGTCGCGTCAGCACTGTCGTCGGCGATGACGAGCACTTCCGACGGCCCTGCCGGCATATCGCGTGCCGCGCCGCCCGGCAAGGCTGAGATTTGTTGCTTGGCCTCGGTCACCCATGCGTTACCCGGCCCAAACAGCTTGGCACAGGACGGCACACTTTCCGTCCCCAGGCCCATGGCGGCAACCGCCTGAGCCCCGCCAATCTTGAACACTCGCTTAATACCGCAGCGCGCCGCTGCCGCCAAAATAGCTGGCGGTACGCGCCCTTCCTTGTTTGGCGGGGTACACAGAATAGTTTGCTCACAACCGGCAATACGCGCCGGCACGGCCAACATCAAGACCGTTGATATTAGCGGCGCGGTGCCGCCAGGCACATACAGACCCACAGGCGATATCGGCAGATAGCGGGCCTCGCAACGTAAACCGGGTGCGGTTTCCATGCTCAGCACAGTGGGCATGCCGGCGCTGTGAAATTTCTCAATGCGCGCGATGGCCTCATCCATAGCCTGTAATAGCTCAACATCAACGCCCGCTTCAGCGCCGGACCACTCTTCCGGCCCTACTTCAAGCTGCTGCAGCCTGACACCATCAAATTGCTCACCCAGACGGCGCACAGCGTCGTCGCCACCCTCACGGACCTGCGAGATGATACCGCTAACCGCTGCCGCAATATTGGAATCGGGCAGTGGCGGACGCTGCATTACAGTGCCGCGCACAGCCTCGTCAGTGGCGGACCAGTCGATTGATGGCGGAATACTGATGTTCATGTGCTGCTTCCCTAGCCCAGCATTTTTTCGACGGGCATGACCAAAATGGCCGAAGCACCCACTTTTTTAAGAGCCTCCAAGTGCTCCCAAAACAATGCTTCACGGCAAACAGCGTGCAATGCCACGCGATCCGGGTCACCTTCAAGGTTCATCAGGCTGGGGTTTTCTGCGCCAGGTAACAAGCGGGTAATTTCCTCAACGGCGCTGCGGGGTGCGTGCAACATGACATATTTGCTTTCCGCCGCCTGCAAAACACCATCAAGACGCGCCAGCAGTTGTTCAAGAAGTTGCTGTTTTTCACCCGGCAAATCACCTTCCCGCGCATACAATGCCGCGGTGCTTTCAAACAGCATCTCCAACTCGACCAGGTGGTTGGCACGCAAGGTGGTGCCCGTGGACACGAGGTCCGAAATGGCTTCCGCTGTACCCAGACCCGGCGCAATTTCCACCGAACCTGAAAGCTTAACCATTTCTGCGCTGATACCGCGCTCGGCAAGCAGTTTATTGGTCAGGGCCGGATAGCTGGTAGCAATGCGGCAACCGTTGAGGTCGGCAACTGAAGCAATGGCGGTTTGTTCGGGAACCGCGATCGACAGGTGACAACCGCCAAAACCCAGCGGCCGAAGCTCCTGTAACCCGGTGCCATCGCGTTCGTACATTACCTCCATCGCGATATTCTGGCCAACGATGCCGAGGTCGCATACGCCGTCGAGCAATATGCGCGGTATATCGTCATCACGAACCAACAACAGATCCACCGGAAAATCCTGTCCGTACCAGTAGAGTTTATCTTTGCTGCGGGCAAACTTCAGACCACAGTTTTGCAATAGCGCCAATGACCGATCTGAAAGCCTTCCTGACTTTTGAATCGCTATCCTTATCCTGTTCATTACTTACTTCCCTGCCTTTTCTCGGCGAATTGCCAGACGGTAACCACCCTCACCCATATTAAGAAACCGCGCCACACGACCAATCGTGGTGACACTGACACCGGTAATATCGCTGATTTCGCGGTAACTCCGGCCTTCCTTGAGTAACGATGCTGTCCACCAACGATCCACAATGGCTTCAACTTCAGATGGGGTACAAAGATCCAGTAAAAACTGCCGGACCTCGCTTGGGTTTTCGAGCGTTAAAAAAGCCTTGTACAAAGATTGTGCCGCGGCTTTTAACGCCTTTTTTTGCTGTTCATTATGCTGTTTCATGTTTGTACCAATGTAATAGCGTGTTAATACACTAATACATAGTTTAAACCTGTCCGCACACATTGCAAGCACTATTGATGTGCACTCACATATCCGCTGAGGTCAGATCTCCGCAGGTTGTCACATGGGGCATAGAGTCGCCCCGCCGATGTCATGTCAGGATGAGGTTATTGAACATAACAGGTAGGCGCTTATTTACAGCAACACTTTATGTTGTGCATATAAGCTCTTGTACTTTATATTGTTATGATATATTGTGCTTGCAGCCTTGGCGCAGTTGTACCAGTAGAAACCATTTACTGATAGACATGGAGTGTCGGTCGATCAACATGGGCGCCGCGGCAGTTTTAAACTTCCTGCCCTATCAACTCCAGCTTACGATCCCTTGAAAGTTTCTTAATTGCCCACTCGCGTTGTTGAGCGCTGCTGCGGTCTGGATGACTCTCGGTATAAATAACTCGCACGGGCTGCCTGCCGCGAAAAAACCGTGCCCCCTTGACGGTACCGCAATGCTCCGCAAAACGGCGTTCTACATCTGTGGTTACACCGGTGTACAAGCTGCCGTCACTGGCCTCTATCATGTAGACAAACCACCCCATATCACTTTCCGTCGAGTCTGTAAGGTACAATTATAGAACGTTTGAGCTGCTTACCCGGGGCATAGGCATGACAACAATAACCATCATCTTTGTCCTTGTGCTGTTGACCGCAACAACCTGGTTGTATAACCGACTGGTACGTAACCGCAACCGGGTGAGCGAAGCCTGGGCCGGCATCGATGTCCAATTGCTAAAGCGCGCTGAACTGATACCCAACCTGGTACAAACCGTCAAAGGCTACACGGCCCATGAGTCCAGTGTCCTCGAGGATGTCGCCCGCATTCGTGGTAACGCCGACAACCGTCCCAAGACCCGCGCCAAACAGGAAACCGAACTGTCCAGGTCGCTGGGGCGTTTGTTCGCTTTGGCAGAAGATTACCCCGACCTCAAAGCCAGCAACGGGTTTCAGCAATTACATGCCAGCCTGGTCGAAATAGAAGACCACCTGCAGTACGCGCGTCGTTACTACAATGGCGCGGTAAGGGATAACAACAACCTCGTAGAAGCATTTCCCGCCAATATTCTCGCCAACATTTTCAGGTTCTTTCCTGCCGATTTTTTTGAAATTGAACTGGCCTCACAAAGAAGCGTACCCGATGTCCATATTTGAACGCCGCAACAAGCTAAGCATTGGGGGGCTTTTCATTTGCACGTGGCTTTTCATCAGCGGCATTGCGGCAGCCGATGAGCGTATTCTGAACTACCAGTCCGATATCATGGTAAACACGGACGGCACGCTTATCGTCACCGAAACGCTCCGGGTGCACGCCGAAGGCATTAACATTCGCAAAGGCATATTCAGAGATTTCCCCACCCGCTACAAAGACCGGCTTGGCAATTATTACCAAGTGGGTTTTGATGTGCTGGGGGTACAGCGTGACGGTATAGAGGAGACCTTCCAAGTCGATGCTATCGACAATGGCGTGCGCGTCAAAATCGGCAACCCCAACCGCACACTCAGCCACGGCATTCACAGCTATCGCATACGTTTTCAGACCACTCGTCAGCTCGGCTTTTTTACAGATCATGATGAACTCTACTGGAATGTCACGGGTAATGCCTGGGCGTTTCCTATTGATCAGGTCGTTGCCCGCATTGAACTGCCCTCGCCGGTGCAGGAGTCCGACCTGCGTACCGACTTGTATACCGGTCAGCAGGGTGAAATCGGTAGCAATGGAACATCGCGGGTGATCAACGAATACAGCGCGGAGTTTCAGACCACCCGGAGTTTACGGCCCTACGAGGGCATGACCGTTGTGCTGGGCTGGCCAAAAGGCATTGTAAAAGAGCCAACCACAGCAGAACGGGCTCGTTATTTTCTGCAGGATAACGGCTCGGCGCTGGTTCTGATAATGGGCTTGCTGGCACCACTGACCTGGTACCTGTGGGCATGGAAGCACTATGGCCGTGACCCTGAGAAAGGCATCATCATTCCACTTTTTAAAGCACCACCAGGCTTATCACCCGCCGGTTGTAGCTATATTCGCAAAATGTCTTTCGGCAAACAGGCCTTTACCGCGGCCATCGTCAGCCTTGGCGTCAAGGGCTATCTGGAAATCCATGAAGAGGATGACGAGTTCACGCTCCGTCTCAAACCCACGCCGGTTAACGGTCGCGCCAGCAAAGGTGAGCGAGGGCTCATGACTGAATTATTCAAAGAGAATACTGAAGTCACCCTGAAACAGGAAAATCACCAACGCTTCACGCGAGCACGCAGCGCGCTGCACAAGGCGCTCAAGGCCGAACATGTCGGCCGCGTATTCAACCTCAATACTTACTACGCGTTACCCGCTGCGGGAATGACCATTCTGGCCGCGATCATCGCCGCACCCCTGCACGGCGGGCCGTTGGTCTGGGTTTTGTTTGCAGCCATGTCCGTCACCCTGCACATTGCGTTTGTCGTGTTGATGCGCGCACCAACACCCGCCGGGCGCCAAATCATGGATCAAATTGAGGGCTTGAAAATGTACCTCGACACCGCCGAACAAGACCGCCTCGACCGCATGCGTTCACCGCAACTTACCCCGGAAGTCTTTGAAGCATTTCTACCCTACGCCTTTGCCTTGGGTGTTGAAAACAACTGGTGCACGCGGTTCGGCAGCGAGTTTCCGCAAGACGCCGCCGACAACACCACCGCCTACCACCCGGGATGGTACAGCGGCCGTTATAACGGCATAACCGGTTTGCACCACCTGGGCAACAGCTTCAACAGCAGCTTTTCCTCGGCAATATCCTCAGCCTCTACGCCGCCAGGGTCATCATCCGGTTCAGGCGGCGGGGGTTTTTCCGGCGGCGGAGGCGGCGGGGGTGGCGGCGGCGGGTGGTAAAGGCGAGAATAACAATATGAACAAGCAGCCCAACTCAGAATTGTGTTTCGTTTGCGGCCGGGATAACCCGGCCGGACTTTATTTACAGTTCTACGATAATGGCAAAGATGAGGTTTACTGCGACTACACCGTGCCAAGCCGCTATCAAAGCTATCCCGGTACGGTTCACGGCGGCATCCTGGCCTCGATGCTCGATGAGGTGGTCGGTCGCGTCGCGATTATCGGCGACCATCATCACTTCATGGTATCGGTCAAGCTGCAAGTGCTCTACCGGCATCCTGTACCTGTCGAGACCCCGCTTAAAATCAGGGGCCGCATTGTGCGTATCAGCGGCCGCAGGGGCAAAGCCCAGGGCGAGATTATTTTGCCCGACGGCAAGGTCGCCTGCGAAGCGGCCATTACGCTGGCAGATATACCGCGCGCCATGTTGTCGGAAACCAACTTCGAGCAACTCGGCTGGCACGTTGACCCGTGACCAAGCAAACATCACATGCCTCTCTTTGTTCTCGCGCAGATGACAAACCCAACAGCAATGACATTCCAACGAGCACAAAGGTAGCCTGAACCCATGCATCTGGGCCTGTCCGCATTACTCGACTTTTACCGCGCTCATCAAACCGATGACGCGTTGGTACTGGGCACTGTTATTGCCACCGAAGGCTCTACCTACCGTAAACCCGGCGCCATGATGCTGATCGCCATGGACAGCAGCTATCGCGGCCTGATTTCCGGTGGTTGTCTCGAGTCCGACCTGGCATCGCATGCCAAAGCCGTCTTTGCAGACGGTCAAACACGCGAAGTGTGCTACGACATGAGCCAGGGTGACGATTTCGCCTGGGGGCTTGGTCTCGGTTGTGACGGCATTATCCGCCTGATGCTGCAACGCTTGGACCGGCCTACTGGTTTCGGCTTTCTCGTGGCGCTCAATCAGGCTTGGAAACTCAAATCGCACGGCCTGCTAAGCCTGGTCACAGCAAGCGATGACCCAGCGCATCCCGCAGGAAGTTTTTCGCTCTTATGCGAAGATAATATAGATGCTGGCAACACCACGTTGATGGAGAGCTTGCAGGCACAGCAAGGCACCTTGTTTTCCGGCGGCCATGACATGTCCCGACGCTATTGGTACGACAGCCTCGAATTTGGCCAGGGCAAGGTCGAGCTTTTACGAATCCCCATTATGCCGCCCCCCACAGTCCTGATATGCGGCGCGGGCCACGATGCTGTTCCGCTTACCCGCCTGGCCGTGGAAATGGGCTGGCGTTGCACCGTGGTCGACCACAGACCCGGTTTTGCCCGCGCTGACCGCTTTCCTTCCGCTTGCGAGGTTCAAGTGTTGCAAGCCTCTGAGCTAGGCAACCACGTTGCCCTGAAAGACATCGATGCCGCGGTAGTGATGACCCATCACCTTGGACACGACCGCCAATACCTTGCACAGGTCGCGGCAGAACAAGTCCCGTATATCGGTCTGTTGGGCCCGCGCGCGCGGCGCGATCGATTGCTTGCTGAAATCAATGCCGTGGATACCCATGTTCACGGCCCCGCCGGTCTGGATATCGGTGCCGAAATGCCCGAATCCATCGCCCTGGCCATCATTGCCGAAATTCACGCTTTTCTGAACCGGCGTGACGGCCGCATGCTATCTGGTAACCACACATGAACCTACCTTTACTAAGTGTCCTTATTCCTGCGGCGGGTGCCAGCACCCGTTTGGGCGCAACAAAACAACTGCTCAAATACCGTGGAAAATCACTGCTTCAAAACGCGGTGAATGCCGCGAACGCAATAGACCCCGAAGAAATCATTGTGGTCACGGGTGCCAATTTTGAGGCTGTGCAAGCGGCAGTCCATCACCCCACGGTACACTGGATACATAACGCGTGGTGGTCCAGCGGCATGGGTCATTCCATTGCTCTCGGCGCGGCAGCATTAAGCCCGTCATCAACAGGACTGATGGTCCTGCTTTGCGACCAGTGGCGCATTCAGCCAAAAGATCTGCAAACATTGCTGCAAATCTGGCGTGCCAACCCGCAACGCATCGTGGTTGCCGAGGTTGCCGGGGTTTGCATGCCGCCAGTCATTTTCCCCGCAAGCTGCTTTGAACAACTGCAAAACCTGTCGGGCGACCAAGGCGCGCGAAGCATCATCGACGCACACCCTGAACTGGTCATACCCATACCGATGAAAAACGCAGCATTTGACCTGGATACCAAAGAACAGTTGGAAGCCATGGAAAAACAAACAGATACCGCCTTCAAGAAGCCCCATGACGACCAGAGCCCGGACTAATAACTATGTCGTCATGGGTTTAATAGACTGCTAACCGCCTCACAATAAAGGCAGAACCCCATCACCCAAAAGCAGTAAACCACCCAACGCGGCAAGATTCGGGCCACTTGCGCGTGCGAGCCCTCTATACAGCATTTTATTTCGCTTGTAATTGATTCATGTCATTTAAATACATCTTTTATGTTGAAATCACCCTGTTTGATACAAATATTCAGGCCAGATGATATTTTACGATTCAATCACGGCAAGAAGTGCACTAGATCAGACCAAAACAACATAATTAAATATTGATTTGATTGAAGTTATGGAGGTTCATAACTTGAACATTCATATCACATTTTTAATTGTTTTAACGATGCTTTTAGTAGTAAACAGCCCCCCTCTTGATGCCATCACCGTCACCGGCACAAAACATGATCTGTCCGCCAACCCATCGATCAAAGGCGGGCTTAGCGCCTGCGCCTATTGCCACGGCGCGCATAACAACACCGTAACGCAGATACCTCTGTGGGGCAGAACCGATGACTCAAATGAGTTCAAGCTTTACGCCAGCACGACTCTTCGCGGCACCGTAGAACCACCGGGAGTCATGTCACGCGTCTGCCTGTCCTGTCATGACGGCAGCATCGCCTTAGATGCCGTGCTGGGTTCAACCGGCACACCGGGAAACGACATGAACACCCTGTTTCCGGGCAGTCCCGCTATCATCGGCAGAGATCTCAGCGATGATCACCCGGTTGGGGTGTCAATAAGCACTCATTCTGCGGGGCTCAGGGATGCTGCCACCATCACCGGTGCTGGCCTGAAGCTTTATGCGGGCAAGGTTGAATGCGCTTCGTGCCACGATGTACATGG
>UPTN01000932.1_pt1 | contig 13831 bp, 16 predicted proteins | sample 2160111 | NCBI WGS metagenome assembly UPTN01 (sample SAMN06265058, study PRJEB28932) | marine metagenome | isolation source: Columbia River Estuary | place: USA:Columbia River Estuary, USA | collected 2014-05-05 | reverse complement strand
TGTTACAGACAGAGTTTTACACGTAGATTTTTACCAATTATTTGAAGATAAAGAAATCGCAATGGACATTCCTGTGCGTTTAAATGGAAACTCTAAAGGTGTTAAGAATGGTGGTGTGTTAAGAAAAAATAATAGAAAGCTTCGTGTAAAAGCACTTCCAACAAACCTGCCAGATACAATTGAAATAGATATTACAGAATTAAAAATTGGTGGTAAAGTTTATGTAGGTGATTTAGACCAAGAAAAATACAGATTTTTACATACAGATAATACGGTTGTTTGTCAAGTTAAGACAGCTAGAACTGCGGTTGTGGAAGATGAGGACGAAGAAGAAGGTGAAGAAGGTGCAGAAGGTGCAGTAGCAGAAGGTGCAGAAGGTGCAGCTCCAGCAGCAGAAGCAGCTCAATAATAAATTCAATTTATTTATAATATCAAAAAGCATTCTGTTAATTCAGGATGCTTTTTTACTTTTACATAATATATGTGTACATGGTTTAATTGGTTATTTGGAAAAGAAAGAGCTACTTCCACTGAAGATAATGAAGAAATGAAAAAATATTTAATTGTTGGACTTGGTAATATTGGTGAAAAATATGAACATACAAGGCATAATATTGGGTTTAAAATATTAGATTACTTTAGTTATAAAGAAGACCTTATCTTTAAAACTGAGAAACTTGCCGATAGAGCAGAGTATAAATTAAAAGGACGTTTGTTTGTTTTTATTAAACCAAATACATTTATGAATTTAAGCGGTAAAGCTGTACAATATTGGTTAGCAAAAGAAAACATTCCGTTAGAGAATTTATTAGTTATAACAGATGATTTAAATTTACCTTTTGGTAGTATGCGATTAAAAAACAAAGGGAGTGATGGAGGTCATAATGGATTGAAAGATATTCAAGATAAATTAAATACAACAAAATATAATCGTTTTAGATTTGGAATAAGTGATGCCTTTGGGAAAGGCAGGCAGGTTGATTATGTATTAGGTGAATGGACAGATGATGAAAATGAGAAATTACCAGAACGATTAGAGAAAAGTAAAGAGCTAATTAAGTCATTTGTATTAGCAGGAATCAATAATACAATGAACATGTTTAACGGAAAATAATCACTAAGCTTGAAAATAAAAACTGCTTCAGATTATAAATTACTATCCAACTCAGTCGTAACTATTGGAACATTTGATGGTGTACATGTAGGGCATAAAAAAATAATTAACAGATTGGTTAATATTGCGAAGGAAGAGAAATTACAAGCCATTGTCTTGACGTTTTTTCCGCATCCACGAATGGTAGTTCAAAAAGATACTAACATCAAAATGATTAATACCATTGATGAGAAATCAGATTTGTTAGAATCTGAAGGCGTTGATCATTTGGTAGTAAAAAAATTTACTAAAGATTTTTCGAGACTCTCGGCTCAAGAATATGTTAGAGATATCTTAGTCAACACATTACATGTAAAGCATATTATAATTGGATATGATCATCACTTTGGAAGAAATAGAACAGCCAATATTGATGACCTCAAGGCATTTGGAGATATTTATGATTTTAAAGTCACAGAAATATCTGCTCAAGATATTAATGAAGTAACCGTAAGTTCAACTAAAATTAGAAAAGCGTTGAATGAAGGAGATATTAAATCTGCAAACGCCTTTTTAGGTTATAATTTTATGCTTACAGGAACAGTAATAAAGGGCAAAGGTCTTGGAAAAAAGATTGGATTTCCAACAGCAAATATAAAGATTGAAGAATCTTATAAGTTAATTCCAAAAAAAGGAGTTTATGTGGTGAAATCACAAATTGATGAAAACACGACATTATATGGAATGATGAATATAGGAACTAACCCAACTGTAAATGGAACAACCCAGTCTATAGAGGTTAATTTCTTTGATTTTTCAAATAGTATTTATGACACTCAATTAAAGATTGAAATTTTAGAACGTTTACGCGACGAGCAAAAATTTAATTCAATTGAAGATTTAAAAATACAATTGGGTCTTGATATGAAAAATTCGAATCAATTTTTGAATCAAAATAATGCTTAATCGCTGGTTGTTTAAACATATCGACAATAGCGCACTTATAATTTTCAGAGTTTTTTTTGGCTTATTAATTACCTTAGAGTCCTTTGGAGCAATTGCAACTGGCTGAGTAAAAAAAACCTTAATAGAACCACAATTCACCTTTTCATTTATAGGCTTTGAATGGTTGCAACCTCTTCCTGGAAATTGGATGTATGTATACTTCGCTATTATGGGAGTTTTTGGTATTGGAGTTATGTTAGGTTATAAATATAAAACGAGTATCATAGTATTTACTATACTTTGGGCTGGCGTTTATTTTATGCAAAAATCATCCTATAATAACCATTATTATTTATTGGTTTTACTTAATGTGTTTATGTGTGTGTTACCTGCAAATACATATTTTTCATTAGATGTTAAACAAAACCCTTCTCTTATAAAACAAAGTATGCCGCGATGGTGTAGCTTTATTATTATATTTCAAATGGCCATTGTTTATATATATGCATCAATTGCTAAATTATACCCAGATTGGCTTGACACATCAGTTATGGAAATATTAATGAGAGGTAAAAAAGACTATTATATAATAGGAGAAGTTCTGCAGGAAAAGTGGTTGCATTATGTGCTAGCTTATGGAGGTATTTTATTTGACCTTCTTATTATCCCTTTATTACTATGGAAGACAACTAGAAAATGGGTTTTTATTACAGCTATTTTCTTTCATTTATTCAATTCTGTAGTATTTCAAATTGGAATTTTTCCATACATGTCCATAGCGCTATGTGTATTCTTTTTTGAGCCCAAAACTATTCAGAAAATATTTTTTAAAAGCAAGTCTTTCTATGATAAATCTGAGGTAATTGTACCAAGGTGTAATAAGTTTTTTACTCTTGTTTTTGGACTATATTTTTTGGTGCAAATTGGTTTGCCCTTGCGTCATTGGTTTATAAAGGATAATGTGTTATGGACGGAAGAAGCTCATCGCTTATCATGGCGTATGATGCTACGCTCAAAATACGGAACTGCGAAGTATACCATTGTGGATAAGGAAACTAATCAAGAAACAGTTATAAAACTAGACGATTATTTAACTAAAAAGCAACAGAAATTAGCCAGTTCTCGTCCAGATATTATTTGGCAATTTGCACAACTATTAAGAACTAAATTTGAAAAAGAAGGACAAAAGATTGCGGTGTATGTGGATTGCAAAATAAGCGTAAATCGAAAACCTTTAAAACCTCTTATTAACCCTGAGGTGGATTTGGCTTCTGCCAATTGGAATGTCTTAAAACATAATGATTGGATTTTACCTTCAAATCTAGATTGAATTACTCAGTAATTGCGTAAATTTGTTCCTTAAATTTTTTGCCAAATGTTACAAGTACCTTTTATTAGAGAACATCAAGAATTAGTAATTGAGCGTTTAAAAAAACGTAATATCGATGCTACTGAAATGATTACTGATGTAATTAAACTTGATGAGAGTCGTAGACAAATTCAAACGGAATTAGATAATAGTTTGGCTGAATCAAATACGCTGTCCAAAGAAATAGGTATGCTTTATAAGTCTGGTAAGGCTGATCAAGCAAATGAAATAAAAGGAAAAACTGCTCGATTAAAAGAAGATGCGAAAGTCTTAACTGAGAGATTAAATAATACTGTAGAAGAATTAGAAAAACTACTTTATAAAATACCTAATGTTCCGAACGAGAGTGTTCCTACAGGAAGCACAGATGAAGATAATGAAGAAATATTTCGTGAAGGGGATATTCCAAAATTAGCAGCTAATGCTCAGCCACACTGGGAATTAGCAAAAAAATATGACATTATAGATTTTGAACTAGGAACAAAAATAACTGGGGCTGGGTTTCCAGTATATAGGGGTAAAGGCGCGAAATTACAGCGCGCATTAATTAATTATTTTTTAGATAAAAATACGGCTGCAGGATACGATGAAGTGCAGGTGCCACATTTAGTTAATGAAACTTCAGGTTATGGGACAGGACAGCTGCCGGACAAGGAAGGACAAATGTATCATGTTAATAGTAATGGAGATAATTTATATTTAATTCCTACAGCTGAAGTTCCTGCAACCAATTTATTTCGTGGTGATATTTTAGCTGAAGCTGATTTACCAAAAGCAATTACAGCATTTACACCATGTTTTAGAAGAGAAGCGGGAAGTTATGGTGCTCACGTGCGCGGTTTAAATAGATTACATCAATTTGATAAGGTTGAAATTTTAAGAGTTGAACATCCTGAACGCTCTTATCAAGCCCTAGATGAAATGGTGAATCATGTGAAAACTATTTTACAAGAATTAAAACTACCGTATCGAATATTAAGACTTTGTGGTGGTGATTTGGGTTTTACATCTGCACTTACGTATGACTTTGAAGTTTTTTCAACAGCTCAAGATAGATGGCTAGAAGTATCTTCTGTCTCTAATTTTGAAACGTTTCAAGCCAATCGTTTAAAATTACGGTTTAAAAATAGTGACGGAAAAAGTCAATTGGCTCACACTCTAAACGGAAGTTCATTAGCACTGCCAAGAATTTTGGCTAGTATTTTAGAGAACTATCAAACCGAAAATGGTATTGATATTCCAAATGTTTTAGTTCCTTACACTGGGTTTTCTTCAATTGAATAAATTGTAAATTATTTTAAAAAGTAGGAAAAAGACTATTTTAAAATCGATAAAGTGTACAAAAAAGACGTTGTTTAACGAATTTTCGTATTTTTTCTTGGTTTTACACAATAAATGTTACAAGTTAGTAGTCCCAAATCTAAATAACCTACTAATTATGAAAAATATAAAAAGATTAATACTATTGACAACCCTAGTGGTTTTGATCGTTAAAGTTGTTTTATAAATTAAAATATTGATTTATAAAGAACTAAGATTTTAATAGTTTCTTACAGAATATTTGAATCATATTTAAAATATGGTTAACAGCACATTTATTTTGCATCGTAAAACCTGAACTTTTGTTCAGGTTTTTTTTATCATAATATTCACAATATCAAAAGTTCAGTTTAGTTATATTTACACTTGATATGAACAGATTAATTTACATACTATTCTTTTTTTGCAGTTTAATATCGTTTTCTCAAAACGAGGAATTAGCTAAGGAGTATTTTGATAGAGGTGAATTTCAAAAAGCTCTAATTTCATATCAAAAGTTGTTTGAACAAAAAAAAGGAAATGTCAATTACTTTATTAAAATTGTTGAAATTCATCAGCAACTTGAAAGCTTTGATGTTGCAGAAAAAATGCTTCTTGATAGAACATCTCAAAGTGAAAACCCACAATTTTATGTAGACTTAGGTTACAACTATCATCTCAAAAATCAGCAAGAAAAAGCTGAAGAGTATTATAAATATGCAATTGTAAAAATAGATGAAAACCCAATTTATGGTTATTATGTAGCACGAAGGTTTGAAGTACATGCTTTAATCGATAATGCTGCTCTAGCCTATGAACGATCCATGGAGTTGCGTCCAGAAGCAAATTACCACATTCAATTAGCACGTATTTATGGTGAACAAGGTAAGGTTGAAAAAATGTTTGTTAGCTATGTTAATTTTGTAGACAGAAAGAATTCTTATGTGAATCAGGCCAAACGCTCTTTTAGTGAATACATTTCTGAAAATAGTGAAGATGAGAATAATGGAATTTTACGTAAAGTACTTCTTAAAAAAATTCAAGAGCAACCTAATGTTTTGTGGAACCAATTATTAAGCTGGTTATATGTTCAACAACGTGAATATTCAAAAGCTTTTGCTCAAGAAAAAGCAATTTATAAACGCCAACAAGAAACTTTAAGAGGTATTATAGATTTGGCAAATTTAACCCTAGAGGAGGACATGCCTGAAGTTTCAACGGATATTTTAGTATACCTGATAGAAACAGCAGTGGATATTGAAACTATTGTAGATGCTTATAAAAGCTTGTTAGAGTTAGAGACTAAATATGCTTTAAAAGAACAATACAATAGCATTGACGAAAAATATAATGAGATTATAAATACGTTTGAAAACAGGCCAGAGATTGTTGATATTAAAGTGTCTCATGCACATTTTAAAGCGTTTTATTTAGACAAACCTGAAGATGCAATTGCCTATTTAAAAACAACCTTAAATGGAAAATTTAATCGCTTTCAAAAGGCAAAAATAAAATTAGAATTAGGAGATATTTTGGTATTTCAAGAAAAATTTAATGAAGCATTAATTTATTATTCACAAATTCAAACAAGTGTAAAAAATAGTACTATTTCTCAAGAAGCAAGATTTCGAGTAGCTAAAACAAGTTATTACAAAGGTGATTTTAAATGGGCGGAATCTCAACTTAAAATACTAAAAGCATCAACGTCACAATTGATTGCTAATGATGCTTTAGATTTAAAATTATTAATCTCAGACAATAAATTTGAAGATTCAACGCAAACAGCATTAAAATTGTATGCTAAAGCAGATTTATATGCTTATCAAAACAAAGAAGATGAAGCTATTGATTTACTGACTGAATTATTGAAAAATCATAAGACAGAAACCATTGTTGATCAAGCTTTGTATAAGCAAGGGAAATTGTTTGAAGGTAAAAAAGACTATCTCAAAGCAGAAGTTAATTACAAAGCCATCATAGAGAACTACAAAGAAGATATTTTAGCAGATGATGCCTATTATGCCTTAGCCGAATTATATGTTAATGTATTAGACAGACCTGAAGAGGCTAAAGACCTGTACGAGCAAATTATTTTTAATCATGCTGATAGTATTTATTTTGTTGAAGCCCGTAAAAAGTTTAGAGCATTAAGAGGTGATGCAATTAATTAGTAATAAATGCAAATAACCACAACCCAACGGCTCATTATTTCAAAAGTCACACTCCAGGATGCGTCTTTTTTTGTGGCCTTGATGAATACCCCAAGTTGGTTGAAGTATATTGGAGACAGAAATATCAAAACTATTGAAGACGCCGAAGATAACCTTAAAAATGGCATTTTAAAAAGCTATCAAGAATCTGGTTATGGGTTTTATAAGGTTGCTCAAAAATTAGAGCCAAACCTGGCTATTGGTATTGTTGGTTTGGTAAAACGTAAAGAATTAAAACACACAGATATTGGCTTTGGTTTTTTACCACAATATGAAGGTAAAGGGTTTGGGTACGAATCCTCAGTTGCAATAATGGAATTGGCAAAAGATAGGTTTAAGTTGGATACAATTTTGGCGATAACAGATCCCGACAACAAGAGTTCTATTCACTTATTAGAGAAATTAGGCTTATCTTTCCAAAAACGTATAAAGCCTTTTAATGATAACGAAGAACTTCTGTTATTTGAAAAGATTTTTTAGTAGTATTTTTATTCAATCCATTAACATAACACATGATAATATACAACGTTACTACAAACATTGATGAAAGCATTCATAATGAATGGTTAGCATGGATAAAAGCACATATACCTCAAGTATTGGCAACAGGAAAGTTCTCTGAAGCAAAACTCACTAAAGTTCTAGTGGAAGAAGATCTAGGAGGAACTACATATTCTGTACAATATCGAGCAAAATCACGTGAAGCCTTAGATGCGTATTACAAAGACGATGCGGATAGACTTCGTAAAGAAGGACTCTCGAAATTTGCTGACAAAATGTTGGCCTTTCGCACGGAATTAGAAATCGTTGATGAATATTCAGTAAGTTTCAAATAAACTTGTTATTCCTACAAAGTTAGGAATCCACAATAATTAGATAATCGTTTAAAATTGTACTAACAATAGTTATGTCAGTAAAAGCAAAAAAATATTTAGGTCAACATTTTTTAACGGATGAAAATATCGCAAAGAAAATTGCTGATACTTTAGTTGGGAATAACTACGATAAGGTGATAGAAATTGGCCCAGGTATGGGTGTGCTAACTAAATATTTGCTCGAAAAAGACTTCACGACGTATGTTATTGAAATAGATTCGGAATCTGTTGAGTATTTACAAGCTAATTATTTAAACTTAGCTCCAAGAATTATTGAACAAAATTTTCTTAAATATGATTTGAATGCCGTTTTTAATCACGAGCCTTTTGCAATTATTGGAAATTTTCCATATAATATTTCAACTCAAATAGTTTTTAAAACCTTAGAAATGCGGGAACAGATTCCTGAATTTTCAGGAATGTTTCAAAAAGAAGTGGCGAGACGTATCTGTGAAAAAGAAGGCAGTAAAGTTTATGGCATTTTATCAGTGCTAACACAAGCCTTTTATGAGGCTGAATACCTGTTTACCGTGCCGCCTTCCGTATTTAATCCTCCGCCAAAAGTAGAATCTGGAGTACTTCGTTTGACTAGAAAAGAAAATTACGATTTGTCATGTGATGAAAAATTATTTTTCAGAGTCGTAAAAACAGCATTTCAACAACGTAGAAAAACACTTCGTAACAGTTTAAAAACTTTCAATCTTTCAGATAATTTAAAAGCAAATGTTATATTTGACAAACGTCCTGAACAATTGAGTGTAGATTCGTTTATTGAACTTACGCTATTAATTGAAAATGACGTTGAAAACTAGTTAAATTTTCACGGTTGTCAGAAGAAAACGAAAATATAAAATTTCAGCTTACTGATGAAATTATTGAGAATGTTGAGCGCCTTATTGAAAGAAATCAAGATGAGGAGTTACAACTATTCTTAAATGACTTTCACTTTGCTGATATAGCCGAAATTTTAGATGAACTTGATCTAGAACAGGCAGTTTACGTCATTAAGTTGTTGGATTCTGAAACAACCTCTGATATCTTGATGGAACTCGATGAGGATGATCGAGAAAAGGTGCTTCAAAATTTATCAGCCAAAGAAATAGCAGAAGAAGTTGAAGAGTTAGATACTGATGATGCTGCTGATATGATTTCTGAACTTCCAGAAGAACGTCAGGAAGAAGTAATATCAAAAATTGAAGATGAAGAACATAAAGCTGAAATTGAAGAATTATTAGCTTATGATGAGGATACTGCTGGTGGACTTATGGCTAAAGAGCTTGTAAAGGTATATGAAACATGGACAGTCGCTGGATGCATGCGTAGAATTAGAGGTCAAGCTGAAGATGTTACAAGAGTACATTCCATTTATGTAGTTAATAAACAAGAAAAACTTATTGGTCGGTTATCATTAAAAGATTTAATTGTTGCTAAGAGTGATCAGAAAATCGCTGATATTGCTAAGGATAATGTTGATTCTGTAAATGTGCATGATGATGCTGAAGATGTTGCTAAGGTGATGCAAAAGTATGATTTAGAGGCTATTCCTGTTGTTGATGATAATCAAGTTCTTTTGGGAAGAATCACTATTGATGATATTGTCGATGTCATAAAGGAAGAAGCTGATAAAGATTACCAATTGGCTGCAGGTATTACGCAAGATGTTGAAGCTGATGATAGTATTTTAGAATTAACAAAAGCACGATTGCCATGGCTCTTTTTAGGATTAATCGGCGGAATAGGTGCTTTTATCATAATGTACTTTTTTGAAGGAGAACTACCAGAAGAAGCTATTATTTTATTTCTATTTACCCCATTAATTGCTGCCATGGCAGGTAATGTTGGAGTACAATCTAGTGCAATTATTGTGCAAGGTTTAGCAAATGACGATGTAAAGGGTAGTATTAATAATCGTTTAATAAAAGAAATGCTTTTGGCCGCTCTAAATGGCTTAATCCTCTCTATTTTCCTATTTTTATTTGTCTTTAGCTGGGAACAAGATTTTAAATTAGCCTTGGCTATTTCAGTGTCTCTCGTTGCTGTTATTATTATTGCAGGTTTAATAGGAACATTTATTCCTTTGTTTTTAAACAAGCGAGGTATTGATCCAGCGATTGCAACAGGTCCATTTATTACTACAAGCAATGACATCTTTGGTATTGTTATTTACTTAATGATATCAAAACTTATTTTAGGCATTTAAATATAATACGGTTCTAAGTATGAAACCAATAAATATCACAGAGAAATTCACGAAGTTCTCAAAAAATTGGCATCCACATCAAATAGCTATCGTTGATAATATGCAAGTTATTCTAGCAAAGCTAAAAGGGGAATTTGTATGGCACAGTCACCAAGATGAAGATGAGTTGTTTCAAGTGATAAAAGGAACCTTATATATGCATTTTAGAGATCGTATTGAAATTGTAAATGAAGGTGAGATTATTGTGGTGCCAAAAGGTGTAGAGCACAATCCTAAGACGATGAATGAGGAAGAAGTGCATGTATTGCTTTTTGAAAAACTATCTACGGCTCACACAGGAACTGTTAAGCACGAAAAAACACAAACGCACTTTCCTAAAATTTAGATGAAAGTCCTTCACCTAGATACAAACCATCCACTATTAATAGATCAGCTGAATGATTTAGGGTTTACAAATCATGAAGATTACACATCGACTAAATCTGAAGTCGAAAAAATAATAAATGAGTATGATGGATTTATAATTAGAAGCCGTTTTACAATAGATAAGGAATTTATTGACTTGGCAACGAATTTAAAATTCATTGGTCGAGTAGGAGCAGGCTTAGAAAATATTGACTGCGATTACGCTGAATTAAAAGGGATTCATCTTATGTCCGCACCAGAAGGAAATAGAAATGCTGTTGGTGAACATACATTAGGAATGTTGTTATCACTCTTTAATAAGTTAAACAAAGCAGATAGAGAAGTTAGACAAGGGAAATGGTTACGTGAAGAAAATCGAGGCATTGAACTTGACGGTAAAACGGTTGGATTGATTGGATATGGTAATATGGGAAAAGCTTTTGCAAAAAAGCTCAAAGGTTTTGATGTTGAGATTTTGTGCTATGATATAAAACCAAATGTTGGTGATGAAAACGTCACACAAGTATCACTTATAGATTTGCAAAATAAAGTAGACATACTCAGCATACACACACCACAAAACGCATTAACAATGAATATGGTTAATGAACAATTTATAAATAAGTTTCAAAAGCCTTTTTGGCTTATTAATACAGCTCGTGGCAAAAGTGTTATCACTGCTGATTTGGTTTCAGCATTAAAATCAAAAAGAATATTAGGAGCAGGGTTGGATGTTTTGGAATATGAAAAAGCTTCGTTTGAAAATTTGTTTACATCAAGAATGCCTAAAGCATTTCAATATTTAATACAAGCTGATAATGTTTTACTCGAACCTCATATTGCCGGATGGACTAAAGAGAGTAAGGAAAAGTTGGCTCAAACTATAATTAATAAGATAAAAGCAAAATTTTGTTAACTTTATAGGTGTTAAAACCATTTAGTTATGCAATACAAAGCAGATTCTCCTGACCACTACATTAGTCTAATTCCTGAAGAAAGACAAGAAGTGATGAAAAAGCTTCGCAAGGTGATTCAAGACAATTTATCAAAAGGTTTTGAAGAAGGAATGAACTATAATATGATAGGTTACTATGTTCCTCATTCAGTATATCCAGATGGTTATCATTGTGACACGAAATTACCCTTACCATTTATGAATATTGCTTCCCAGAAAAATTTTATTGCTGTGTATCATATGGGAATGTATGCTAAAAAAGAACTACTAGATTGGTTCACAACAGAATATCCAAAACATTGCAAATACAAGTTAGATATGGGTAAAAGTTGTGTTCGATTTAAAAAAATCGAAGATATTCCGTACGAACTTATTGGCGAATTAACAGCTAAGATGTCGGCAAAAGAATGGATTCAAGTTTATGAAAATGCCTTTAAGAAATAACATGAGGCCTTGTAACAAAACTATAACTCTAAAGACTAATACATTAAGAGCATGAAAAAACGAGTAACTGGAATAGGAGGTTTATTCTTTAAAACCAATGATCCGAAAGCATCAAAAGATTGGTATAAAAAACACTTAGGGTTTGATACAGATGATTATGGTTGTACCTTTTGGTGGAAAGATAAAGACGGTAAGGATTGTTCCACACAATGGAGCCCTTTTGCTAAAGACACAAAATATTATGAGCCTTCTAAAAAGGATTTTATGTTTAATTATCGTGTGGAAAACTTACATGAATTATTAGAGACTTTAAAAAAAGAAGGTGTTACAATTATAGGTGAAGTAGAAGAATACGACTACGGGAAATTTGGTTGGATTTTGGATAATGATGGCAACAAAATTGAACTATGGGAGCCAATAGATAAAGCGTTTTTATAGGAGTTAAATTAACTTTAAAAAAAATATTAAAAGGAATGTCAGAAGAGAATAATAATTTAGAAGAAGAAATTAACGATACAGTTAAAAATGCTGAAAAAACGATTAAAAACACAACGGATTCAATTGCTGATCAAACAGAAACAACGAAAGATAAATCTTCAGATTTTGCAGATGAAGCCGGCGAAAGACTTAACGAATTTGCTGATGGTGCAAAGGAAATGTTGGGAAATGTAAAAGATAAAGCAAAAGAGTTTATTGATGGCGAAGGGAAAGAGATCATTGAAAATGTAAAGGAAAAAGCAGGAGAGTTTGCAGGAGAAGCGAAGGAGGTATTTGTAAATGTAAAAGGAAAAGCAAAAGACTTCATGGATGGAGAAGGAAAGGATATAATAAATAATGCTAAAGACAAGGCGAGTGAGTTAGCAGAAGAAGCTAGTGAGAAATTAGGTGATTTCACAGAAGACGCTAGTGAAACATTTAGCGAAGCAAAAGAAAAAACAAAGGGATTCTTTCAAAGAATTTTTGGATCTAAATAAGTAGGACTAGTTTAGAGGAATTTAAAGGCTTGTTTTTTATTAAATTTAGGAATCAACTAATTAAAAATAATACAAAAATGTCAGACGAAAAAAATTTGAGCGATGATCTTAATGATATGTTAGGTGACGCAAAGGATGGAGCTAAAAAAGCTGCAGATAGTATAAGTGATAAAGCAAGCGATTTTGCTGAAGATGCGAAGGAAGCACTTGGTGAAGCAAAAGAAAAAGCTAGTGAGTTTGCAGATGATGCAAAGGAAAGTGCCAAAGAGTTCGCCAACAGTGCCAAAGAAACATTTGAAGATGTTACGGCTGGAGATAATAAAAAACTAATTGCTGGAATTCTAGGAATTCTATTAGGTTCTTTGGGAATTCATAAATTTATATTAGGTTATAATACAGAAGGTATTATTCTACTTGTATTAGGTGCATTAGGAATTTTTACTTGCGGGATCACATCAGCAATTTCTGGATTTATTGGATTAATAGAAGGCATTATTTATTTAACTAAATCAGATACTGAGTTTCATAATACTTATATCGTAGGGAAGAAATCTTGGTTCTAAATGTTTTAATTTAAAAAGATCGAAAAGATAAGATTCGATCTTTTTTTAAATATTTATAATCGTAATATTGCAATAATACAATTATATGTATTATATTTGTACTATAAATTATTATAATGGGGGCATCAAAAGTAGATATTTACTCAAGTGAAATTAATGATATTGCAAGTATTGCAAAAGTGTTTTCACATCCAGCACGTGTTGCTATATTACAATATATAAGTAAACATGAAACTTGTATTTGTAACGATATTGTTGACGAAATTGGTTTGGCTCAGGCTACAATATCTCAACATTTAAAAGTTATTAATGAAGCTGGATTGCTCAAAGGGAATTTTGAAGGTAAAAGCCTTTGTTATTGTCTTAATGTAGAGCGATTTCAAGAATTACAGGGATTGTTCAATGCTTTTTTTAATAGCACTAAAAAGAACTGTTGTTAAACTATTATTAGGAATTTATTTTTAAAACATAAGATTATGAAAACAAAAGAAGTATTTCA
>UPTN01000926.1_pt1 | contig 13872 bp, 13 predicted proteins | sample 2160111 | NCBI WGS metagenome assembly UPTN01 (sample SAMN06265058, study PRJEB28932) | marine metagenome | isolation source: Columbia River Estuary | place: USA:Columbia River Estuary, USA | collected 2014-05-05 | reverse complement strand
CAATGGCCCATGCTGGGCTTTCTGTATTACTTTTTGCTTCATGTTGAACCTTTACATTTTTATAAAGGTCTAACATATAACTATCAATAAATTCAACCATATCAGTCCTAACTTGGTTTGACGCGTCAATTTTTCGTTTTAACGTCAGCGCTTCAACTGGGTTTATATCCGGTAAACGAATAATGTCTTCATAATGCCATTGTACGGTATCAATCCAACTTTTTTTGTATAATAAATGTTCTAATTCCTCCTTGTTATAAGGATTCTCAAAAGGTTGGTCTACGTTATCTATGACGTGATATTTATTAATCACTTTGTCAAATATTTTATTAAAATCTGTTGCATTCATATTTATGAAAATTTTCTTTCTATTAATACTATTAATCTTTCTTGGTATTCTTCTTTACCTCTCCAATCATAATCAGGTTTCACTTTATTATTGATAAAATCTTTCGCTTCATGTTCTGTTTTAAAAGAATTAAGCTGAGACAGTACTCTATTAAAATCTTCCTGATTAAAATTGAATAAATTATTTACAAAGGCTATCCTATCATTAAGTCCAACCTGGATAATATTTTTAACTAATTTATCATTTAGGGTTCTCTTTTCACTACCCTTATTTTCTACCTCATCGAAAAGTGTAGAAGTTTTATCTGCGGATATAGCATCCCTAAATTCTTCTTTCAAACTAATCTGATTCGATCTTAAACTTTCAATATCTATTTTAACGGAATCAAATTTAGGTACAAAAATATCTTCCTCCTCCTTTTCTTCTAACTCATCCGTGTTAGTTTCAGAATTCTCAACCAAACTTTGTTCAACATTTACTTCTTCAGAGTGTACCCTTTCTTCATTCTTTAGAGCGCTTTCCATTTTGCCTAATAATTCTACCTTTGAAATGTTCAAATTAGGATTAGTGGCCATATAATCTTCAACAAAAGTTAAAATAGCCAATTTTTCATAAATTTCTCTGGCTTTATTTTTTAAAGCAGAGGCCTCAGACCGGTTCTTCATTTGCAAAATACTGTGAGCTAAACTCACTAAGTCGGCTTCCAATTTTTTATGCATAAATAGATGCTTTAACTTAAAAAAGATTATTATAAAATATTATTTTCCTTTTTAAAAGATAATACAAATTTAAACTTTTTTACAAGGAACTCTCATAAAGTTTTTTCATTACTTTTGTAAAAGTAACAACAAAAATTATTCGAGCTTGTTTGCCTCATTAAATCAAATAAGTTTTTTATTAACCCATTCAATATTGAAAAATACAAAATGTTTCTTGAAAATACCGTAAATCATACAGAACAATTTGGTTGGATAGAGGTAATATGTGGCTCCATGTTTTCTGGCAAAACTGAAGAGCTTATCAGAAGATTAAAGCGGGCTAAATTTGCTAAACAAAAAGTGGAAATTTTTAAACCTGCTATCGATACCAGATATGATGATGAAAATGTAGTGTCCCATGATGCTAATGAAATACGCTCAACACCTGTTCCTTCCTCATCAAATATTAGAATTTTAGCTGACGATGTTGATGTTGTTGGTATTGATGAAGCGCAGTTTTTTGATGATGAAATTGTATCTGTTTGTAACGACCTGGCAAATAGGGGCGTACGGGTTATTGTTGCCGGCTTGGATATGGATTTTAAAGGGAACCCTTTTGGACCAATGCCTGCCCTAATGGCTACGGCTGAATATGTCACCAAAGTCCATGCTGTTTGTACAACAACAGGAAATTTAGCGCATTATAGTCATAGAAAAGTAAAAAATGACAACGTTGTTTTTTTAGGAGAAACCGAAGAATATGAACCTTTAAGTAGAGCTGCATATTATAAGGCCAACCTTAAGGCAAAAGTATATGATATGAAAGTGAATGCAGAAGAAATTTCTCCAAAAAAGAAATAATTTTTATGTCTAAAGCTCAGGAAACTGTATTAGAAATAGATTTAAATGCTCTAAAGCATAATTTGGAGTTTATAAAATCTAAAATTAAAAAAAACACTAAAATACTTGCTGTTGTTAAAGCCTTTGGGTACGGCTCGGATTCTATTCAAATTGCTAAATATTTAGAATCTCTTTCTGTTAATTACTTCGCTGTAGCTTATGCCAAAGAAGGGATAGCTTTAAGGGAATCGGGTATTAAAACCCCTATTTTAGTTTTACATCCTCAACCTGTAAATTTTGAGCTTTTAATTGAAAATTGCCTCGAGCCGAATTTATATAATGGTCGTGTATTGAAGGCTTTTTTAGAAATAGCCAAAGAGAAAAAATTAAAAGATTATCCAATCCACATTAAATTTAACACTGGGCTGAATCGATTGGGGTTTAGGACAGGGGATATAGATTTTATCATAAATGCATTATCTGATTCCCCTCAAGTAATCGTTAAGTCTATATTTTCTCATTTAGCCGCTTCCGAAGATAAAAAGGAAAAGGAATTTACAAATGAACAAATAAAGTCATTTACTGATATCGCCAATATATTTAAGGAAAAAATTGGCTATAAGATACTTTTACACCAATCAAATACTTCTGGGGTCTTGAATTATCCTGAAGCTCAATTTGATATGGTTCGCTGCGGGATTGGTCTTTATGGCTTTGGAAATGACCCAAAACTTACTAAAAACCTGAAAATGGTAGTATCCTTAAAAAGTGTTATTTCGCAAATTAATTTAATAGAACCTAACGAGAGCGTTGGGTACAATAGGGCTTATAAGTCTTCAGAACTTACAAAAACAGCAACAATACCAATTGGTCATGCTGATGGCATACATCGAGCCTTTGGAAATGGTAAAGGTTATGTTACTATTAAAGGAAAAAAAGCACCTATAGTGGGTAATGTATGCATGGATATGCTAATGGTCAATGTTACCAATATTAATTGTGAGGAAGGGGACGAAGTAATTATCTTTAATAACCAACATACTGTAAATGATTTAGCTCAAAGAATAAATACTATTTCTTATGAAATTTTAACCGCTGTTTCACAACGTGTTAAAAGAATTGTGAAATAATTGTTAATTAAGTATATTGCAGTCTATTAACCATTTAAAACTATTGAATTATGTTTAAAGAATTTAAGAATTTTATTATGACTGGAAACGTCATAGATTTTGCTGTTGCTGTAATTATGGCTGGCGCCCTTGGCGCTGTAATAAAGGGCTTTGTTGAAAACATTGCAATGCCTTTTGTAGGCTATTTTGCCGGGGGAATGAATTTTGAAGATCTTCATGTTGCTATGGACGGTAATGACTACGCAACTCTCGCCGCTGCTAAAGAAGCAGGAGGGGCTGTTATTGCTTATGGAGCTTGGATAAATACTATTATTAATTTATTGATTGTAGGTTTGGTGATGTTTATTATTGTGAAAGCTTATAATAAAACTAAAAAACCAGTTGCAGCTGCTCCTCCTGCAGGACCATCTGATAATGCTCTTTTAACCGAAATAAGAGACTTGTTAAAAAAATAAAAAACTAAGTTTATAAATAGAAAACTCGTACTCACATAGTGCGAGTTTTTTATTTGCCGTTTTTAGACTTTTTAGATTGATAAACTTCTGCAATTGTTAGATTATTTGCTATTGTGTTAAGCAGTAAAAGTTCATCATTTTTAGCGACTAAACCCGTTTTTAATATTTTAAAATAAACACCACATCTTGTTGTATTCCAAAATTGTTCAACAATTGAAGGGTCATTAAATCGAATTCCCAATTTAAAACATGGTTGCCTTGATTTCGTAACTTCTATTTTGGCCTCACCTAATTGATAAATATTTCCAACATGAATGTTAGTTTCGTCTAATCCAGAGATAGTAAGGTTTTCTCCAAACATCCCATAATTCCAATCCTTCTTTGGGTATAAACCCTTCCAAAATTCATAATGTTGTTCTCCATAAGCATAAACTGCTTGTTCTAAGCCGCCATGGTATTTTCTGTCAACTACATTGTCATTTTTAACGTCCTCTAAATCTAGAAAAATAGGTTCTTCAACTGGAAATTTGAAAATTCCCGTTTCAATCGTTTTATTTTGCCATTTCACTTTTCTTTTATCACCAATATTTACCGAAATCACCTTCATAGGCACCATTTTTTAAGACTATCAGCAATTTTTCTATCATTTGATAAGCGTGGCACTTTATTTTGTCCTCCCAATTTACCTACAGATTTCATATAATTTTGAAAACCTCCTTTTTGAACCTTAGTAATAACAAGTGGCCTCAATATTTTACCTTTAATTAAATCAAAATAATAAGAATTTTGTCCTTGCATGGAATTGTCAATCAAAATTGCAAATTCACTCATGTTCTTAGGTTTCTTTTCAAACTCTACAAACCATTCGTGATAAGGCAACCCATTTTTTGGATTAATTTGCGGCGCCACAGTAAATTCATTTACAGTAATGTCTGTTGCTTCTATCGTTTCTTTTAACGCGTGTTCTACTTCTTTTGCAATAACATGTTCACCGAAAGCGGATATAAAATGTTTTATTCTACCAGTAACAATAATTCTATGTGGCTTTAAGGTCGTAAATTCCACGGTGTCTCCTATATTATAGGCCCATAATCCTGCATTTGTAGAAATAATTATTACATAATTAATACCTATTTCTACGTTGGCTACGGTAAGCCTTGTAGGATTAGCTTCAAAAAACTCATCCGCTGGAATAAACTCATAAAAAATTCCATTATTCAATAAAAGTAACATTCCTTTTACATCCTGTTTATCCTGAAATGCAAAAAAACCTTCTGAAGCTGGAAACAATTCAATTGAATCTACTTTTTTTCCAATCATTTTTTCAAACCTATTCCGATATGGCTCATAATTTACACCTCCATAGACAAACAAATTAAAATTTGGAAAAATTTCTTTAATGCTTTTACCTGTTTTTGCCGTTAGTTTTTCAAAATACATTTGCACCCAAGAAGGAATTCCACTTATAAGTGTCATATCTTCTGGTAACGTTTCGTCAACAATAGCATCTACTTTAGATTCCCAATCGTCAATACAATTGGTTTCCCAACTTGGCATTCTATTTTTTAGTAAATACTTCGGAACATAATGGGCAACAATTCCTGACAATCTTCCGGTTTTAATTCCATTTTTTTCATCTATTATTGGACTGCCTTGTAAAAAAATAAGTTTCCCATTTACAAAATTCGCATTTCCTTTTTCAGCAATATACATCAGTAAAGCATTTCGCGCAGCATTAATATGACAAGGCATCGATGCCTTGGTTATCGGTATGTATTTTGCTCCGGAAGTTGTTCCGGAAGTTTTAGCGAAATATAAGGGTTTTCCTTTCCATAAAACATCTGAATTTCCTTCTAAAATCTTATTGATATAAGTTTTAAAAGCTTCATAATCCCTTACAGCGACATTGTCTTTAAAATCTTGATGAGATTTTATACTGCTAAAGTTATGATCTATACCAAAAGAAGTCTTTTTAGCCTGTCTTATTAGTTTTTTAAAAACTTTTTGTTGCGTTTTTTCTGGTTGATTCGCCCAATTATATATACGTCTTTGAATTCGTTTTGCAATAGGTACTGCAAAAATAGATTTGATACTCATTATTTAAAATCTATAAAGTTTAAGGGGTTAACTGCATAGCCGTCATTCCATAATTCAAAATGTAAATGAGGTCCTGTAGACAATGCTCCTGTTGAACCTGCATTCGCAATTGCTTCTCCTGATTTCACCAAATCACCTTGCTCTTTATGCAAAGAAGCGTTGTGCTTATAAACAGATAAAAAGCCCTTAGCATGCTCTAAAATTATAACGAAACCTGTGTCGGCAGTAAATCCGGTAAATATAACGGTTCCATCAGCCGCTGCTTTAACAGGTGTGTTTTTTTGTACCGCTATATCTATTGCATAGTGCTTTTCTTTAGGATTATAAGTATCCGTAATTTTTCCTGAAATAGGTGCAAAAAATACAATATCCGTTTTTTTTGTTGCTCTTTCAAAAAGACTGTATCTGTCCTCACGCTCCACTTCATTTCTAAAAGTAGAATCGAGTGGTGTTGTAGCGAAATCGGCATCTTCAATCCGTAGTTGTTCCGCAATAGAATCCTTATTAAAGGTAACATCCTTTATTTTTCCGATTAATACTTGTTGGATATTTTCTATATATAAATCGTTTACTGTTAATTGTTGTTGAAGCGAATCTACCTTGTAAACCAAATCTGAAGCTCTTTTTTTCAATTCAGTGGAAGAATAACCCGGAATATATTCTCGTAGTGGGGTGAAAGCCATAATAAATGCTGTAAGTCCAACAAGTAAAAAAACAAAAACGCTTCCTAAAATAATAACATTTAATCGATTCAGTTTAAATGAAAAACGCTCTTCAAAAGTTTCTTCATTTAGCACTACGAAGCGATACTTAAATGTAAGTTTATTTTTAAGTTTATTCTTATTTGTTTTCTTTTTAGCCATAGATCAAAACAAATATACAACGGAATTTTGAGTTAAGAATTATAAACAAAAGCCTATAAAAAAGTTAATTTTTATAAAAATTCATTTCCTCTATATATTGCCATACTTTACAAGGCAACAAGGTGCTAATGTTTTTATTATCTGCGATACCCTTTCTTATAAATGTGGCGGATATTTCCATAATAGGAGCTTCGATTTTGTGTATTTTTGGATGACTGTCAAATTGTGTTTTTATAAACTTGCCTTCAAAAATTCTTGGATAAACAAAAATATCATGATTGTCTAAAATAACTTCATAATTTTTCCATTTATGAAAAGATTTTAAATTGTCTTGACCCATAATTAAATTGAAATGGTGCTCTGGATATTTTTCACTTATATGCGCTAATGTAACTACAGTAAAATTAGGTTGGGGCAGTTTAAACTCAATATTTGAAGCTTTTAATTTCGGATAATCGTCTGTAGCAATTTGAACCAGCTGATATCTATGATTATCTGCCAATAATGATACTTTTTTCTTGAAAGGATTGTGCGGTGTAACAACAAACCAGACTTCATCTAAATCAGAAAATTCAACCATATGATTGGCAATCGCCATATGCCCTATATGAATCGGATTAAAAGTGCCGAAATATAAACCGATGTTCATTAGATTGATTTTTTATTAATTCCAATAAAACCAGCCACTAGATCTTCCGCTTCGGATAAAGCATCATCTAAATTGATGTTTTTTATTATTTTATCAAATTGTGGGGCGGTAGCTAATTCAATTGAAGCCTTTGCAATGCGCATATTTATTTTGTCTTCACTCTCCGTTTTTCGCTTTTTAAGCCTAATTTTTAGCTCATCTACACTTGGAGGTTTCACAAAAACCGCTAAGGTTTCGTAAGGAAATTTCTTTTTAATCCGTAGCCCACCGACAACATCAATATCAAAAATTACATGTTTACCCTTGGCCCAAATACGTTCCACCTCGCTTTTTAGAGTTCCATAAAAGCAATCTCTATATACTTCTTCCCACTCTAAAAACTCATCACCATTTATCTTATCTTTAAACTCCCTTAATGAAATAAAGTAATAATCTTTTCCATCAACTTCTTCTCCTCTTGGTTCACGTGATGTTGCAGATACGGAAAACTCCAAATTCAAATAATCTAAACCTAATAAATGTCTTACAATAGTGGTCTTCCCTGAACCAGATGGTGCTGAAAAGACCAAAAGCTTGCCTTTTCTATCATTTGAAAAACTTGTTGACTCCATAACTTAACAATCTCTATTCATTTCCCTATTCAATACCATTTGGTATTTTTTATCAATTCACAAATTTCCTGTTTGTTGATTTTGTGAGGGTGGTAATTATAATTTGTCTTAATAATACTATTTAGTATGTTTCTATTAATATTGAGTTTTATAATTTAACCCATTAATTAGAGGTTTAAACCTATAATACATTTAAAAGTTGCTCCTTTATCTTTTCCAATTCGTCTTTCATTTGAACAACTACTTTTTGCATAGGAGCAAAATTAGATTTTGAACCTGTAGTATTAATTTCCCTACCGATTTCCTGAGATATGAACCCTAATTTTTTACCATTAGAATCATTGCTATTCAATTCTTGTAAAAAATAGTCAAGATGATTATTCAATCTTACCTTCTCCTCAGTAATATCTAATTTTTCTAAATAATACATTAATTCCTGTTCAAATCTGTTTTCATCTACAGTTTGCTTCAAGTCCGAGACTGATTTCTCTAGCCTTTCTCTCATTTGCTGAAGTCGGTCTTTATCTAAACCTATTACTTCGTCTGATAATTGCTGAATAACTTTAATCCTTTCAGAAAAGTCCTCCCAAAGTACTTTGCCTTCGTCAGACCTAAACTGATTTACTTTTAGAACTGCATCGTCAATAGCCTTATCAATTTCCCCCCAATGACTCTCTTCTAATTTTTCACGCTCTGTTTTTAAGGCGTCTGGTAATCGCATTGCAATTTCTAAGGAGCTTTCAGGTGTTGTAACTGCTATTTCCCTTAATTGATCAATGTAATTGTTAACAATCTCTTTATTAATAAAGGTCGTGATTTCAACGCCTGTAGATTCAACAAATATGGAGAAATCAATTTTACCCCTGATCAATTGACGAGAAAGTTTACTCCTGATTTCTAGTTCTTTTTCCCTGTAAAAGGTAGGAACTCTAACATTTAAATCTAAATTTTTACTGTTTAACGTTTTAATTTCAACGGTAACTTTCTTTTGTGGAAGTTCTACTACGGCCTTTCCATAACCGGTCATTGATAGAATCATAAATATGTGATAAAAATTAGGCTAATTTACGGAATTTATAACAATCCCTTATGCTTGAATTAACTATTTGACCTGTTCAATTTTAAATCATTATCAGATATTACTTTACAACAGAATATCCGTATAATTAAAAATAAAAAAGTAATGATTATGCTTAAAATTCTGATTGAACCAGAAAGCGTAATCATTACTTTTTAGAATGAATTCTATTAACAGTGAAATTATTTAGCGTTATCGTAACGTTTTTCTACATCGTTCCAATTAATTAAATTGAAAAAGGCATTAATATAATCTGGTCTTCTATTTTGATAATTTAAATAATAGGCATGCTCCCAAACATCAATACCTAATATTGGCGTACCTCCACAGCCTACACCCGGCATTAAAGGGTTATCTTGATTTGGAGTAGAACAAATTTCTACTTTACCTCCCTTTTGAACACAAAGCCATGCCCATCCAGATCCAAACCGTGTAGCTGCAGCTTTAGAAAAAGCATCCTTAAAACCTTCTACAGATCCAAAAGCCTCCTTAATGGCATCGGCCAAAGCACCAGAGAGTCTTCCCTTGCCTTCAGGGTTCATTACTTCCCAATAAAGGTTATGGTTGAAATAACCGCCACCATTGTTTCTAACTGCAGTATTATTCATATCCAAACCTTGTAAAATATCACCAATAGATTTTCCTTCAAGATTGGTTCCTGCTATCGCATTATTTAAATTATTTGTATAGCCTGCGTGATGCTTCGAGTGATGGATTTCCATTGTCCGTGCATCAATATTTGGTTCTAACGCATCATAAGCGTAAGGTAATTTTGGTAGTTAAAATGCCATAGTTTTTAATTTTTAGATTAAACTTAATTTTTGTTGATCAAAGATAATAACTTTGAGTTCAAATGTTTGTTAAAAACATATAGAATATTGTTATATCATTATAGGATAATACTATTGTAATTTATTATTGTTTCTCAACTTATCGAGAGCCTCAGTTGCGCTATTATAAGATACGGGTTTATCATGAAAATAATTAAGAATTTGCTTCTTTTCTTGCTTTGTAGCACCTAATTGATTCAAAATGTTCTGCAAATGCATTTTCATATGCCCATGTTGTATCCCTGTTGTGGTTAACGCCTTTAGTGCTGCAAAGTTTTGAGCAAGACCTGCCACGGCTATAATTTGCATCAATTCATCAGCTGTTGGGTTTTGCAACATTTCTAAAGATAGCTTTGCTAAAGGGTGTAAAGCTGTTAAACCGCCAACGGTTCCCAAAGCCAATGGAATTTCTATCCAAAACTTAAAAATGTCATTCTCAATTGTACAATGAGTTAAGCTTCTATATTGCCCACTTTTAGATGCATAAGAATGTGCTCCAGCACCTACAGCTCTAAAATCATTTCCTGTGGCAATTACAACTGCGTCAACACCATTCATAATTCCTTTATTATGCGTAACTGCTCTATAGGGTTCAATATTTGCAATTTGAACTGCCTGGTGAAATTTTTTGGCAAATTCAAAAGCGTTGTGTTTATCCAAATCTTCAATTTTACAGCTTACTTCTGCACGCACTAAACAATTGGGAATATAATTAGATAGAATACTCATCACTATTTCAATACCATCCTTTCGAAAAGTGTTGGCTATCGTTTCTAAACAAGAGTTGATAAAGTTAGCCCCCATACTATCTTTCGTTTCGAAAGTAACATGTAGCTGGTAATAGTTTTTTAATTTATCTGATTTATTTTTAAGAACAATATTAATAATGCCGCCACCTCGTTTTTGCATGTTTTTGGTGATCGATTCTGTTGCCACTAATAATTTTGCCTTAATAGAATCAAAATATTTTTGCAGAACCTTAAAATCACCCTCATAAATAAAATGTACATGCCCAACTTTGGTGGTTGAAATAACTTCAGCCTTAAACCCTCCTCTTTCTCCCCAAAATTTAGCTACTAAAGAAGAGGCTGCAACTACAGAACTTTCTTCTATAGCCATAGGTATGACATAGGGCTTATTATTTATTATAAAATTAGGGGCAATTGCATATGGTAAATAAAAATTTGATATCGTATTTTCTATAAACTCATCGTGTAGTTGTTGAAGTTGCCTATCTTCATTCCAATATTTTTTAAGAATGGCTGTGGCGTCCTTGTTGGCAGATAAAAAACTATTTGCAAGCCAGTTTATCTTTTGCTCCTTAGTAAATTTTGAAAATCCAGATACTTTTTTAGTCATTAATTATGCCTTTTCTATAAAATTTCAAAGATACTAATTAATAAATGTTGTAGGAATAAGAAATATTTCAAATTAAATTATCACTAATTTGAGGTGGTTTTTGGTGAAAATTCCGTAAACTTGGCAAGCATTTTATAAAACTATTTTCTTTTATAATGAAAAAACTATTTTTTCTATTTATTGCATTCACAATAACCCTTTCTGCGCAAAAAAAAGAAATATCTCTTGATGATATTTGGACCAATGGTACCTTTAGAACTGAGCGCTTAAATTCTTTCCAATCCCTTAAGAAAGGAGATTATTATACGATATTAAATTACAATAGGGATAATGGAAGTACCACCCTTGATAAATATAGTTACGTTACCCTTAAAAAGATTGAAACTATAGTAGACAGTAAAGATCTTAATGAAATAGAATCTTTTAGCAGCTATGAGTTTAGTAAAGATGAAGACAGGTTAATTTTAGGAACTGATTCCAAAAGAATCTACAGACACTCTTCTGTAGGGGTTTATTATGTTTTTGACATAACTTCAAAAAAATTACAGTTAATTTCTCCAAATAAAATACAAGAGCCCACTTTTTCGCCAGATGGCAACAAGGTAGCATATACTTATGACAATAATATCTACATCAAAAACCTGATTAATAATGGTACTATTCAAGTAACATTTGACGGAGAAAAAAATAAAATTATAAATGGTATTACTGACTGGGTTTATGAAGAAGAGTTTGCTTTTGTAAGAGCCTTTGATTGGAATGGCAATTCAGACAAGCTGGCCTTTTTACGATTTGATGAGTCTGAAGTTCCTGAATTCTCCATGGATATTTATGGCGAAGATCTGTACCCAAGCCAACAAGTATTTAAATATCCAAAGGCGGGTGAAAAAAATGCATTGGTAACATTGCACATATTCAATTTACAAACTAAAAAAAATGCCCAAGTTGATTTAGGTGAAAAAGCGCAGTATTACATCCCTAGAATAAAATGGACAAATAACACGAACGCCTTATCTGTAACCACCTTAAACAGACATCAAAATAATTTAAATTTACTTTTTGTTAATGGCAGCACATTGGAATCACACCTTGTTCATAACGAAAAGGATGCCGCCTATGTTGATATTACTGATGACTTAACTTATTTAAAAGACAATAGTTTTATTTGGACGAGTGAAAAGGATGGTTACAATCATATTTATCATTATAGTTCTTCCGGAAAATTAATAAATCAAATTACTAAAGGCGATTGGGAGGTGACCAATTATTACGGTTATGACGATAGCACAAAAAGGCTTTTTTATCAATCGGTTGAAGACGGTTCTACTAACAGAACCATTTATTCGATAAAATTGAACGGAAAAGATAAAAAAAGATTGAGCTCGAGTTCGGGCACTAATAGCGCTGCCTTTAGCAATAGTTTTAATTATTATATAAACACATACTCTGACGCAGGAACGCCGCCAATCTATACTTTGAACGAGGCGAAATCTGGAAAACAACTTAAGGAAATTAAAAACAATAAATGGCTTACCGAAAAACTCTCAAATTATAACATCTCTCCAAAAGAGTTTTTCTCTCTTAAAACCGATAATGGCGAATTCAATACTTGGATGATAAAGCCAAATGATTTTAATCCAAATAAAAAGTATCCTTTATTTATGTATCAATATTCAGGACCTGGTTCACAATCGGTGGCAAATCGATGGAATGGTAATGATGATTATTGGTATCAAATGTTGGCTCAAAAAGGTTATATAATTGTTTGTGTTGATGGAAGAGGAACTGGTTTTCGAGGTAGAGATTTTAAAAAAGTAACCTATAAAGAATTAGGAAAATTTGAAATTGAAGATCAAATTGATGCAGCCAAAGAACTTGGTAAATTAGCTTATATTGACGAAAATAACATTGGTATTTGGGGCTGGAGTTATGGTGGATATATGTCATCACTTGCTATTACTAAGGGTGCTGACACTTTTAAAATGGCTATTGCTGTTGCACCTGTAACTTCCTGGAGATTTTATGATACTGTTTATACAGAAAGATATATGCAGACTCCTCAAGAGAATGCCAGCGGATATGATGAAAATTCTCCAATAAACCATGTAGAAAAATTAAAAGGAGCCTATTTATTAGTACATGGTGGCGGAGATGACAATGTGCATGTTCAAAATACCATGCGTATGAAAAATGCTCTTATTGAAGCTAATATACCATTTGACTCAGAAATATATCCTGATAGAACACACGGCATTTATAAAGGTAAAAACACAAGGTTACACCTTTACAATAAAATGACTAATTTTATCGACGATCATTTAAGGAAAAATAAAAATCAACCCGCTTTAATTGAAAAATTAAAGAATTAATCAATCAAATTAAATATTATGATGAATAAAATACAACAAGGACACCCTAGAGGGCTAATGACTCTATTCTTTTCAGAAATGTGGGAAAGAGTTTGTTATTATGGTATGAGAGTACTGTTAACCCTTTATTTAGTAAAGTCTTTAATGAAAGGTGACGCTGATGCCGCTTTAATTTATGGGGCCTATACAGGTTTGGTTTATGCCGCCCCTATATTAGGAGGTCAATTGGCTGATAAATTTTTAGGATATAGAAATGCTGTTTTATTGGGGGCTGTTTTAATGGCTATTGGTGAATTTATAATTCTTGGGGGGTCAGAACAATTCTTAATGATTGGTATGGGCGCTTTAATTTTGGGTAATGGTTACTTTAAAGCAAATATTTCTACAATTGTTGGTAAATTATACAATGATAATGACCCACGGCGAGATTCTGGATTTACCATTTTCTATATAGGTATTAATATTGGTGCATTATTAGCGACAACGGTTGTCGCATATGTGGGAGAAACCTATGGTTTTAGATATGGGTTTGGACTTGCCGGTT
>UPTN01000925.1_pt1 | contig 13872 bp, 11 predicted proteins | sample 2160111 | NCBI WGS metagenome assembly UPTN01 (sample SAMN06265058, study PRJEB28932) | marine metagenome | isolation source: Columbia River Estuary | place: USA:Columbia River Estuary, USA | collected 2014-05-05 | reverse complement strand
GTCACTTTTTAGATGCAGTTTGTACACATATTTCTGATATTGATTTCGGAAAAATCAATCACTTTTCAGGAAATTATACTTTTTGGTACGAATCTAGTCAGTTAGCTGCCAGACAGCGTGCACAACAAAACAAAAAAGCGGAAGATAAAAAGAAAGAATTAGAAGAGTTTATTCGTCGTTTTTCTGCGAATGTTGCCAAATCTAAACAAGCAACGAGTCGTAAAAAAATGATTGAAAAATTAAATGTTGACGACATAAAACCATCAAGCAGAAGATATCCAGCGATTATTTTTGATCGTGATCGTGAAGCTGGTGATCAAATTTTGAATGTTGAGCATTTGTCAAAATCAACAGATGATGAAGTTTTGTTTAATGATGTTCATTTTAATTTAAATAAAGGAGATAAAGTTGCGCTAATTTCAAAAAACTCTAGAGCTGTTAGTACTTTTTATGAAATTTTAAATGGAAACTTAAAAGCTGATAGTGGTAAATTTCAATGGGGTGTTACAACAACACAATCTTATTTGCCTTTAGATAATGCTGAATTTTTTAAGGATTCTTCAATGAATTTAGTGGATTGGCTACGTCAATATGCTAAAACTGAAGAAGAACGTGAAGAAGTTTTTTTACGAGGTTTTTTAGGTAAAATGATTTTTAGTGGAGAGGAAGCACTTAAAAAATGCAATGTACTTTCTGGTGGTGAAAAAGTAAGATGTATGATGAGCAGAATGATGATGATGAGAGCCAACGTTTTAATGTTAGATGAACCTACGAACCATTTAGATTTAGAATCAATTCAGGCATTTAACAATTCTTTAAGCAATTTTAAAGGAACTGTTATTTTTACAACACATGACCACGAATTTGCTCAAACTGTTGCAAATAGAGTTATTGAAATTACACCGAACGGTGTTATTGATAGGTTTACAACTTTTGATGAATATTTAGACGATCCAAAGGTTAAAGAATTACGTGAAAAGCTGTATTCTTAATTTATATTGATATTTTATAAAAAGCTGGCTATTATTTAATAACCAGCTTTTTTTATTGCCCTTGTATTCTTTTTCTTCTACCGTATTCTTGTAATATTCTGCGATTGAAATCTTTTTCAGCTTTTTGAAGTTGAATCACTTTTTTAGCAGCCATAATTTTAGACAGTTCACGAAGCATTTTAGTTTGGTTGGCTATAATATTTTCTTCTAGAAGAATGGTTTTTTCAATAAATTCCTGAGCTTGTTTTTCAGTAAGATTGTCAATACCTCCTTGTGCATTTATTTGTCTAAAAATCTCATTTTCCAATTTAAATTTTGATTCATGAATTTTATTGGTGTATAAATTGTAGACTGGCCAAAATTTTTCGGCTTCAGCAGGAGTTAAGCTTAATGCATCCGTAATATATGAGGTTTTTAATAATTTAATATTTTCTCGATGCATCATTTGTTGAGCATTTGTTGTTGCAAAAACAAAAAGTAAGCAGGTAAGAAATAGGATTGTTTTTTTCATATTAATAATTTTAGTCCTCATAAATAATAGTTTCCAAATCTTCAATAGTTAAATATGCTAACACTTCTTCATCAGATATAGAGGTTGTTATATTTTTCGTTGGAAACTCAACGTCTGAAAAAGCAATTGCCAAATTTTCGATATTGATATCTATCAAACCACTTTCAACAAACTGTTCAATTTCTGTAGTTGCTAAAGAGTCAAAAGTGACTGTTTTCTGGTTTTTTTTTAAAACGAAAATTAATAGGAGCGAAGCTGCAATAGCCAAAGGAGCAAAGTATTTTGCAATTCTTTTTATCGAAATTACTTTTTTATTTTTCTTTATTTTGGTTAAAACTAAATCTTCAATAGTATCAAAATAACCATCATATAACTGAGATTTTTCTTTAGTTTGAATCACTTCAGCTTTAAGTTTTGTAATGGTAATTTCTTCAATGGTGTCAAAATAATCGTTTGGTGCTATAAAATTTGAAGTGCTGTTTTTTGATAGCAGACTTTGTAAATTTATTGTTGCTACAACATCATCTTCAATTGTGCCGAAATAATTATCAGGTACTTTAAACGCATTTTTTTTAAGTGAAATTTCACTCAAAATAGGTGCAATTATATGTAGCTTTTCTTTTTTCATTGTTAATTATAAGACTATTTTTAGCTTGGAAGGTTTAATTTGATATAATTTTCAATTTTTTTTACTGCGTGAAAATAGGATGCTTTTAAGGCGCCGACGGACGTTTCCAGGATTTCCGACATTTCATCATATTTCATTTCATCAAAGTACTTCATGTTAAAAACCAATTGTTGCTTTTGAGGTAAGGTTACAATGGCTTTTTGTAACAATAACTGAATATTGTCTCCTGAATAATTTTCGTCATTTTCTAAATTATCTGCCATTTCATATTGCAATACACCAATATCAACATTTAGTTTTTTTGCCTTATTATTGATAAAAGTGATGGCTTCATTGGTTGCAATTCTATACATCCAAGAATACAATTTACTTTCTTCATTAAACTGCTGAATATTTTTAAAAACTTTTATAAAAGTATTTTGAAGCACATCATCAGCATCGTCATGAGAAAGCACAATTTTTCGAATATGCCAGTACAAACGCTTTTTGTACAACTTCATTAGGTTGCGAAATGCTAGCTCCTGTTTGTTAGAACTTTTAAGTTGTGAAACTAATAACTTTTCGTCTTCCACTTGGTTTTGTTTGTTATAGGACGAATAAAATTAGAAAAGGTTTAACGGAAGACCAAGATTATTTTTTAAGTTGGAATTTACGTTTAGAATAACCAAACAAACGTTCATCTTTAATGATATCGGCAATACCTGTTGGTAACATTTCTTCCCAGCCATGTTTTCCATTAGCGATCATATCCAATATTGTTGTAGAAAATACATTTAATATTTCAGGATCATAATCTTTTATGTCAACTACTTTTCCGTTGTATTTAAAGAATTTGTACAATTCTTTCATTCGAGGGTGAACTCTAAGATTTTCACTGGTTACAATTTCTCCGGATTTTGAATTTTTAAATGGATATAAATAAACTTTTAAATCTTTAAAAAATAATTTTCCGAAAGCTTCTAAAATACCTCCACTTAAATTTCTGTAATATTTTTCATCAAAAATTTGTATAAAACTTGCAACACCCATTGCTAAACCTATACGTGCTTTTGTGAATTCTGAAAAGTATTCAACCAATTTATAATATTCCTGAAAATTTGTAATCATTACATTTTGACCTAAGGAACATAATAACTCAGCCCTATCTAAAAAATCTCTTTCATCAATTCTACCTTCTGCACTTAAATTGGTTAAAGTAATTTCAAATATAATTTTTGTATTTTCTTTTTGAACTTTTTTTTCATTTAAAAATAGTTGTTCCGCTAAGTTATACATATCCATATTTACCTTAGTTACAGGTCTAAAACTACCACGAAGCGCTAAAATATTTGCTTTGTATAATTGTTGAGCAGGCAATAAGTTGTTGCCATCAGGTCCAAACATTACGGCATTTGTCATACCGTTTTTCACCAAAAGCAAACTCATTAACCGATTGTCAACATATGAGAATCGAGGTCCAGAGAAATTGATCATATCAATTTCTAACTGAACTTCATGTAAATTGTCATACAATGACTTCAAAAGTTCTTTTGGTTTGTCGTTTAAATAAAAAGCACCATAAATTAAATTGACACCTAGAACACCAAGGGTTTCTTGCTGCAATTTTGCATCGGTTTCTTTGAAACGAACATGTAAAATAATTTCATTATAGGCTTCTAACGGATCTAATTGAAATTTAATACCTACCCAACCATGACCTTTAAAATTTTTCGCAAAATCTATTGTTGTAACTGTATTTGCATATGAAAAAAATATTTTCCCAGGATGGTCTTTTCTATTTAGCCTATCTTCAATAAGCTCAATTTCATAAGTAAGCATTCTTTTTAACCGATCTTCAGTAACATAGCGACCTTCTTCTTCAACACCGTAAACTGCATCTGAAAATTCTTTATCATAAGCACTCATTGCTTTTGAAATTGTTCCTGAGGCACCACCAGCTCTGAAAAAGTGACGCACAGTTTCTTGACCAGCACCAATTTCAGCAAAAGTACCGTAAATGTATTTGTTTAAATTTATTTTTAAAGCCTTTGCTTTACTTGGAAGGATATCGCTAATTTCAGTATCACCTTTTAACTTAAGAGCCATTTTAATTTTTTTAGTGATACAAAATTAGTGAATTTTGATGTATTAGCTGTTTTTAAAAAAAAAGAAAAAGGGCAAACCCTAAGTATTTGCCCTCTTTTATAAAATTATAAAAAATGTGACTACATATTTTTTAATTCACTAACCAATTCAGTCAAAGCAGATTTAGCATCACCAAAAAGCATAGATGTTTTTTGATTGAAAAACAATTCGTTTTCAATACCTGCATAACCAGCATTCATACTTCGTTTGTTAACAATAATATGTTTTGCGTTTTCAACGTCTAAAATTGGCATTCCGTAAATAGGACTTGAAGGATCGTTATGAGCAGCTGGGTTTACAACATCATTAGCCCCTACAACCAATACCACATCTGTATTAGGGAATTGAGGATTGATATCGTCCATTTCAATTAATTTATCATAATCAACATTACTTTCAGCCAATAAAACATTCATATGACCTGGCATACGACCTGCAACAGGGTGAATAGCGTAAGAAACATCGACTCCTTTTTTCGTTAACAGCAATTCAAGCTCGTGAATTACGTGTTGTGCTTGTGCAACGGCCAATCCATACCCAGGAACAATAACAACTTTATTTGCATAATTTAATAAAATAGCAGAATCACTTGCAGTCGTTTTTTTAACTGTTCCGCCGGATTTTCCACCAGAGATAGCACCACTTTCAGCATCTCCACCAAAAGCACCAAAAATAACATTTGAAAGTGAACGGTTCATTGCATTACACATGACAAAGGTTAAAATTAGCCCTGCAGATCCAACTAAAATACCACCGACCAGCATTACCATGTTTCCGTAAAGAATACCTGTAATAGCAGCTGCAATACCTGTTAAAGAGTTTAGTAATGAAATAACCACTGGCATATCTGCCCCTCCAATTGGAGCTACAAATAAATAACCATAAATCAAAGAAGCTACTAATAAAATATAAATTAACATATAACTATCAGTATTCAGCAATACAATGTATGATGCAAAAGCGACAAGTGCAATAAATAAAATATTGTTAATTAAGTTGTATTTTGGTAATCTTAAATCTTTCATGGAGCCATTTAATTTTGCCCAAGCAACCAAACTTCCAGTAAAAGTGATGCTTCCAATAATGATAGCAGCCAAAATAGTTGTAATGATAGCAGCAGATGCTTTTGAAGCGTCTTCTAATCCAACATTTTTATTAAATTCTACCAATCCAATTAACAAGGCACTTCCTCCACCAAAACCATTGAATAACGATACCAATTCAGGCATTTTTGTCATTGCAACTTTCATAGCAATAATCCAACCTAATATAGACCCAACTAAAAGGGCAGCACCAATTAATACATAATTTATAGTTGGAACCTCAAAATCGTGTAAAAATAAAGTCCCAATAATTGCTAATACCATTCCCATAGCAGCAATTAAATTTCCTTTTTTTGCAGTTTCTGGATGCCCCAACAATTTTAAACCAATTACGAAAGTAACGGTTGAAATTAAATAGATAATACTTAAAGTGATACTCATTATTTTTTCTTTTTAAACATTTGTAACATTCGGTCGGTTACAGCAAAACCACCGACTACGTTTATAATTCCTAATACAACAGCAACAAATCCTAAGCCTAAGGCTAAGTAATCATCAGGTTTAGATTGTAACATAACCAACAATGCACCAACTATTACAACTCCACTTAGTGCATTGGCACCAGACATTAGCGGGGTATGCAACACTGATGGCACGTTTTTGATTAATTCTACACCTATAAATATCGCTAAAATGAGGATGTATATTAATTCTAGATTACTGCTGATAAATTCTAATAATTCATTCATTTTTATTCAGTTTTAGTTTTTTCTAATTTTTCCTTCGTGAACAATTAAAGTACCATCGGTAATTTCTTCTTCTAATTCCCATTTAAAAGCATTGTTCTCATCTGTTAAATGCAATATAAAGTTGTACATATTTTTTGCATACAGTTCACTTGCATTGGTTGATACACTTTCAGGAGCCATAGTTGTTCCAATTATTTTCACACCATTTGCAATCACAGTTTCGCCCATTTTACTTAATTCACAGTTACCACCTTGGGCAGCTGCTAAATCAATAATTACAGCACCATTTTTCATTTGCTTCACTTGCTCTTCAGTAATTAATACAGGTGCTTTGCGACCTGGAACCATTGCTGTTGTAATAACTAAATCTGCTTGAAATAGGGAATTGTTAACAGCTTCTTTTTGTCTACGAGCATAATCTTCAGAAGCCTCTTTAGCATAACCGCCTTCCGATTCTTCACCTGTATTGTCAACCATAATAAATTTAGCGCCAAGTGATTCTGCTTGTTCTTTTGTTTCCATTCGAATATCTGTTGCCATAACAACAGCTCCTAAACGTTTTGCTGTTGCAATTGCTTGTAAGCCAGCAACTCCAATTCCGTAAATTAACACTTTTGAAGGAATGATGGTTCCTGCAGCAGTCATCATTAATGGAAAAATTTTGGTCATTTCGTTTGCTCCAACAATTACGGCTTTATAACCTGCCAAGTTGCTTTGAGAACTTAAAACGTCCATATCTTGAGCTCTTGAAATACGTGGCATAGCATCCATTGAAAATGCAGTAACACCAGTAGTAGCAATAGCATCAATAAGTTCTGGTTGAGATTTGTAATATAATTGACTCATTAAAATTTGTCCTTTATGAACTAGTTTTAAATCATCATTATCAAAAGGATTAATTTTTATAAGAATGTTAGATTCTTTAAAAACAGTAGTTTTATTTTCAACCAATGCGCCAATTTCACTATAATCTGAATCTTTAAATGAAGAAGCTGAACCAGCATCTTTTTCAACTAAAATTTCAAAACCTTTAGCTATTAACAATTTGGCTATATTTGGTGAAACTGAAACTCTTTTTTCACTCTTTTGGGTTTCTTTTAATATCCCTATTTTCATATTTCTGTTAATTTAATTTTGGATGTGTAATAGTTAATATATTGAGTATTGAAAATTGATTTTTTGAATAAGATGTAACATACATTTAAGGAAATAAAACCGGCCAATATGCCAATTTTAATTTGAAAAATAAAAAAACCAGTAATTATGATTGATAAATGAATTAGGGTTTTATAAGTAATTTTCATTTAAAATGATATCAATTATTTTTGAGATTGTAAATATAATTAATATATAGTTTTAGGGCATGATAAAAATCATTTTTTTGAATATCAATTGAGTTTATTATATTTTAATATGAATTATGTAGTGATTGTTACAAACTTATGTTAAAAATATAATTCTAAACTAGAACAAATTATTGTTTAAGGATATTAATTAAAAAATAAATTTTAGTATTTATGGAATACTTGTATTTTTATGAAAAATTAAAATTTTGAAAATTACTTTTTTAGGAACAGGTACTTCACAAGGAATTCCGGTTATTAGTAGTAAACATCCTGTTTGTTTATCAAAAGATAAACGCGACAAACGTTTGCGCGTTTCAATTTTAATTGAATGGGATGATTTTGCGTATGTTATTGATTGTGGTCCTGATTTTAGATATCAAATGCTACGTGCCAATGTTCAAAAAATTGATGGTGTTTTGTTTACCCATGAACACGCCGATCATACAGCAGGCTTAGATGATTTGAGACCTTTTAGTTTTCAATTAGGTGCTGTGCCAATTTATGCTCAAGAAAGAGTTTTGGAAAATTTAGCGTATAGATTCGATTATATTTTTAATGAAAAAAACAAATACCCTGGAGCGCCTAGTGTACAACAAAATAAAGTCTTTAATACACAATTTTATCTAAAGAATTTAAAAATAACTCCTATTGAGGTGCAACATGGTGCGTTAACAATATTAGGTTATGCATTTAACAATGTTGCTTATTTAACAGATGTGAAAAAAATATCTGAATCAGAAAAAGAAAAACTTAAAAACCTAGATATTTTAATTGTGAATGCCATCAGATATAAAGCGCATCATTCTCATTTAAATTTAGAAGAAGCACTTGAGTTGGTAGAAGAATTAAAACCTAAAAAAACATATTTTACGCATATAAGTCATCACCTAGGCTTTCACGCCGAAGTAGAAAAGACATTACCAAAAAATGTATTTATTGCCTATGATGAATTGGTAATTGAAATTTAATCTAAATGGTAAATTTCACGAATATCCTCTAATAGTTTGTCGAAATTAATTTTCAAATCAATTATTTTACCACTATGAATATCAAAAACCCATCCGTGAACCGTTATATTTCGTTTTTTAATTGCAATTTGAACGTCAGCTGTTTTTAAAACATTTATACATTGCTCTTGTACGTTTAATTCAACTAAGCGTTTGTATTTTTTTTCTTCATTGGAAATGGCATTTAATTCATTTTTATGAATTCTATAAACATCTCTTATATTTCTTAACCAAGGGTTTAAAATACCTAAATCGGTTGATTGCATGGCCGCTTTTACGCCTCCACATTGATAATGACCACAAACTATCACATGTTTTACTTTTAGCTCACCAACTGCGTATTTTATAATTGACATTGCGCTAACATCTAAACTTGAAACCATATTGGCAATATTTCTCATAACAAAAACATCACCAGGTTCGGCGCCCATTAATTCTTCGGATGAGACTCTACTATCTGAACATCCAATGTACAATATATCAGGGTTGTGATCTGAAGATAATTTCTTAAAATAATTAGGATTTTTACCTAGTTTTTCATTGACCCAATTTTTGTTGTTTTCAAATATTTCTGAAATATTCATGATATCTTTATCGTTAGTTTTTGTTAATGCAATAGTATAAAATTAATACTAATTATAAAATTTTAACATAAAATTTAAAAATATTGAAACACGAATTTTGATTGTTAAGAGGTTGCCTTATTAATTATAGTACTGTATATTCGTAAAATAGTTTGTGTAAATGTATAATTTAGAAATTTCAACATGAAAAATATGATTAAAGGTTTTATTATTCAATTTTTAAGATTGGTAGTGTTGTTAATTTTAACAAATTCAAGTGAGCTATTTTCACAACAAGTGCAGGATATATTAAAAAAACCTGATGCAACAACTACAGAAATTCCCCAAGTTGAAGCCTTAACACTTTCAGAAATTATTCCTGAAGCATCTGTTTTAAGCGATAAATTGACAATTCTTGAAAATAGTATTAAAGGTTTAATTGATGTTTCCTCCATAAATAAAAAATATAAAAAGGTTGCTGATGATTTAAAATTTATTGAATCGAATTTCAATGTTTTAATAAAAGAAGAGCAGGTTAATACAGAGGAACTAGATATTTTAAAAGGAGATTTAGATCAGTTGGGGCAGATTTTTTATGAGACTGATAAAGCATTAATAAATGCCATTCAAACGCTTGAAAAATCTCGAACAGAATGGTTAAATTATCAACAAAAATGGAATAAGTATGAATCTTATTTTTTAACACAAGAAGTGCCTGATGAAGCCAAACTTGCGTTAAAAAACACAAAGGAAACCATAACGAAAGGTCTAGGCATTGTGATTGATAAATTAAATGTTTTATTGAAGTTACAACAAAATGGCTATGATAACCAATCTGTCATTAATGATTTAAATAATCAAATTTTAGTATTGAAACAAAAGAAACTTGTAAGTGCTTTTGAAGATGGTTCAATTCCGATGTACTCTTCAAAGTTTTTTTTACAGTTTAACGATAAATTATGGTTAAAAGTTAAAAGGGGTTTTTCAAAAGTAATTTTACCAAATGAAAGCTTTTTTCAAAATTATGGATGGTTATATGTATTACAAATTATAATAACATTATTTATAATTTATTTAATAAGAAAAAATGAAACATTTTTAAATAGTAAAAAAGAATTTGAATTTATTACCAATAGATCCGTTTCAGCAGGGTTGTTTTTTGGTGTTATAATGATTTTAATGTTTCATATAGACACAAAAAGTCCATCTATCTGGCGATTGTTCCTTTTTATTGTTGGCGGACTTGCTTTTTGTAGACTAATTAGCAATAGGAATTCAGAACCTTGGAAAAAACAATTTAATTATGTTTTAGTAGCTGTAATAATAATTTCAGGTTTTTTTCAAGTATTTAATATTCCAGTGCCGTTATTTAGAATATTTGTATTAATGGTGTCATTAATTGGAATTTATAAATTATATGAATGGAATAAGAAAAATAAACTAACAACAAAGTCTAAAAAATACACAATGTTTTTTAACTTATTGTCTCTTTATTTATGGATTATCGTAATTAGTGAAATTATTGGGAAGGAAGTTTTGGCATTGTATATGTACGAAGCTTTATTAAAAACAATAATAATTGCGGTATTTGCATACGTTTTTATTAAAATGATACAAGTCGGAATTGAAGCGGGTTTAAAATCTCTTTCAAATGACAATAGCAAGGCATCATCAGATGCAGATGAACTAATACATAAAACAGTAATTAGAGTAACTACCATTATTGGTATTCTTGTTATAATGTTAGGTGTTTTACCGAGAATACTTGTTTACTGGAATCTTTATAAAGAATATGGCGATGCTTATGCTAATTTAATGTCAATAGGTTTTAATATTGGTAAAACAAAAATATCATTAGGTGTTCTTATTGCTTCATTAAGTATATTTTATGGCTCTTATATCTTATCTACAATTATTGAAATGATTTTAATGAATAATCGTTATGATAAAAAATTAGACAAAGGTGCTCGATTATCAATTGCACAATTAATCCGTTATTTTTTAGTGTTTTTTGGGTTTTTAATTGCCATTGCGGCAATAGGTTTTGATCTTACAAATTTCGCAATCGTATTAAGTGCTTTAAGTGTTGGTATAGGGTTTGGTCTACAAGGGCTTGTTAATAATTTTGTAAGTGGATTAATTTTACTATTTGAAAGACCAATTAGAGAAGGGGATACTATTGAAGTTGAAGGTGTTTGGTCTGATGTTAAAAAAATAGGGCTTCGTTCTACTACCGTACAAACTTTTGATCAGTCCGATATTATTATTCCTAATGCCGATTTGGTTTATAATAAAGTCACTAACTGGACATTAAGCAATAAAAGAAAACGGATAAAAATTTTAGTAGGTGTTGCTTATGGGTCAAATGTAGCTTTGGTAATTGAAACTTTAAAAGAAGTTGGAAATTCAAATGAAGATTTGGTCAAAAGCTATAAACCAGTAGTGCTATTTGTTAATTTTGCTGATAGTACCTTAAATTTTGAATTAAGAGTTTGGGCTAAAGACGCAAACATTTCTATGCAAATTGAAAGTGATTTACGTCAGGAAATTGATAAAAGATTCCGTGAAAATAATATAGAAATTGCCTTTCCGCAACGCGATTTACATATTAAAACAATAGAAAAGGAAATTATTTTAAAACCAACCAAAGATAAAAATTAGATTTTTTTTGAAAAATGAAAAACCATTTAATGACAAAATCGATTTATCTAAAATTAAAAATATTATTTAATTAGTGAAAAATCTCATTCAATTATACATTCGATCTCTTAGAATAATTTCAATTTATTTTTTAATTTCAATAGGAATAATTTCTTGCAACTCTATTGATAAAAAGGGTACAACAAGTATAGATAGCGATTATAAAACAGCCACATTTGTGGGTTCTGAAAGTTGTAAATCTTGTCATGAAACAGCTTATGAACTTTGGGAGAATTCTCATCACGATCAAGCAATGAAAATTGCAGATTCAACATCTATATTGGCTAATTTTAACAATACTACTTTTACACACAACAATGTAAAAAGTACTTTTTATAAAAAAGAGGGTGATTTTTATGTGAATACCACCGATGAAAATGGAGTTTATACAGATTATAAAATTATTTACACATTTGGCTTTTTCCCGTTGCAACAATACATTGTACAATTTCCAAATGGGGAATACAATTGCTTACTAACAGCTTGGGATTCTGTTAAAAATAAATGGTTCCATTTATTGCCAGATTTAGATATTAAACATGATGAATGGATAAACTGGAGTGGAGGAAGTCAGCGTTGGAATACGATGTGCGCAGATTGTCATTCAACCAATTTACATAAAAACTACGATAGTAAAACGCAGGTTTACAATACAACTTATAGCGAAATTAATGTGGGTTGCGAAGCCTGTCATGGACCATCTAGCAACCACAATTCTTTTTATGAAAATCAAAAAGACAATCCCGATGCCAGTTTGCTTCCTCCAAAAATGTATATGGGTAAAACAGTTCCTCCTAAAGAATTGGTAAATAAATGTGCGCGCTGTCATTCCAGAAGAAGTCAGTTAACACGTTTCTTTGATTATAAAGGGGAATATAACGATCATTATTATCAAAGTTTGTTAGAAAATCCACATTATGAGTTAGATGGGCAAATTAATGGTGAAGATTATGTTTACGGTTCTTTTGTGCAAAGTAAAATGTACAGTCTTGGTATTTCTTGTAAAGATTGCCATGATGTTCATTCAATGAAATTAAAAAAAGATGGCAATAGTCTTTGTTTATCTTGCCATGTTCCAAAATACGATACGCCCGAACATCATTTTCATAAACAAAATACAGAAGCTTCATTGTGTGTAAATTGTCATATGACAGGAATTACCTATATGGGAAATGATTTTAGACGTGATCATAGTTTTAGAATTCCAAGACCCGACCAAACTGTAAAATACAACACCCCAAATGCTTGTAACAAATGCCATAAAGATAAAAGTGCTGAGTGGGCAAGTAAATTTGTTGTTGAAAAATATGGTGCTGAACGTGCTGATCATTTTTCGGATCATTTATTAAAAGGTTATTTTGAAGATCCTTCTGGATTTGAAGCAGTTTTTTCGAATACAAAATACCCTGAAATTGCTAGAGCAACAGCCATGTATCAATACGCCAACAATCCTTTATCAGCAGCTGAAATACAGTCATTAACAGCCTATTTAAAAGATTCCGCCGTAACGGTAAGAAACGAAACGGTTCGTGCATTAGAACTAATTGGTGATAAAAGCTTTTCTTCAAAAGTAGCGCCATTGTTAAACGATTCAGTTCGTGTTGTTCGAATTTCAGCAGCAAGGTATTTTAATAATTTAAGTATAGCTATTGCCGATAATCCTCATTTCAATAGCGCAAATAAAGAATATTTAGATGCGTTGGATGTTAATGCTGATTTTCCTGCTGGACTAAACCAAATTGCGGTTTACAATCAATTAAAAGGAAATACTGAACTTGCTATTGAAAATTATAAAAAAGCTATTAAAGAGGACAATCTAAACAATAGATCTAGAATGAATTTGGCTTTAATTTATTATCAGCAAGGATTAATTGAAGAGAGTGAAACCTTATATTTAAAAGTAATTGATCAAGAGCCTGAATTTGGATATTCATATTATATGCTTGGACTTTTATACAATGAAACTGGTAAAAGTGACAAAGCAATAGACTACTTAAAATTAGCTACTGAAAAGCGACCTATAAATATCAATGCTTTTTATAATTATATTTTATTGTTACAGCAAGGAGGGAAAAATAAAGAGTCCATAAAAGAAGCAAATAAGGCTTTAAAATTAGCTCCAAATAATGAGCGAATTTTATATGTAAAACTTATTGGTTTAATGAATATGAATAACCTTTATGAAGCCAGTGAAACCTGTATTAAATTG
>UPTN01000923.1_pt1 | contig 13889 bp, 10 predicted proteins | sample 2160111 | NCBI WGS metagenome assembly UPTN01 (sample SAMN06265058, study PRJEB28932) | marine metagenome | isolation source: Columbia River Estuary | place: USA:Columbia River Estuary, USA | collected 2014-05-05 | reverse complement strand
CTATTTGCTTAATTTTATCTAAATATTCCCAGGTTCCTGGTTTATTAAAAAAGTTCGCCTGCCCAATTGCTTTATGCAAATAAGCAAAAGCATCTAACCTTAATATTTTACAACCAAAAACACTTAATTTCCTTAAGGTTTCTTCATAAAACGCCCATACTAAATGCGAATTTGCATTTACATCCATTTGGCCTAAATAAGTTCTGTTTTTTTGTATAATTTGAATTATTTCACCTTTTTTATCATTATTTTTTTCAAAATCTAATACTTTAAATTCTTTATTTAGTGCTATGGCATTATTTACTATCTCACATATTTTTTTAGCCTCTATAAGAGGTAAATCTTTTATTGATTTTAGATCTTCAGGTTTTAACAGATTATATTTTATTTCTTGATAAAAGGTATTCCAATAAGGTTGTTCAGTACCATCTGGAAACGGAACTTTTAAAACAGGAAGTCCTGCTTTTCTCATAAACAATTTACTCAAATGGTTATCATCAGGAATCATGACGCCGTCATCACCCATCGTTCCATAATTGTCCCAAAACTCATTCCAATTAATAAAAAAGTCTTTGTGTTTTGATATATTTCCCTTCTCAAGCAAATCTTTAAATTGTGGTGATGCTACAGATAAATGATTTAAAACGATATCAAACTTTAGCATGATATTAAGTTTTTTCAATTCATTTAAGTCATCTTGAGAAACTAAATTCTTATTTAGGTTATAGTCAATTATTGAAAATCCTCTATCTAAATCACTATTAAAAAATGTTGGCAATACATAAAATAATGAAAATACGTCTTTGAATTCAGGCCTTTCGAGTAGGCTTATAGTGTCGTGCAGATTCTTGCCGATACTATTAGGGTACGCATTAAGCATCACACCATTATTAATTGATTCCTGATTTACCTTATTGTTATTACTTATAGACATTATTTGTTATAATTTTTGTGCTTTTATGCCAGACAATTTTTAATTATGACGTAGCTAAGGTATAATCTTTTCATTTTAAATCATAAATAAAACTTATTGGACATTATAAAAAATCAATAGCTTTAATCACATATTTAATAGTAATACTATTATTTTTGCGTATAATATATTTAATATGACTGATTTATTATCCAACATCAAGATTGCTGTTCCTGAAAAAATTTATATCAAAGATCCCGAAACATCTCAGTTAGGAAAGAAAATTATAGAACAAAGTATTATTTTAATAAATAATCAAGGGTTTGATAATTTTAACTTTAAAAAACTAGGGGAGCTTATAGGTTCAAATGAAAGTTCGATTTATCGTTATTTCGAAAATAAACATAAACTCCTACTCTATTTGACTTCTTGGTATTGGGCTTGGATTGAATATCAATTAGTTTTTGAAACATCTAACATACCAAATAAGTTAGAAAAACTTTCAAAAGCCATTGAAGTAGTTACCAGGTCAATAAAAGAGGATTCTAATTATTCTCATATTAACGAAATAATATTAAACAAAATTATTATTAATGAAAACTCAAAATCCTATCTAACTAAAGAAGTAGATCAAGAAAATAGAGAAGGATTCTTTATTGTTTACAAACGAATTGTACACAGATTAAGAGAAATGATTTTAGCAGTTAATCTCAACTATAAATTTGCTACAAGCTTAGCAAGTACCGTTATTGAAGCTAGTTTACATCAGCACTTTTTAAAAGATCACTTTTCATCCATTACAGATTGTAATAGCGATGAAGATCCTACTGAATTCTTATCTAGTTTAACACTTAATTTATTGAAATAATGAAAATAGAGACTCAAAAAACACCTTGGAAACGCTTATTAGGATTATTAGAGTTGGAAAGAAAAGATATTTTTCAAATATTTTACTACGCCATATTCTCCGGATTAGTATCCTTATCATTACCGCTAGGTATACAAGCTATTATTAACTTAATTCAAGGGGCACAAATTTCAACCTCATGGATTGTTTTAGTTGTTCTTGTCACTATTGGAGTTATGTTTTCTGGAGCATTACAATTAATGCAATTACGAATTATTGAAACTATTCAACAACGCATTTTCACAAGAGCCTCTTTTGAATTAAGCTATAGATTCCCAAAAATAAAAATGAATGAATTACGGAACTATTATCCGCCAGAATTGGCTAATCGATTTTTTGATACGTTAACCATCCAAAAAGGCTTATCAAAAATATTAATAGATGTACCTACAGCCATGTTACAAATTCTTTTTTCATTATTACTGCTGTCTTTTTATCATCCATTTTTTATCATTTTTGGAGCTTTATTACTGATTTTAGTATATGTGGTTTTTAAATATACCGCTGAAAAAGGCTTACAAACAAGTTTAGAAGAATCAAAATATAAATATAAAGTAGTTCATTGGATTCAGGAAATTGCACGATCGGTGGTTAGTTTTAAACTATCTGGCAACACCAATTTAGCAGTTCAAAAGAATGATGATTTAGTGAGTAAATATTTAATTGCAAGAGAGGATCATTTTAAAATTTTAATAATTCAGTTTGTTAAAATGATAGGCTTTAAAGTAATTGTAACGGCAAGTCTATTGGTAATTGGTGGAACACTTGTATTAAATCAAAGTATGAATATTGGACAATTTGTGGCTGCAGAAATTATTATTCTTCTGGTGATTAACTCTGTGGAAAAACTGATTTTAGGATTAGAGTCTTTTTATGATGTATTAACTTCTATAGAGAAACTGGGACAAGTAGTAGACAAAGATTTAGAAAGTCAGGAAGGTGAAACACCAAATTTTAAAAATGGTGTAACTATTGAGTTAGACAATGTTTCATATCAAGTTTCAAATAGAGAAAAACCCATTTTAAAAAATATATCATTAAAAATACCTTCTAAAAGCAGAACCATTATTAAGGGTGAAAGTGGTTCAGGAAAATCAAGTCTGCTTCAACTAATTTCAGGGGTTACAGAGCCTACTTCCGGACATATTTATATAGATAATCTTTCTTTAAGTAGCCTGCAATTAAACCATTACCGTTCACAATTAGGATTGTCATTATCTATTGAAAATCCATTTGAAGGCACTATTAAGGATAACCTAACTTTTGGAAGTACCAACATTTCTGATGAGGATATCTTTAAAATATTAAACATTGTAGGACTTACACAATTTATCAAAGAACAGCCAAAAGGACTACAAACTGTTTTATATCCTGAAGGCAAACAAATGTCTTATACCATTGCTAAAAAAATAGTCTTGGCGAGAGCCATTTTAAAACAACCCAAAGTGTTAATTCTTGAAGATGCATTAGATCAGTTTAATGTACAAGAAACCAATGAAATAATTGATTTTATAACTTCAGAAAGCAATTCTTGGACTTTGATTGTAGTGAGTAATAATGAGCGTTGGAAAAACAAATGCACGCAACAAATTACTTTAGAACATGGTGAAATAAAAACTATAAAATTTTAAGTTATGCTAAATATATCCCATAACCAATTACATAAAAAGGTAGATTTAACCACTTTCAAGTCTGGTAAAACTATTTTTAATAAAGACTACTACAAACAGTTTAATAAATTCTTGTTAGCCTTTGCTATTATTGGATTTATTATTTTGTTTCTGCCATGGACCCAAAATATTACCAGCCAAGGACAGGTTACAACGTTAAAGCCAAATCAAAGACCTCAAACTATTCAATCACAAATCCCAGGACGCATTGAAGAATGGTTTGTTCAAGAAGGTGATTTTGTAAAAAAAGGAGATACTATTCTTCGTATTTCAGAAGTGAAAAGTGATTATTTTGATGATAAATTAGTTGAGCGAACAAATGATCAAATTGAAGCTAAAACATCATCTGTTGGAGCTTATCAAGGAAAAGTTGATGCCTTAAACAGGCAGGTATCAGCATTGAGAAATGAACAACAATTAAAGTTAAAACAAGCTAAAAATAAACTGTTGCAATCTCATTTAAAAGTTAAAAGTGACAGCATAGATTTTGAAGCCGCTAAAACAAATTTGGAAATTGCCAAACGTCAGTATGAGCGTATTGAAACCTTGCAGAAAGAAGGCTTAAAAGCAGTTAAAGATGTTGAAGAAAAAAGATTGAAATTACAAGAAACGGAGGCCAAACTTATTTCACAGGAAAACAAATTATTAGCTAGTATCAATGAAGTCATAAATGCAGAAGTTGAAATTTCAAGAGTAAATGCCTCTTTTGTTGATAAAATATCAAAATCACAAAGTGATATGTTTACGGCGCAATCGGGTCAATTTGATACTGAAGCGCAAGTAACCAAACTTGAAAACAGCTATTCTAATTATAAAAGACGTAGCGATTTGCTTTTTGTAACGGCACCACAAAATGGCTATATTAATAAAGCCCTTGTAGGTGGTATTGGAGAAACTTTTAAAGAAGGAGAAAAATTAGTAAGCATAATGCCTTCCCAATATGATTTAGCCATTGACACCTACGTAAAACCTATTGATTTGCCATTAATTCATATAAACGAAAAAGTACGTGTACAGTTTGATGGGTGGCCTGCCATAGTTTTTAGCGGGTGGCCTAATGTGTCTTACGGTACTTATGGTGCTCGAGTAGTAGCCATTGAAAACTTTATTAGTGATAATGGTAAATACCGCATATTACTTGCACCAGATCCAGATGATCACCCTTGGCCAGAAGCCATACGTGTAGGATCGGGTGCTAAAACAATAGCCTTATTAGAAGATGTACCCATCTGGTTTGAACTATGGAGACAAATTAACAGCTTCCCTCCTAACTACTATCAACCCAATAAAATGGATAAAAATTCAGACAAAGAGAAATAATGAAAAACTATATTTTATTTACGCTGATTTTATTTAGTAGCCAAATTTTTGGCCAAGAGGATATTTCTAAAAACATGTCCTTAACGGAATACTTAGGCTATGTAAAAGCCTTTCATCCTATTGTAAAACAGGCGAACTTGGTTATAAATGAAAGTGAAGCCAAACTCTTAAAAGAACGCGGTGCTTTTGACCCAAAATTTGAAATGGAGCGCTCTCAAAAAAACTTTAAGGGGATAGAATATTATGATAAACTGAATGCTTCATTCAAAATACCAACCTGGTACGGTATTGAGTTTAAAGGTAATTTTGAAGATAATGAAGGCCTGTATTTAAATCCTGAAGCATCCGTTCCAGATAACGGATTGTACAGCGTTGGGGTTTCGGTTTCAGTAGCACAAAACTTACTTATTAATAAGAGAATGGCTATGCTAAAGCAAGCCAAATTATATGTTAACCAGGCAAAAGCGGACAGAACAATTCTTGTGAACAACATTTTATTTGAGGCCACTAAAACCTATTTTAACTGGTTAAAAGCTTATAATGAAAAGAACGTGTATAATGATTTTTTAGACAATGCAGAGAATCGCTTTAAAGGAATAAAAAAGAATTATGAAGTTGGTGAAAATCCTGCAATTGATACCCTTGAGGCTAGAATAACCTTAACTACTAGAAAACTGGATTTTGAAAAAGCTCGAATAAACTACATTAAATCGTCACTTGAATTATCCAATTTTTTATGGTTGGATGACAATACACCTATTGAAATAAAAGACAATATTATTCCGGACATCAGGACAGTCAATAATATAGATGACTATTATGCCCCCCTTTTATTAAATTCTGAATCCTTTAACCTAGAGAATCATCCAAAATTGCAATCATTAAATTTTAAATATGAAAGTTTAATCATTGATAAGCGTTTAAAGCAAAATTCATTACTGCCAAAAATTGATTTACAATATAATTTTCTATCAGAAACTCCCGAAGTCGTTAACTCATTTAGTACATCGGCCTATAAAAGTGGCTTCAACATTAGTATACCCTTGTTTTTAAGAAAGGAACGAGGTGAAGTTAACCTGGCCAAAATAAAGCTTCAAAATACAGAGTTTGAAATGAAGGCAACCAAAGTCACCATCAAAAATAAAATAGATGGCATCAGTCAGGAATTAGAATCTTATTTGATTCAAAACCAATACACAGAAAGTATGGTAAGTGATTATGCCACGATGCTCAATGCAGAAGAACGAAAATTCTTTTTAGGAGAAAGTTCCTTGTTTTTAGTAAACTCAAGAGAATCAAAATTGATTGAAGTGAAACTTAAAGCCATTGCATTAGAAAATAATTATTTAACTACAAAAGCAGGTTTGGTAAACCTATTATCTGTTAACTCATTATAAAAAAAAATGAGGTTTTAAAAACCTCATTTTTAATTTAAGTAATAAATATTAAGTTGCTATTAATTAATTCATTACCTCTTTGAAAGTTCATTAATTTGAACTTTTGGACTTAAAAGTTTCTCTGTTGTTTTGATTATGCGTGCTTTTAATAAAATGTCTTTAGAAAGCTTATAGGTTTTTGAATCACTAGCTATGATAAACTCATAATTTCCTTCATCCAATTTCCAAGAATTTGAAGCTGTATCATAATACCCTAAGTCATTAATGTTTGCTTTAATTGTTATTTTTTGAGACTCGCCAACTTTTAATTCTTTTGTTTTAGCAAACCCTTTAAGTTCCTTTTCGGGCTTTTCAATAGTCCCTAATGCACTTTTTACATAAAGCTGAACAATTTCTTTTCCTGCCAGTTTTCCAGCATTTTTGATGGAACATTCTACCATAAAATCATCGCCTTCTTGTACAATATTTAAATCAGAATATTCAAAATTGGTGTATGATAATCCAAAACCAAAAGGATAGGAACTGTTTACCTTAAACGCATCAAAAAAACGATATCCAACATAAATGCCTTCTTCATAAATTTCTTCAGCAGGAATACCTCTCATAAAATTACTTGGTGCTGGTTCATTGGGGTTTAAAACCTTTCCTGGGAAATTTTTACTTGATGCTACATCTGAAATTAAAATGGGGAAAGTAACTGTCAGTTTTCCTGAAGGATTTACAATGCCAGTTACCACGTCAGCAATAGCATTTCCAGCTTCTTGTCCTGGCTGCCATGCCAGTAAAATAGCATCTGCATAATTTTTCCAACTTTGAGTTTCTATGACACCTCCAATATTTAAAAGAATGATAAACTTCTTGTTTTGAGCATGAAAAACCTCGCTTAAGTTTTTGATTAATTCTAATTCACTATCTATTAAATTAAAATCAGCATCTATTACTCTATCTTCAAATTCACCAGATGTTCTTCCTAAAGTAAAAAGCCCAATATCATTATTATCTGCGTATTTCTTTAATTCTTCTTTTGACCAGTTTTTCTCAGGAACCAAAACATCCTTCATAAACCACATTCTTTTTGCTGGAAGCTTAGATTTTTCTTCAATTATATAGGATTGATAATTAGAAATTAAATTTTCATCCACAGTTAATCCTGCATTTTTTAATCCTTCCAAAACGGAAATCATATAGGCTTTGTTAACATTACCACTACCTGTTCCGCCTGCAACAGTTTCAAAGGAGGTAACTCCAAACAAAGCTACTTTAGAATTATTATTTATAGGTAAAGCCTTATCGTTTTTCAATAGGACCATTCCTTCCGTTGCTGCCTTGCGAGCTATCATTTTATTAGCCTCTAAATCTGGTTTATTGGTTGGTTTATAATTATTAAAGGAGTATGTTTTATAATATTGCTTTAAAATGTATTTTACATTTCTATCTAATATACTTTCGTCTAATTCTCCCGTTTTTACAGCATTTAAAATACTTTCAGATTGATTGTTAGTTCCAGGCATTAATAAATCGTTTCCGGCTTTAACCTGTGCTACTGCATCACGTCCTGCAAACCAGTCTGTCATTACAAAACCTTCATATTTCCACTCATCGCGTAATAATTTAGTCAGTAATTCTTCATTTTCAGAAGCATACACGCCATTTATCTTATTATAAGAAGACATCACGGCCCAAGGATTACTTTCGTTAATGGCTATTTCAAACCCTTTTAAGTAAATCTCTCTTAAAGCTCTTTCACTAACCACTGTATTAAGTGCTGTGCGATTGGTTTCTGAGTTATTGGCTACAAAATGTTTAATAGTGGCTCCCACACCTTCAGACTGAACTCCATTTACAAAAGCTGCGGTAATTATTCCAGCTAATACAGGATCTTCAGTATAATATTCAAAATTTCTACCCCCTAAAGGATTTCTGTGAATATTTAAGGCTGGAGCTAATAAAAAATCAACGCCATAATCTTTACCTTCTCGTCCAAAGGCTTTCCCTATTTCATTTACTAATTCTAAATTCCAGGACGAAGCAAGACTTGTAGCCGTTGGAAAAGCCGTTGCATAAAATGTTTGGTTTGGGAATTCTTTTCGAGTGGGATCAATACGAATTCCAGCAGGGCCATCAGCAAAAACTACGGCAGGAAATTCAAATTTTTTATTGGTATAACTTGTACCAGCGGCACCAGGAACTTTATCTTGAGTGGAACCAATAGTGGATTCTGGAGGGTTATTTTTTTCTACAACTATCCCAGGTACATTCATACCTGTCCCTATAACTAAAAAGACTTTCTCTTCAAGTGACAGTTGATCTACAATCTGGTTGATTTTAGCATCTGTATTATCCTGCGCTTTTAGTTGCGCCACAAATGAAATAAATAGAATTAAAATAAGATTTTTCATTAACAGGAATTTTAAAGATTATTCAAATTTCCCAATTAATATTCGCAACACATTTGACATATGTCAAAAAGCGTCTTATTTTTTTGAACGAATTCTACTTAAGGTTTCTTGGGTGATTCCAAGAAAAGAAGCTATATATTGTAAAGGCACCCTATTAAGTATTTCTGGTTGCATTTTTAGAAGAGAATCATATCGTTGTTTAGCAGTTTCAAATTGAATGGAATCCATACGCTTTTGAGATAAGACCAAAGAGACAGAAATCCATTCAATCATTAGGTTAGCAATTTCTATATTTACTTTTCTGAGTTTATCAATTCCTTCTTTTGAAAGTTGAATAATTTCAGAATCTTCTAATGCTTCAATAATTAAATGGCTGGGTGAATTTTCGAAATAGCTGGTGATAGAGAAAAAGAAGTGTTTGTCATTGGTTAACCATTCTGTTACTTCTTTACCATCCTTAAAATAAAAGATTCTTATAAACCCCTTATTTACATAATAAATATGCTTACAAACATCCCCATGTTTTAAAAGTATATCATCTTTATTTAAATTTTTAACAGAAATATATGGCTCTAATTGTGATTTTGTAACATCACTTAAAGGACTATATTCACTTAAAGTATTAAGGTATTCTGTAAACATGAAATACTTTTATAAAATGAAGGAATTAACTTTTTAAAAATCGCTTGATATCATCATTGGAACCGTAAACCACTAAAATATCATTTTTATTCAAGATATTATTAGGAGAGGCAACCCCTTCCACTTTATTGATATTTCGGCTTTTTCCAATTAAACTTTTTTCTTCTCTATTTGAAATGGTTGTTAGCACCAATAAACCGTAATTTTCTCTAACTCCTATTTCTTTAATCGTTTTCCCATCATATTTAGGTGGTAAATTTACCTCCACAATACTATAGTCATCTCCAAGTTCAAAAGAATCAACGACTCCTTTTAAACAAAGTTTCTTTGCCCATCGCTCAGCAGATTCTTCTTCCGGATGCACTATTTCATCTACTCCAATAGCATAAAGCACTTTTTCATGTAGTGGTTCAATGGCTCTACTTATTAAACGTTTTACCTGAAAATTTTTAAATAAAGCGGTTGCCATAACATTGGCTCCTTTGTTTTCTCCAATGGCTATTACCACCATATCTGTATCCTTCAAGGGTAAACCAGAAACAGTAAATTCATCAGTTGCATCCATACAAATGGTATGTGAAATTTTCTCCTTATAGTTTTCAACCCTGTTCATATCAGTATCAATTCCTATAACTTCATTACCCTGCTCTGTGAGCTTTTTAGCTAATGACGCTCCAAAATTCCCTAATCCAACAACAATATATTTCATGATTTCAATATTTTAATTTATGGTAATTTCCTCTTTTGGATATCTATAATTTTTTTCTTTAACCTTTTTTATCACTGCGATAAGTATGGAAAGCATACTAACTCTACCCACAAACATAACGCCTATAATTACAAACTTACTTATGGTGCTGAGTTGGGCCGTAATTCCTAAACTTAATCCTACTGTACTGTATGCTGAAAAACATTCAAAAGCAATATCCAACAAACTTTTTTCTTTATCAAAAATAGAGATTAACATGATCGCTAAACCAATAACGAATAAGGATAATGAAATTACTGCGAAAGCTCTTCTCACTGAAATATCAGCAATTTCTCTTCTATATATTTCAATTTTATCTTTTCCTTTTGCTAAACTTATAAAATTAAGAATGGCTATTGCAAATGTATTGGTTTTAATACCACCCCCGGTAGATGCCGGTGAAGCCCCAACCCACATTAACAAAAATATCATCATAACCGTTGAAAAACTTAAAGCACTCATGTCTATAGTATTGAATCCAGCCGTTCTTGGCGTCGTTGCACCAAATAATGCCGTAATAAACTTACCTATACCATGATGATCTGAAAGAACGTTATTGTATTCAAAAATAAAAAACCCAATGGTTCCAATAACTGTTAATGACAAGGTTGTAACTAAAGTAATTCTGCTGTTTAAATTTAGTAACCAGGGTATATAAGGATGTTTTTTATTACTAAAATTCAATAATCTTTTAAGAAAGAAATACTTTAAATATTTTAAAATATTTACGACAATTGGAAAACCAAGACCTCCTAAAACAAAAGCTAAAATAATAACAGTTTGTAAAAAATAATTGTATTTAAAACCACTTTCAAATAAATTATTAGGTAAGGTTGAAAAACCAGCATTACAAAATGCAGAAATAGAATGAAATACTGAGAAAAACAGTTGATCTCCGAATGTTTTAAAAAGTGTTCCTTTTATACTTAAGTATATTAACAGAGCAGCAACAAGTTCTATAGAAAAGGTAATGACTAAGATTCTTTTTAATGTAGAAAAAACTTCTCCTAATTTATTGGAGCCCGTTACATCACTCAAGGTCAATTGATTTTCATAGGTTGATCCGCCTTTGAAAAAATAACTAAAATAGCTGGCAAAAGTAAGAATCCCTAAACCACCAATTTGTATTAGCATTAAAATAATGGCCTGCCCGAAAATCGTAAAATAGCTTCCTGTATCCACAACAATTAATCCTGTAACACAAACAGCACTGGTTGATGTAAATAAAGCATCTATAAATGAAAGGCCTTGATGAGTTGCATTAGGTAACATTAATAATAAAGACCCAATAAAGATAATGACTAAAAAGCTAACTATAAACAGCTGCGCTGGATTTAAAACTGCTCTTTTAAAATTAATATTTTGTTCAGAAAACTCTCGAATAAAAGTTAGAATAATGGCAAACTTTACCCAATTATCATTATACAAAAACGTTAAATGGCGATGTGCTTCTTCAGAAAAAAAATGAATATAAAGTACAATAAAAGAGATTAGGATACTGGTTATATCAAATACTAATACATTTCTTTTAATTATCTTTTCTTTGAGTCTGTATCTTAAAACTGAAGATAAAATTCCTAATACAATAATCAAAAAATAAGAAGCATTTAAAAAGATTTGAACATCAGATGATTGGTTATAGCCATAGTCAAATACAAATAAGAATAACCCAAGAAAACTTATGACAAATACAAATCTGTAAAATTGTTTTAAAATATTGATATGAATTGAGTTAGAATTATTCAAAAGTTAACGTTTAAAATAACGCAACAAAAATAAGTTTTAATGCTTTACTGAATAATATTAATTCTTAAAATATTAGAAAAGTAGAATAAAATATTTAATTTTGTTAACCATTTGGTTAAACCAATTAGTTAATATGAAAAAAATAAAGGATGCTACTTCAGAAAAATTAATTCTCAATGCCGCAGAAAATATATTTATAAAAAAAGGTATGGATGGTGCCAGAATGCAGGAAATAGCCGATGAAGCAGGGATTAACAAAGCACTACTACATTATTACTTTAGAAACAAACAGCAATTGTTTGAAGCTGTTTTTATGAATGCCTTTTCGTTATTAGCTCCCCAATTAAATAGTATTCTAAATGATGATTCATCTATTGAGGAAAAAATAATAAAATTTACTTCTAACTATATTTCATTTATGAGTAAACACCCCTACTTGCCAAGTTTTGTTATTCAGGAAATTAACAGAAATCCGGAATTTATGATACATCTGAAAGAAAAACCCCAGTTTCCAAATACCGAAAAATTCAAATTGCAAGTAGAAACTGAAGTCAAAAAGGGTATTTTAAAACCTATTGACGCAGAACAATTATTTATTAATATCATTTCAATGTGCATTTTTCCTTTTATGGGTAAACCTCTCATAAAAGTATTTTTAAATGCAGATGATGACCATTTTAATAAACTTATGGAAAACAGAAAAACAGAGGTTTCAAGTTTCATAATCAATTCAATTAAAGCATAATGCCATGAGAAAAGCTTCCTTTTATTTTGTTTTACTCATGACATCTGGACTTTTTGCTCAAGACCATTTATCATTAACTCAATGTTATCAATTAGTTGATAAAAATTACCCTTTGGTAAAACAAAAAGAACTGTTTGAAACTCAAAACAAAATTGATTCTGAAATCATAACGAACAAATCCTTACCTCAATTAAGTTTTGATGCACAAGCAACCTATCAATCTGAAGTAACTGAAGTACCAATACCCGGTACGGGTATTGAATCTCTTAATAAAGATCAATACAGAGCGACGGCAACGCTAAGCCAATTAATTTTTAATGGTGGATTAATTGACGCTTCTTTAGAAGCAAAAACAATTACTTCAAAAGCACAACAAAAGCAGGTTGAAGTTAATATTTACCAACTTAAAAAGCAGGTTAACCAATTATACTTTTCAATTTTATTACTACAAGAGAAAAACGCTTTATTAAATGCAAAAAAGGAGCAATTACTATCAAGAATTAAAGAAGTGAAATCAGGAATTGAATACGGAACGATTCTACCAGCTTCAGATAAAGTTCTGGAGGCAGAATTAATAAAAATAAAACAACAATTTACAGACATTGCATATAATAAGATAAGCTTGTTTGAAACCTTATCTGCTTTAATAGGAAAAGACTTAGAAACCGCTTCGGTTTTAGAAAACCCTGAAGTTAATCTCGATTTTGAAAACACGATCTCCAGACCAGAATTAGAATTATTCCAATTAAAAAGAGATGAGATTGATGCCAACCAACAAATCATTTCCAAACAAATGGTGCCAAAACTTTCTGGTTTTGCAACAGGAGGTTATGGTAACCCAGGCTTAAATATGTTAGACAATGCATTCAAAGGTTTTTATACCGTGGGAGTCAAACTTAATTGGAACGTATTTGATTGGAATTCAAACAAAAAAGAACGAGAATCGTTATTAATAAATAAAGATATCATCAATAATGAAGTTGAGATTTTTAATTTAAATACAAACATTGAATTACGTCAGCAAGAATTTGAAATGAAAAAAATTGAAAGCTTTATTTCTTCTGACTATGAGATTATTGAATTAAGAAAAGTGATTTTACAATCTGCCGAATCTCAATTGAAAAATGGAGTGATTACGTCCTCTGCTTACATTACAGAACTCACCAATTTGTTTGAAGATGAGACCAATTTAAAAACGCACAAAATTCAACTATTATTGATAAAAGCCAATTATAACATCACAAAAGGGATATAAATTATGATAACAACAATTAAAAATATCAGCATTTTCGGACTCCTTGCTTCTGCCCTCCTTTCCTGCGGAAATGGAAATGATAAAGCGGACGGTTATGGGAATTTTGAAGCTACTGAAATTACTGTTTCTGCTGAAAATAATGGCAAA
>UPTN01000920.1_pt1 | contig 13955 bp, 12 predicted proteins | sample 2160111 | NCBI WGS metagenome assembly UPTN01 (sample SAMN06265058, study PRJEB28932) | marine metagenome | isolation source: Columbia River Estuary | place: USA:Columbia River Estuary, USA | collected 2014-05-05 | reverse complement strand
AACAAATTAAAACCTACTGCTTCCAAAGGTATATATGTAAAGAGTATTTACATGTCTAGTACCATGAGTCCTAGTGTTCAATTAGACACTAAAGCATAAGGGTTCTTTAAAATTTATATTATGACAAGAGAAGACAAATTAACCGTTATACAGGATTTAACTTCACAACTTTCAGAAAATGCTACTATTTATTTAGCGGACATTTCTGGATTAGATGCAGACACAACTTCTAATTTACGTAGGGCTTGTTTTAAAGCCAATATTAGACTGTCTGTTGTGAAGAACACATTGCTTGCTAAAGCAATGGAAGCTTCTGAAAAAGATTTCGGAGAGTTGCCAGAAATACTAAAGGGAAATACCTCTTTAATGTTTTCTGAAGTAAGTAATGCACCAGCAAAACTTATTAAGGCTTTCAGAAAAAATTCAGACAAACCTATTTTAAAAGGTGCTTTCATTGAAGAAGCAATCTATGTTGGAGACAATCAGTTAGATTCATTAGTGAACATTAAGTCTAAAGAAGAAGTTATTGGCGATATTATTGGATTGTTACAATCCCCAGCTAAAAACGTTATTTCTGGCTTAAAGTCCGGTGGAGGTAAACTGGCAGGGATTATTAAGACCCTCTCTGAAAGATAAACAGAACGCACTTAAACAATTATATTTTTAAAATTTATTAAAACGATAGAAAAATGGCAGATTTAAAAAATTTCGCAGAACAATTAGTTAACCTTACTGTAAAAGAAGTAAATGAGTTAGCTACTATTTTAAAAGATGAGTACGGTATTGAGCCTGCTGCTGCTGCAGTTGCAGTTGCTGCTGCTGGTGGTGGAGACGCTGCTGCTGTAGAAGAAAAATCAGAATTCGACGTTGTATTAGTTGAAGCTGGAGCTTCTAAATTAGCCGTTGTAAAATTAGTTAAGGAATTAACTGGTTTAGGTTTAAAAGAAGCTAAAGACATTGTAGATGGTGCTCCAAGCCCAATCAAAGAAGGTGTTTCTAAAGATGAAGCAGAAGGAATTCAGAAGTCATTAGAAGAAGCAGGAGCGAAAGTTGAGCTTAAGTAATAGCATACAACAATAGCACTTTTGGTTTAGGTCTTTTCACTTTTTGTGGTTAGACCTAAGCCTTTTTATATAAGGTATATGAAGTTGTATACCACTACGCATAGTATTCACATTCAAAAATTTGTCTATTGATGTTCACAAATCAGACTGAGAGAATAAATTTTGCATCCACTAAGAATATTCCGGCTTATCCAGATTTCTTAGACATTCAGATTAAATCGTTTCAGGATTTTTTCCAGTTAGAAACAAAATCTGACGAAAGGGGCAATGAAGGATTGTACAACACCTTCATGGAAAACTTTCCAATCACTGACACCAGAAACCAATTCGTTTTAGAATTTCTTGATTATTTTATTGATCCTCCAAGATATTCAATTCAAGAGTGTATTGAGAGAGGTTTAACTTATAGTGTTCCTTTGAAGGCAAGACTTAAGTTGTACTGTACAGATCCAGAGCATGAAGATTTTGAGACCATCGTTCAAGACGTGTATTTGGGAACCATCCCTTATATGACGCCAAGCGGTACATTTGTTATTAATGGCGCAGAGCGTGTGGTTGTTTCTCAGTTACACCGTTCACCAGGTGTGTTCTTTGGACAGTCTTTCCACGCAAACGGTACTAAGTTATATTCTGCCAGAGTGATTCCTTTTAAAGGATCTTGGATTGAATTTGCTACCGATATTAATGGGGTAATGTATGCCTACATTGATAGAAAGAAAAAATTACCAGTAACGACATTATTCAGGGCCATAGGTTTTGAAAGTGACAAAGATATCCTTGAGATTTTCGATTTATCTGAAGAGATTAAAGTATCAAATGCTGGACTTAAAAAAGTTTTAGGAAGAAAGTTAGCAGCAAGAGTTTTAAATACTTGGCATGAAGACTTTGTAGATGAAGACACTGGAGAAGTGGTTTCAATTGAGCGTAATGAGATTATTTTAGACAGGGATACTGTTTTAGAAAAAGACCATATCGCAGAAATTATGGAAGCAGATGTGAAGACCATACTTTTGCATAAAGAGAATACTGGTGCATCTGATTATTCTATTATTCACAACACCTTACAGAAAGACCCAACCAACTCAGAAAAAGAAGCGGTTGAACATATTTACAGACAATTGCGTAATGCTGAGCCGCCAGATGAAGAAACGGCTAGAGGTATTATAGACAAGTTATTCTTTTCAGAGCAACGTTACAATTTAGGTGACGTAGGACGTTATAGAATGAATAAAAAATTAGGCCTTGATATTGGAATGGACAAACAAGTTTTGACCAAAGAAGATATTATTACAATCATTAAATATTTAATAGAGCTTATTAACTCTAAAGAAGAAATTGATGATATTGACCACCTTTCAAACAGACGTGTTCGTACTGTAGGGGAGCAGTTATCTCAGCAATTTGGTGTAGGTCTTGCGCGTATGGCAAGAACCATCAGAGAGCGTATGAATGTGAGAGATAACGAGGTATTTACACCTATTGACTTAATTAACGCGAAGACTTTGTCTTCTGTGATTAATTCTTTCTTTGGAACAAACCAACTGTCTCAGTTTATGGATCAAACCAATCCATTGGCAGAGATTACGCACAAGAGAAGATTGTCGGCCCTTGGGCCTGGTGGTCTTTCAAGAGAACGCGCTGGATTTGAGGTACGTGATGTGCATTACACACACTACGGAAGATTATGTCCTATTGAAACACCGGAAGGACCAAACATTGGTCTTATTTCTTCTTTAGCGGTTTACGCTAAAGTGAATCAAATGGGATTCTTAGAAACGCCTTATAGAAAAGTAACTAAAGGGAAAGTAAATACAGAAGAGTATACTTACCTAAGTGCAGAAGAAGAAGAAGGCATGAAAATTGCACAGGCCAATATTCCTATGAAGAAGGACGGTGTAATTGATACAGATAAAGTCATTGCAAGAGAAGAAGGAGATTTTCCAGTAGTTGACCCATCTGAGGTGCATTACACAGATGTTGCTCCTAATCAGATTGCTTCTATTTCTGCCTCTTTAATTCCTTTCTTAGAGCATGATGATGCAAACAGAGCCTTGATGGGATCTAACATGATGCGTCAGGCAGTACCATTACTTAGACCTGAAGCGCCAATAGTTGGAACTGGATTAGAGAAACAAGTGGCTGCAGACTCAAGGGTTTTGATTAATGCAGAAGGCGATGGTGTGATTGAGTACGTAGATGCCCAAAAAATCACCATTAAATATAATAGAACAGACGAAGAGCGTTTGGTGAGTTTTGAAGAAGATTCTAAAACGTACAACCTGGTGAAGTTTAGAAAAACCAACCAAGGAACCTCTATTAACCTTAAACCAATTGTTCGCAAAGGTGATAAGGTTTTAAAAGGACAAGTACTTTGTGAAGGTTATGCGACTCAAAACGGAGAATTAGCCCTTGGTAGAAACTTGAAAGTGGCCTTTATGCCATGGAAAGGATATAACTTTGAGGATGCTATTGTAATTTCTGAAAAAGTAGTCAGAGAAGACATTTTCACTTCAATTCACGTAGATGAGTATTCTTTAGAAGTGAGAGACACAAAACTAGGTGCAGAAGAATTGACCAATGATATTCCAAACGTTTCTGAAGAGGCTACTAAAGACCTTGATGAAAACGGTATGATTAGAATTGGGGCAGAAGTGAAGCCTGGAGATATTCTTATCGGTAAGATTACCCCTAAAGGAGAATCTGATCCAACACCAGAAGAGAAATTATTACGTGCCATTTTTGGAGACAAAGCGGGTGACGTTAAAGATGCTTCTTTAAAAGCGTCTCCTTCTTTAAGAGGTGTTGTAATTGAAAAGAAATTGTTTTCTAGATCTGTAAAAGACAAGCGTAAGCGTTCTGAAGATAAAGATGCTATTACAAAATTAGAGTTGGAATACGAAGTGAAATTCCAACAGCTTAAGGATGTATTGGTAGAAAAACTATTCTCTCTTGTAAACGGGAAAACATCTCAAGGAGTCTTAAACGACTTAGAAGAAGAAGTATTGCCAAAAGGGAAGAAGTACAGTCTTAAAATGCTAAACTCTGTAGATGATTTCGCTCACCTTGTAGGAGGTAGCTGGACAACAGATAAAGCCACCAATGCTTCTGTAGCAGACTTATTACACAACTATAAGATTAAACTGAATGACCTTCAAGGAAACTTGAGAAGAGATAAGTTCACTATTTCTGTAGGGGATGAGTTACCTGCTGGTATCATGAAGCTTGCTAAAGTTTACGTGGCTAAGAAACGTAAATTAAAAGTAGGTGATAAGATGGCAGGACGTCACGGAAACAAAGGTATTGTTTCTAGAATTGTACGTCATGAAGACATGCCATTCTTGGAAGACGGAACACCTGTAGATATTGTATTGAACCCATTAGGGGTGCCTTCTCGTATGAATATTGGACAGATTTATGAAACTGTTTTAGGTTGGGCAGGTCTCAAGTTAGACAAGAAATATGCTACACCAATTTTTGACGGAGCCACAATTGATCAGATCAATGCTTACACAGAAGAAGCTGGAATCCCTCAATTTGGTCATACTTATTTGTATGACGGTGGTACCGGTCAGCGTTTTGATCAACCTGCTACGGTAGGGGTGATCTATATGTTGAAACTTGGACATATGGTAGACGACAAAATGCACGCACGTTCCATTGGACCTTACTCTCTTATCACGCAACAGCCATTAGGAGGTAAAGCACAATTTGGAGGGCAGCGTTTTGGAGAAATGGAAGTTTGGGCATTGGAAGCGTATGGCGCGTCTGCTACCCTTAGAGAAATTTTGACAGTTAAATCCGACGACGTAATTGGTAGGGCTAAGACCTACGAAGCTATTGTTAAAGGTGAAACTATGCCAGAACCAGGTTTACCAGAATCTTTCAACGTACTAATGCATGAACTTAAAGGTTTAGGTTTAGACATTAGATTGGAAGAGTAACAAGATTCGGTCTTGAGGATTATAGATAATATACATTTTAATTAGTAGCACCATATTGTTATGGCTAGACAAAAAGATAATAACACGGTTAAAAGGTTTAATAAAATTTCCATTGGATTGGCATCTCCAGAATCTATTCTGGGCGCCTCTAGAGGAGAAGTTTTAAAACCAGAAACAATTAACTATAGAACCCACAAACCCGAGAGAGATGGTCTTTTCTGTGAGCGAATTTTTGGCCCAGTAAAAGACTACGAGTGTGCTTGTGGTGAATACAAAAGAATCCGTTATCGCGGAATTGTTTGTGATCGTTGTGGTGTAGAAGTAACAGAAAAGAAGGTTCGTAGAGACCGCGTAGGACACATTAATTTAGTGGTTCCTGTGGCTCATATCTGGTACTTCCGTTCTTTACCTAACAAAATCGGATACCTTTTAGGCCTACCTTCTAAGAAATTAGATATGATTATTTACTACGAGCGTTACGTAGTGATTCAGCCAGGTATTGCTAAAGGGGCAGAAGGGGAAGAACTTCAAAAAATGGATTTCTTAACTGAGGAAGAATACTTGAATATTTTAGAGTCTATTCCTGTTGAGAACCAATATTTAGACGACACCGATCCCAACAAGTTTATCGCTAAGATGGGTGCAGAGTGTCTGATTGACATTCTTTCTAGAATTGATTTAGATACCCTTTCTTATGAGCTAAGACACAAAGCAAATACAGAGACCTCTAAACAACGTAAGACGGAAGCACTTAAGCGTTTGCAAGTAGTGGAGTCTTTAAGAGAGTCTCAAGAAAACAGAGAAAACAGACCTGAGTGGATGATCATGAAAGTGATCCCAGTTATTCCACCAGAGTTAAGACCATTAGTACCTTTAGATGGAGGGCGTTTTGCAACCTCTGATTTAAATGACTTATACCGTAGGGTAATTATCAGAAACAACCGTTTAAAGCGTTTGGTAGAGATTAAAGCACCTGAGGTTATCTTGAGAAACGAGAAGCGTATGCTTCAAGAATCTGTAGATTCATTGTTCGACAACACGCGTAAAGCCTCTGCTGTAAAAACAGAATCTAACAGACCGCTTAAGTCACTTTCAGATTCATTAAAAGGGAAGCAAGGTCGTTTCCGTCAGAACTTATTAGGGAAACGTGTAGATTATTCTGCCCGTTCTGTAATTGTTGTTGGACCAGAGATGAAATTGTTTGAATGCGGTCTTCCAAAAGATATGGCAGCAGAATTATACAAGCCATTCGTAATTCGCAAGCTTATTGAGCGTGGAATTGTGAAAACAGTTAAGTCTGCTAAGAAAATCATAGACAAAAAAGAACCGGTAGTTTGGGACATTTTAGAGAATGTATTAAAAGGTCATCCTGTTTTATTAAACAGGGCCCCAACCCTTCACCGTTTAGGAATCCAAGCATTCCAGCCTAAGTTAATTGAAGGAAAAGCGATTCGTTTGCACCCATTAGTATGTACTGCATTTAATGCAGATTTTGATGGGGATCAGATGGCGGTTCACTTACCATTAGGACCTGAAGCTATTTTGGAAGCACAACTATTAATGTTGGCTTCTCACAATATATTAAACCCAGCCAATGGATCTCCAATTACAGTACCTTCTCAGGATATGGTCTTGGGTTTATATTATATGACCAAAGAGCGTGTTTCTACCAAAGAAGTACCTGTTCAAGGAGAAGGCCTTACTTTTTAGTCTGCTGAAGAGGTAGTGATTGCTTTTAACGAAGGAAGGGTTGCCCTAAACGCAGGAATTAAGGTAAGAGCAAAAGACTTTAATGATGCAGGTGAATTGGTACCACAAATTATAAAAACTACTGTAGGTAGGGTTTTATTTAATATGGTAGTACCTGAAGCAGCCGGTTATGTGAACCAGGTCTTAAACAAAAAATCATTAAGAGATATTATTGGAGATATTTTAAGTGTAACCTCTGTACCGGTAACGGCAGACTTCTTAGATAAGATCAAAACTATGGGGTATGAATTTGCCTTTAAAGGGGGTCTATCGTTTAGTTTAGGAGATATTATTATCCCGCCAGAAAAACACGAAATGATCGCTGAGGCCAATGGTCAAGTAGAGGGCATTATGGCCAACTACAACATGGGTCTTATCACCAATAATGAAAGATACAACCAAGTGATTGACGTTTGGACTTCTACCAACGCAATGCTTACTGAATTGGCTATGAAACGTATTAGAGAAGACCAACAAGGGTTTAACTCTGTGTATATGATGCTAGATTCTGGAGCGAGGGGTTCTAAAGAACAAATCCGTCAGTTAACAGGTATGCGAGGTCTTATGGCTAAGCCTAAGAAATCTACAGCTGGAGGTGGAGAAATTATTGAAAATCCAATTCTTTCTAACTTTAAGGAAGGTCTATCCATTCTTGAATACTTTATCTCTACCCACGGTGCTCGTAAAGGACTCGCCGATACCGCTCTTAAAACAGCCGATGCCGGTTACTTAACCAGAAGATTGGTAGACGTATCACAAGATGTGATTATCAATACAGAAGATTGTGGTACCCTTCGTGGAATAGAAGTACAGTCTTTAAAGAAAAACGAAGAAGTGGTAGAGAGTCTTGGAGAGAGAATCTTAGGACGTGTTTCTTTACACGACGTTTATAACCCACTCACTGAAGAACTATTATTGACTGCTGGTCAAGAAATTTCTGAAGCAGATGTGAAACGTATAGAAGCTTCTCCAGTGGAGAAAGTAGAAGTGCGTTCTCCATTGACATGTGAGGCAGACAAGGGTATTTGTGGTAAGTGTTACGGTAGAAATTTATCTACCAACAAAATGGTTCAACGTGGAGAAGCAGTTGGTGTAGTTGCCGCTCAATCTATTGGAGAACCAGGAACCCAGCTTACATTGAGAACGTTCCACGTTGGTGGTATTGCAGGAAACATTTCTGAGGACAACAAATTGGCTGCTAAGTTTGACGGTGTTGCTGAAATAGAAGACCTCAGAACAGTTAAAGGACAGAATGCAGAAGGTGGAGCAACAGAAATTGTTATTTCTAGAACTTCTGAAATTAAATTAACGGACGCCAAAACTGGCATTGTTTTAAGTACTAACAATATCCCTTATGGATCTATTCTTTCTGTTAAGAATGGCGCTAAGATTAAAAAAGGAGATGTTATTTGTTCTTGGGATCCATATAACGGTGTAATTGTTTCTGAATTTACAGGAAAGATATCCTACGAGAATATTGACCAAGGGGTTACTTACCAGGTGGAAATTGATGAACAAACAGGTTTCCAAGAAAAAGTAATTTCTGAGTCTAGAAACAAGAAACTCATTCCTACTTTATTGATTAAAAACAATAAAGATGAAGTGTTGCGTTCTTATAACCTTCCGGTAGGATCTCATATCATGGTAGATGATAATGAGAAGATAAGTGAAGGAAAAATTTTAGTTAAAATTCCACGTAAATCTGCCAAGGCAGGAGATATTACAGGAGGTTTACCAAGAGTTACAGAGCTTTTCGAAGCACGTAACCCTTCTAACCCAGCAGTAGTTTCTGAAATTGACGGTGTGGTTTCTTTTGGTAAGATTAAAAGAGGTAATCGTGAAATTATCATAGAATCTAAACTAGGAGAAGTTAAAAAGTATCTAGTGAAACTTTCTAACCAAATCCTTGTACAAGAAAATGATTACGTTCGTGCTGGTATGGCACTTTCAGATGGATCTATTACTCCAGAAGATATTTTGTCTATCAAAGGACCTTCTGCAGTTCAGCAATACCTAGTGAATGAAGTACAAGAAGTATACCGTTTACAAGGGGTGAAAATTAACGACAAGCACTTTGAGGTAGTAGTACGTCAGATGATGCGTAAAGTTAGGGTTCAAGATCCAGGAGACACCATATTCTTAGAAAACCAATTGATTCACAAAGATGACTTTATCAAAGAAAATGATGGAATATTCGGTAAGAAAGTCGTTGAAGAAGCTGGTGATTCTGAGCACTTAAAAGCAGGTCAGATTGTTACAGCTAGAGAGCTCAGAGATGAGAATTCTTTATTGAAACGAAATGACAAAGCATTGGTAACCGCTAGAGATGCTGTAGCAGCTACTGCTACGCCAATCTTACAAGGTATTACAAGGGCTTCTTTACAGACCAAGTCATTCATTTCAGCGGCTTCCTTCCAGGAAACTACTAAAGTGTTAAACGAAGCAGCGGTAGCTGGTAAAGTAGACGGTTTAGAAGGACTTAAAGAGAATGTAATTGTAGGACACAAAATACCAGCTGGTACTGGAATGCGCGCCTATGAGAGTGTTCTTGTTGGGTCTAAAGAAGAGTACGACGAAATTCTTGCTAGAAAAGAAGCTTTAAAATTTTAATAGGTACGCATGAGCGATAAAGAAAACCAAATTAATATAGAATTAGATGAGAAAACCGCTGAGGGTACCTACTCGAACTTGGCTGTAATTAATCATTCTGTATCTGAATTTGTAGTAGACTTTATTAGCTTAATGCCAGGAGCTCCTAAGGCTAAAGTGAAGAGTAGGGTGATACTCACCCCGCAACACGCTAAAAAATTCTTGAAAGCATTGCAAGACAATGTCACCAAGTTTGAAAGCAGTCATGGAACCATTAAAGATTATGAACAGCCGGGAATACCCATTAACTTTGGGCCTGCCGGTGAAGCTTAACATAAAAAAACCCTACTCCAATGGAGTAGGGTTTTTTATTAGTGGTTGTTTTTAGACAAACAATTATGTAGCTAAGCTTCCGCCTCAGAAGTAAACCTCAATTTAACGGAAGGGTACTTTTGCTGTGTCATTTGAAGGGAGAAGGCAGAATCTGCCAAGAAGACCAACTGACCCCTTTTGTCTTTGGCTAGGAACTTGCTCTTTATTCTGGAGAACTCTTTAAACTCTTCGTTGTTTTTATCGTCAGGAATGACCCAACAAGCTTTGTACACAGGAAAGTTCTCGTAGGAGCATTTGGCTCCGTATTCGTGCTCTAAACGGTATTGAATTACTTCATATTGAAGCGCGCCCACTGTTCCAATAATTTTTCTGCCATTGAGTTCTAAGGTAAACAATTGCGCCACACCCTCATCCATGAGCTGGTCTACTCCTTTATTGAGCTGTTTGGATTTTAGAGGATCTGCATTGTTAATATACCTGAAGTGTTCTGGAGAGAAACTCGGAATACCTTTATAATGAAGGGATTCTCCTTCAGTAAGCGTGTCACCAATTTTAAAGTTTCGAGTATCGTGAAGCCCTACAATATCTCCAGGGTAAGAGATGTCCACAATTTCTTTTTTCTCTGCAAAAAATGCATTTGGACTTGAAAATTTCATGTTTTTGTTGTTACGCACATGCAAATAGGGTTTGTTTCTTTCAAAAGTTCCAGAAACAATTTTAATAAATGCCAGTCTATCCCTATGTTTAGGATCCATATTGGCATGAATTTTAAATACAAATCCAGTCAGGGCTTTTTCAGAGGGTTCTACGATTCTTTCTTCTGCTTTTTTAGGTCTAGGTGTGGGTGCTATGTCTATAAAACAGTCTAATAGTTCTCTAACCCCAAAATTATTTAAGGCTGAACCAAAAAATACAGGTTGTTGATCCCCTTTTAAATATGCTTCTTTATCAAAAGGAGGATAAACTCCCTGAACTAGTTCAAGATTTTCTCTCAAAGCTTTTGCTTGAGCGCTTCCTACTATTTTCTCTAGTTCAGGACTATTGAGATCGTTAAAAGCCAGGGTGTCTTCAATATTTTTTTTACTGTCTCCGCTAAATAAGTTAATGTTACTTTCGTAAATATTGTAAATCCCTTTAAAGTCATATCCCATACCAATAGGGAAACTCATTGGGGTGACCGTTAACCCTAGTTTTTGCTCTACTTCATCTAATAAATCAAAGGCATCTTTTCCTTCCCTATCTAATTTGTTGATAAATACCAACATAGGAATATTTCTCATTCTACAAACAGACACTAGTTTTTCTGTTTGTTCCTCTACCCCTTTGGCCACATCAATAACCACAATAACACTGTCAACTGCAGTGAGGGTTCTAAAGGTATCTTCAGCAAAATCTTTGTGTCCAGGGGTGTCTAAAATATTAATCTTTTTATCCCTGTAAATAAAAGCCAACACAGAAGTGGCTACAGAAATTCCTCTCTGCCTTTCAATTTCCATAAAATCACTGGTAGCGCCTTTCTTGATTTTATTGTTCTTTACGGCACCCGCTTCTTGAATTGCACCCCCAAAGAGTAATAATTTCTCTGTTAGGGTAGTTTTACCTGCATCTGGATGGGAAATAATTCCAAAGGTCCTCCTCTTGCTAATCTCTTGTGCTAAACTCATGAAAAAAATTTGTACAAAAATAAGCTAAATATTAAGCTTCAATACGCAGATTTAAAAAAATCATATCACTAATGTAATTTTGCGTTAAGGATTAATTCTGCTGTAAATTATTTATTAAATACACACTTGAACGTTTTTTTTATTCACTTAGTCGATCGATATATCTATTTAAGCGATATAAAACTATTTTGCGGTTCAAATTTTTTTTTAAATTCAATTCAAAGGCTTAAAAACTTTAGGGCTTATTATATGTGCTAGATATTTATCTATAAATCATTAAGTATGGGAGCGATAAAAAAAAGCGTATTTACTAAAGTCTGTATGATTTTGCTAATTTTCACGACATTTTCTAAACTTTATGCACAGCAAGAAGCACAGTTTACCCAGTTTATTCACAACACCCAATCTTACAATCCTGCTTATGTGGGATTTAATGGTGAGAAAAGCTTAACAGCACTATATAGGGCACAATGGATTGGGGTAGAGGGGCTCCAAAAACCCAATTGATCAATTATAGCGCTCCTTCTCGTTGGAGAGGATTGTCCATGGGTTTTGGACTTGTAAATGATAAAATTGGACCTACTACCGAAACAGTGGTGAATTTAGATGTTTCTTACACCATTTCTTTGAATGCTTCAAGTCAAATAGCATTTGGCATTAAAGCCGGAGCACATATTTTGGACATAAATTATAATCTATTAAATCAAGATTTCAGCTTGGGGCCAGATCCAATTTTGAATAACGCTATAGACAATCGTTTTGCCCCTAATGTAGGTGCAGGTGTTTTTTATTATACGCCAAATTTTTATATTGGATTTTCTGTACCTACATTTTTGGAGACTTTGTATTTTGACCAATCCTCTTTCTTAGAAGCAAAAGATAAAATGCATTTTTATTTAAATTCAGGATTAGCTTTAGCATTATCAAATGGGCTTATTTTAAGGCCAAGTTTTCTTGTAAAAACTGTTACAGGCGCTCCACTGCAAACAGATTTATCTGCTGCAGTATTGTTAAAAGAAAGGGTGTCTTTTGGATTGTCTTACAGGCTGAAAGCAGCAGTGAGTGGTTTGGTTGGATACCAGTTTTCAGAAGAATTTTTTATAGGAATATCCTATGACCGTGCCGCTACAGATTTGGGACAGGAAATTTTTAATAGTGGTTCATTAGAGGTTGTTTTAAAGTATCAATTTAGAAAAAACGTTGCTAGGAGTAATTTTTCATTCTAAGAAAAACCCCTCTAAACTTTAAATTAAAAGTATAAAAGAATGTATTTTTATACCCATGAAAGAATTTGTTGTCCTTGTGAATGAAAATGATGAGCCTCAGGGGCTCATGGAAAAGATTGAAGCACACGAAAAAGCCCTACTTCACAGGGCGTTTTCTGTTTTTGTCAATAATGATAAAGGTGAAATCATGCTTCAGCAAAGAGCACTTTCAAAATACCATTCTCCTGGTTTATGGACCAATACTTGTTGTAGTCACCAAAGAGATGGCGAACAAAACTTGGCAGCAGGGAAAAGACGATTAATGGAAGAAATGGGCTTTGAAACGCCTTTAAAAGAGTTATTCTCCTTTGTTTATAAAGCAGACATGGGAAATGGATTAACAGAGCATGAATTTGATCATGTCATGCAAGGGAAATTTAATGAACTGCCTAATATAAATCCTGAAGAGGTTGCTTCTTGGAAATGGATGCTACCAGACGACATTAAAAAAGATATTGAAAAACAACCAGACCTATATACTCCATGGTTTAAGATAATATTTGAAAAATATTATATGTACCTTTCGTAAAAAAAATAAACTATGAGAGTTACCATTAGCAGAAAAGCACATTTTAACGCTGCACATAGGTTGCACAACGACCATTGGAGCGATGCCAAAAATACCCAGATTTTTGGTAAATGTAACAACCCTCATTACCATGGGCACAACTATGATCTGGTAGTGAGCGTAACAGGAGATATTGATCCAGATACCGGATATGTAATGGATGCAAAAATACTGAAAGACCTCATTAAATCTGAAGTTGAAGATGCTTTTGATCATAAAAATCTAAATATTGAGGTACCTGAATTTAAAGACCTTAACCCAACAGCGGAGTACATTTCAGTAGTGATTTGGAACAAGTTAAAACCGCATTTACAAAAGGGACATGATTTGTCGGTGACTTTGTATGAAACGCCTAGAAATTTTGTAACCTATAACGGCTAAAAAACAATAAAAATGCCTTTATATCCATTGAAATTTGTCCCTATTTTAAAAGAGCGTATTTGGGGTGGGAGCCAATTAAAAACCAAATTATTTAAGGAAAATGCTTCTCAAGGCATTGGAGAGAGTTGGGAGTTGTCTGCGGTAGAAGGAAGTGTCTCTTTTGTTGCCAATGGAGCCTTTAAGGGAACTTCATTAACGGAACTTATTGGCGAATTCAAGTCTCAGTTTTAGGTAGTGAAGTTGCCCGTGATTTTGGGCTTAACTTCCCAGTATTGATAAAGTTTTTAGATGCTGCAGATGATTTGAGTATTCAGGTACATCCCAATGACCTGTTGGCTAAGAAAAGACATAATTCACTGGGTAAAAATGAAATGTGGTATGTTATGGAGGCTGAGCCTAAT
>UPTN01000912.1_pt1 | contig 13990 bp, 23 predicted proteins | sample 2160111 | NCBI WGS metagenome assembly UPTN01 (sample SAMN06265058, study PRJEB28932) | marine metagenome | isolation source: Columbia River Estuary | place: USA:Columbia River Estuary, USA | collected 2014-05-05 | reverse complement strand
TTGCCTTTGCCTTTGCCGTCCTTGCCATCGCCTTCGCCGTCGTCTTCGTCGCCTTCGCCCCACTCAAGGTGTTCGTCGAGCAGTTCGCCAAGTGCGTCAATAGCGTTTTCGCCATTCTTTTTAGCGTCTTTAAACAGCTCATCGTACACGTCTTCTGAAGACCAACCTTCGTACTTAGTGTCATGGAAGCATTGTACAATTTTTGGATTGTGACCAATACGGTCGCGAATCAACAAGTTGTTAACAATGTAGTCAGCAGCAATGTTGTAAAGCTTTGGATGACGATATTCACGACGATCGAGGTGGTCAAATACGCAATGCAGAACTTCATGTGCAATAACAAATTCAATCTCTTTGTTTGTCATTGCGTTAAAGAACTGTGTATTGTAATACAAGTTACGACCATCTGTTGCCGCAGTTGGGCACCAGTCGTCAGCGTCAATAACGCGCATACGTGTTGCCATGTTACCAAAAAACGGATGACGCAATAGCAAACCAAGGCGCGCCACAATAATACGGTCAACAACGTCAACACGCATCGCTTCGAGTTCTTCTTTAGTAATATTAGGATTTGGCGCCCAGCCCTTCTTAGTTTTAGACGCAGTTTGTTTAACGGACATATTGTACCTCGTGTTTAGTGTTCATAATGTAGTGTAGCATTATTTAAGCTAGACGTCAACCTATAGAAAGAAAAAGTGGGTGGGTTTGACCCCACCCACTGCTCACCTTAAGACGCCTGTGCAGCCTTAATGTATTTGCCGTAACGATCGTGGAACTCATCAAAGCACTCAACCGCATCCGGATCAATTGGCAAGCTGTACTGAGATAGTGCGAGTTTAATACCCATCACAACCAGTTCAGTGTCAAAGTTGTCCATTGTAAAGCGTAGGAAGTTGTTGACTTTCTCGTCGAACTTCTTATCGCCGGCATCGTTTGCTTCTTTAAGCTCGTAGCAAAGGGAGATAGTCAAGGAATACATGGCACTGATTTCTTTTGCCTTCATCTCCTTTACCTTACCAGCAAGGATCTCTGTTGGATCCGGCATACTGGACGCTACCTTACGGTGAGCCATGAACTTGACCGCTAGTCCTTCACCAATTGCACCCGAAACCAGGTCAGTTAGTGTACCAGAGTCAATTTCATCTTCTAGCAATTCGCTAACAAACGACCAAGAACGCGGTGTTGCAAACGAACGGCTTTTTGTAGCTGGCTTGAAATCATACAGATCATTCTTAGAGAACTGAAGGAAACCAACGACATCTTTGTGGATTTTGTTTTCAACTGCCCACTGGAACCAGTCAGCAAAGTTGTGTTCCATTTCCAAGTGAACGAAACGGTTAGCAAGCGGAGCAGGCATACGATATGTAACACCTTTATCTGCTTCACGGTTACCAGCAGCAACAATCATAACGTTGTCTGGCAAGCGATAAGTACCAACCTTGCGGTTGAGAATAAGCTGGTATGCAGCGGCCTGCACAGCTGGTGCAGCGGAGTTCATTTCGTCTAAGAACAAAATAATGTATTTGTGCTGCGAAGCCAACGCTTCGTCTGGCAACTCAACTGGTGGAGCCCAAACCATTTTGCCTACGTTTGAATCAAAGTAGGGGATACCTTTAATATCAGTTGGTTCCCACAACGACAAGCGAATGTCAATAACAAATGCGTTAATAGACTCGCCAATTTGGTGAACGATATCAGATTTGCCGATACCCGGAGGACCCCAAAGAAAGATTGGGCGCTGTTTAAGCATCGCGTGACGGATACTTGCTTTTGCCTTATTAGGGCTGACTGTACGTGTAATTTCAGACATTGTATTCCTTTCTGTTATCAGTGCCTACAAACACTTTTGTAAGTGCCTATGAAACAGTTATAACAGCAAGGTTACATAAGGTCAACAACTTTATTCGGAATCAGCAATCTTTTTTGATCTAGTTAAAGCCTTAGCAATCCCGTACTTGCGTATGTCTCCGCTAAAGAGGGCTAACTCGACTGCTTTACGTTCGTTAGTAACATGTATACCTTTTTTGCCTAGGTGGTAAGGACAGTCAATAAATTTGTCTAAAAAGATAATCACTTGTGTAGTAAGTTTCATTTCTTCAGGAAATGGTATGTCATATGTAGCAATGTCGCATTTAGTAATTACATCAAGCCCTTCGTCAGTTAAACGAAGACCGCTGTTTTCTTTGCTGCGAGTATTCTGCCACCACAGTGGAAGATATTCGGCAACTGCGTCGTCATCGAACGGTTCTTCTAATTGTTGTAAGAAAAGTTTAGTGTAAGTTGGTTTATTCATTCGTCAACTTCTTCGCCGTCTGTTAATCTATAAACAGAAAACTCGTTAGTCTTAAACATTTCGTTAAGCTTTTTAGCTAAGTTATGTGCATGTCCAGGATTTGAAAAACTTGTTTTCTTGTACTTGGGTCCAGGATAATTTGTTAAAGAATTTGAACTTTTTAGGTTAAATGGTTTTCCATCGTGGAAAACGGCCCATATTGCATCAGCGTCTAGTACTTGTTCGCATCTGTAAGTCTTACCGCTTATAAATTCTAATAGTACTTTTGGTTTAGGTCTACTCATAGTGTACTCCATAATATACGTATATATTTATGACTTTAAGACACTATTTCCAGTTAGTACCACCATCCATTGTAATAGTGATTACTTCTTCTTTGTCAGAAGTATTACCTGCGTTTTCACTTACAAGCTTTTCAAGATCGCCTTGCATCCTACTCATAACTATACCAAGAGTAAATGCAAGGGTCTTAGCAGTTGCTATATCAAGCCTAACGTCTTTGGCCTTACTAGAATCGGCGGCTTTAACTTGCTGAATAAATTGCTGTAATGGTATTGTATTAATCGGTTCTGTTGGCATTGGCTAACGCTACTTTCATTTCAAGTTCTGTTCTAAAAGGACCTTGATATTCGTTCCTTTCAATAGTAATTAGCTTAGGACAAAAACTCTTAAGCCAGTTTACATTAAACTTAATTAAATAGTATCCAGCACAATAAACGCTTTTTGATTTTTCACTCTTAGTAAAAAGTGGTAGTTTTCTTGAAATGTCAAACATTCCGTTGTACGGATGACAGCGTGTAGGAAAACCGTTTACGTCCGAAGCCGAGTCTGTTACTTCTACTTCGGGTAACGTAACTGTTGCAGTTAGCAAGTTCTTACCAAAATATTTGGCTAGTTGTTTTTCATCTTTGTAAAATTTAACTCCGCCGCCTTTGTTAGAAACAATAAACTTGTCTTCGTCTTTGCTAAGAGTTCCAACACGAACTCCGCTGTCTTCGAGAATCCAAAACTTGTCTTTTAAAATTTCTTTAGCTTTCATATTATTTCCCTGGGTATTTTGCATTTAGCGGCTCTGCAAATGTAATAGCTTGGTCTGCAATTCGTTGCAGGTCCCACTTGGCGCAAAACTTCATAAGCTTCATGCCAACTTGTGTAACGTCCTTAGTCTCAACTTCGCCTAGTGTTTGTAATATTTGTAAGCGGATGTGTGTTGGTTGTGCTGTTAAATCACACAACGTAACGTTACGATTGTAATCATCAAGTACGCGATGTTCTTGTCCATTATGATCTACCCATCGTTGTAGCATTAGGTTATTCCAATTATAACCTTTTGACTCTTTGTCGTCAAACGCTTCGAGTAGACCGACTTTGTTTTTAGTGCCTTTTTTGCGCACACCTGGGTATGCACTAAACACGTTGTCGCTTGTGTCACCGCGCATACACTTTTCAAACAACAACCATTTAGGATCGGGCGGCGGCTTTACTTCTTTGGTTTTGTTATCAATAACTAACTTACCCTTGTCATCAAAGTAACCTTCGTGTGTAATAGTTGTATTACTTACTCCGTTATATTGCTTGACGTTAGGAGCAATCAATTGTGCAAAGTCACCATCTGTACTGATAATAACATGATTGTCGTTTGGATGATTCTGTACCCAGCCTGCAATCAAGTCGTCTGCTTCTAACACACTATTACGAATAACCGTGCAGTTAGTCTTCTCTGTAACAAAGTCTTTAAACTCGTCGAATATTTCCCAAAACACCTGATCCTCATCTTGCTGTGTTTCTGTCATTGCATCGCGATGTTCTTTGCGGTTGCGTTTATAAGGCTCGTAAAAGTCCTTGCGCCAGCTACGCCCTTCTAGGCAAAATACAACATGATCTGCTTTAAAGTCCGTCCAGGCTTTTTTAATGCTAGAAAGAGTGATGTGCATAGCCATGCCGACCTTTGTGTCAATATCGCCACGTACTACGTGTCTTGCGCGGAAGAATGTGTTCGCTGTGTCTACTAAAATATATGTGCTCATGAAACCTCTGATTTACCCTTGTCTAGGGGTACTACATTAATATAGCCACTTCCGCGACGTGTGTCAAGTCCTTCATCGGATAGCATTTGGTAAACAATATCTTTAAACCAACGGTCTACAATATCTTCTTCAGCATCTCCGTCGGCTCCGTAGCCATTTTGTCTTAGTTCGAGAATAAAGTATTCATTCCAGTCTAGTTCAAAAAAGCCATTGCGAATGTCATCTTGGTTGTATTGTACATCAAGTACGTTAATCCAAGGTTCTTCTTTTGCAGTAGCTCTGTCTTTTGGTGACAGCTTTGCAGCTTGTTCTTTAGCTACTGCTTCTTCAGTTTCTGCTTCTGCAACATGCTTTAACTTAGCAAGCTCAATAAGACGCTCTTCTTCTTCAATTCGCTTTGCTGTTGCAGCTTCGGCCGCAGCTTCAAGGTCTGCTATGCCTGTTATCTTTTTAATCCATTTTTTCATAACTGTTCCTTAATCTAACGGTGTAATAACTTTTTCAACTTTAAATCCTGCCATGCGTTGTAGCACTTCTGGATCTTCCATTTCTTCAGCTAGTGATTTTAATCTTTTATTCATGCCTGCTGGATCTAGCATAAATTCAATTTCGTTTTCTGTAAGTAGGCCCTGTCCGTTGTTAGTTAGCACTCTATTACAAAAGTCGATCTTAGCTTGCTCTGCTGGAGTATATTTAGTTTCCGGAAGGTCTAGCGGTTCATTGTACAATGTAATAATCTCGCCTTCGGCAGTCTTTTGTACCACCTTTGCTTTTACTTGAAATGTTGTGCTGTCTAATACAGTTTGGTAAATAATTTGTCTCATAGTAATTTCCTTATATTTTCAGCCAAAATTTCGGCTTCGTCCTTAGGTTCCCCAGGCGTTTCCGAATAAGCTGATGTGTAGTCTTGGAGTAAATCTCCATCCTTTTTCCATGCAAACTTCTGCAACCTCTTGGACATTAAGATTGTACTCTTCCGAACGACCACCCAGCGGCATAAGGTATACAGGGCATTCAATCCCCACGTCACGATATGCTTGCACAGCACGACCGGCTTCATCAATATCTGCACGATCAGCAACAACAAATTTAAGATAAAGATCGCTGCCATCCACAAGGCTATACTCGTAAGCAACATCAGGCTTAATAGCATCCTCCCAAGATTCTCCACTAACGGAGAGTTTAGGTGAGCAACTCCATGTGACTGTAATTCTGTCGTTATCGTTGAGATAATCGCAGAAGTCGTCGTGTAAGTTTTGTGTAGTGTTTGTTTCAAATGTGACATTCTTTAAATCCTGCATACGTGGATGTTCGAACAATTCGACATATAAACGTTGCCATGCAAGTAAAGGTTCGCCTCCAGTTAAAATTAAATGGATATCTTGTCCGTTATCCATTGTCCACTTACCTTCTGGAGTAAGTGAAAGTAGGTGGTCGACTACTTCATCTATTGTGCGATCATGCACCAAATGTTTAAACTCGGGATAGATGCTTGCATAAGTGTCACAACCTGTGTGTATGATAGGCAGGTCTTCGAACTTCTCTGTAGTTGTGTGTACACCTGCATCGATCAATGCTTTTACTTCTTCGTTATAACGTTGTCCGTTTGCAAGCTTCTCTGCACGACTAGGTTCGTCTCTTCCTAGTCCAAAGTTCATACAACGAAAGTTACAACCAAATGTGCGCAGGAATACACTAGGTACTCCTACAAATTTGCCTTCGCCTTGTACGCTATAAAACGCTTCTGAATATCTTAATTTCATCTTGGTGCAAACTCCTGTTGTAGTTTAATGTTGTCAAAAAACTCTTGCTTTGTAGCAGGATCCTTTTTAAACGCACCTTTAAGTACAGTTGTTTGTGTTAAACTACTATGAGCCATAATACCTCTGTTTTCGCAACAACCGTGTGTTGCTTGTATATAGACTGCTACGTCTTTTGATTTAGTTGCAGTGGAAATTTCACGCGCAATGTCCATTGCAAGTTCTTCTTGTAGCGTACCGCGTCTCGCACACCATTGTGCAATACGAGTGTATTTACTCAATCCGATAAGTGTGTCAGCTGCAAGAATACCAATGTACGCTACTCCTTTAACTGGTTGGTGGTGATGCGAACATACACTTAACAATTCACTTCTTACTACAAGCATACCTTTGTATGCTCCATCTGTATGATTTGGAAATGCTGTTGCGTTTGGCATAGGATTATAGCGTCCTGCCATAAGTTCGTTTATATACATTTTTGCAAGTCTTCTGCCAGTGTCTTGCGAGTTTGGATCATTTACTCTGTCAATTACCAAACTATCTAGCACACCTTCAAACTTTACAGTAAGTTCTTCAATAAGTGCTTCTTTGTCGCCCTTTTGCAAAACTTCTGAAATATTGTCACCTGCCCAATGGCGGATGCCTGCGTCTTCTAATTTTTGTTTAATTTCTTGTGATTTTGTCAATTCTTTCTCCGAGTTAGTGACGTGGATGTCATAAAATATGGTACAACATATAATTACATTGTACCATATATTTAGGTTTTTGTCAAGAATTAATTAAATTATTTATTTACTATCTTCGTTGTTAATGCCGCCGCCGAGCCTTTTTAAATCATCAATTGTATTTTTAATGACTTCGTCATCGTCGTTAAAGAATTTATCAAGCATTTCCATGCGATCATTTGCCGCTGCCATTTTATCTAATTCTTCTTGAATAGCTTCCACAATGTCACTGTGTTCACCGATGCCTGTGCTATTGTGCATATAGACCATAACGTTTGTTTTTGCTCTTTCGAGTTCACCTGCGGCATGCATTCTTGCAGCTTTTATTAATTGTTGTTTCATTTAGTTCTCCTTACCACTTTCTAGTGTTTTCTTTTGTGTGCCAATCGTATTCTGGATGGAACTCGGCTCTTTCCATCTTTAAGTCTTCGTGCTTGAGCATAAGCAAAGTCCTATCTTCCTCTGCACCGAAATAGAATGTAAACCAATAGTTAGACACTCTGTCCCAGTTTTCGTCCCAAGAGTATTTTGCTTTATCTAAATTATAGCAATAGCTATAACTCTTATCGACCTTGCTATAAAATACATCATCTTTGCCGTATTTTTCAATATATAACCGAATGTCTTTTAACAACCGTTTGTCAGAGGTGTCGGCGTGGGCATGGCATAAAAAGGGATATTCTTCTTCTGCTTTAAGGTCCCATCCTTTATCATATGACGACTTGTATGCATTAGGAAAATATTCCATGACTTCGTAGTTACTTCCAAATGCAATAAGTTTAGACATTTAGATTTCCCACGGAAAGTAAACTCCTGAAGTAGACTCTTTAGAGATCTCATTTGCATAATATTCAGGACGTATAATACTTGTACCACCCGGAGCAGTTCTCCAAGTATATGTCATAGTAGCAAACTTTACGTTCCTGCGCCAAACTGTACTCCATACTGCTGATTCGTTGGGCAGACAACTTGACTCCCAATCCTTTTTAATCCACTCGAATTTTTCTTGCTTGTTAATGCTATCTACAATTAGTATGTTTTTACGAAGACCCGGATCCCAACGAGCACCTGTAACTGTTTCGGTGTTGTTATATCCAAATGCATCTTCTGCCATCCAGCAATTAACCTCGCAGTCCGCGCCCTCGCTGCCGTCGGCGTTGAGGGAAACATTTAAGGTATGCATTTTTATATCGGTCTTGTAGCTAAGAATAGTAGCTAGTGGTAAGCCGCTGCGTGTAAGTCCGACAATATAGTCTGGGCGCCAGTTGGTTCTGTACATTTGCAATACAATCTTCTCTGCTGCCTTTTCGACGTCTTTCCAACTATATTCTTTATATCCGTCATGTATCATTTTCAACTAACGCCTTTACTACATCATAATTCTCTTTGGCTTTTTTTAATGCAGGATATTTTTCTGCAAGTTCTTTGATCCTAGCTTCTTCGGCCATCTTTTCTTTAGCCCACTCTGTAATTGCTACAATATCAGGATCGAGACTAATGTATAAATTGTCTCCGTGCATCGGCATCCAGAAATTATTATTAGCATTATAGTACTCAAAGCTTCCGTTGTTGTTTCTTACAAATCCATCTTGGGGTTTTGTGTCATCGGGGCAGTGACTTGAATAACTCGGTGACACAGATGCAAAAACCCCTGTGCCGCCGCTGACGCTTTGAATGTAATGGTTAGACATTATTTTGATTCCTTTATTGCGTCGAATGTTTTGTATTTGTCAAGTGCTGCTTGGTATTCATCTTTAAGACGTTTCAGTTCTGGATATTTTGCTTCCATGTCAACTTCTCTCTTAAGTAATAATACTGCATCACGTAGCTCGTCTATCTCTTTCATGACATCTCTGTCACCGACTTTTAATGTCGGCGGCGAGGAATCGGTAGATATCCAGGTAGTGTTAGCAGTGTCGTAAGTGTATACTGCGTTATCGAGCACTCCACCAATGCTAATAGTTCCCTGAGCAATATTAGTTACTCCTTCGATGTCAAGAGTACCCCAAGCATCACCATCACCTTCTTCCATTATATCCTCTTTCAAAATTGTACTGGTCTAAACACATATCTTCTATGGTCTTTTCTAAAGTAATAAAATCACTTAGATCGTCTACTACTGATGATACAGCATCACCTTCTCTGCGTGGTGCATGGGTTTTTCTTAACCTAACACCTGTAACTTTTTCCATTGTTCTTATTACTTCAAAGACACTATATCCTTGATTACTTCCTAAGCATTCGTACGGCGTGTTTGTCGGACCAGCTTCAACTGCTTTTACAATTGCCTTGGACAAATCAACTACATGTACATAATCTCGAATACACGTTCCGTCTCTTGTAGGATAATCAGTTCCATAAATCTTAATATCAGGAAACTTTCCTGCTGCGGTCATAGCTGCAATTTTAATAAGATGGCTCGGCGGACCTAGTTGTCTATTTTGTCCGTCTGTGCCACTTACATTAAAGAATCTAAAAATAGTATATCCATTTGCTTTTTCTTTAATTACATCTTCTGCGCATACTTTACTTCGTGCATATGGACTAGCCATATCCCAAGCACTTGATGTACTTGCAAACAAAACGTGATCGGTATTAACACAATCGAGCAAGTTCGCTGTGCCTGTGATATTTACTCGATAGTATTCAGTTGGGGTCTTTACACTAGGTCCAACTAAGCTTCTTCCAGCAAGGTGAACAACTGCATCGTATTCGCCCTTTACTTGCTTAGTAACGTCGTAATGAAGAAACTGGTCACAGTAAGCAGAAATATCGTTGTGTTCGCCCCAGAAATTTATATCCCAGCCTTCCACATAATGTCCGTGTTCTTTTAATAACTTACAGACATGACTTCCGATATACCCGGTTGCTCCTGTGACTAGTACTCTCAATACTTTCTCCTTGCTACCTCATCTCTATAGCGATGTGTATTTCTGTTCCACTGTTCGCCATTACCTTCCATGATGTCGATGCAGCGATCAATAGTGCCGCTTGTCCAGTCACTTATTTGACCCATGTTTTGGCTTGGTGTGTAAAGCAATGCATCTAGTTTATGAGATGCATCCTGTTGACTCCAAGGAACATACAACCGTGTATGATCGTTATTAAAGATTTCTGGAAAGCTGCGATATGCAGGAAACAACACATTACATTCTAATGCATCTGCTTCGCTAACAGTGTTACTTGTCCAATCCTGCAACGCACAGTTAAACATTACTCTGCTGTCATTAACAATCTCGTAGTACTCGTTCTTTTGAAGATTCTCATAAATCTTAAGCATACCGCGCCTTTCAAGATCTCGTGCGCGATCGATATATGCTGAGTTATTGCTACGTAGAGGTCCACCCTGCAGGATAGCAAATTCGGTGTCGTCATTGCCGTGCTGATGGGTGTAATGCCACGCTTCGATCAAGTCCATGTAAAAGTCCGGTTGTTTCTCTTGATCCCAACGTGCTGCAAAGACTACACGCCTTGCACGTTCGTTCCAAGGCTTGATTGAGTTGACACGACCGCGCACTTCTTCCTTGTCAAAAGCAAGTCCGCTGATATTGTAAATCGGAGCCTTCCAGTTTGCAACTTTCATGTTAGCAACCATCTCTTCGTTGCTAGCAAGAACACCTGTAACAAACTCGTTACACATTTCTTCGTACAAACTCATCCACTTACTCATGCCCCAAACGTGTACAAAGTCATCTGGGTCAACAGCTTGTGCTAGACAGCGTATCCAAACCTTTGGGCGTTGTTCTTCTGGAATTTGGTCCATAATGTAAGGAAGTGATTCCATACCTGGCTGAAACATGTCCTCAAAGAACACTACGTCTTCGCCAGTTACTTCGCCGTTGCGCATCATCTGTACAAGGTTCATCATTTGGCTCATGCTAAAGAACGAACGCCCGTGTGCGTCTAAAACTTGTCCTACGCTAATAGCTTTAGTATCATCAATGGTAGTGCCGGGCACTGAGATATACTCAGTGCCACGACGTTCAAATACTTTTTTACTCCAGTCTTCTAACTGAAGAGTATATCTACCTTCATACGGTTCTAGTCCCATATAGAATAGTTTACGCATTGTTGTTACGTGCCTCGGCGCGGGCCATAGCCTTCTTCCAATTCTTCCATTTGGTGTAGGCTTGCCAGACACGATTGTCTGAACGATATAGGTTTTTCTCGTTATAAACGTGACCTTCAAATCGGCAAAAGTCACGGAAATCGTCAAGGTCGTTAAAAACCTTATTAATCGTTTGATTCTTGATAGCCATCGGTGTTATTCTCCTTGAGTGGCGTTAGAGGGGTAGAAAATTAATGAGCCGTTTTCTCCGTCTTCGGAGACTTCTATTTCTACAAAGCGGCCCGGAAATCTTGCAGAAATTTCGTTATACAAGTCGTCGCTAATCATTTCGCAACTCTTGTGATTCAAATCGAGGATGTCTGTGTTGTAGAGCTTTTCCAACCAACGCTTGAATTGAATAAATTCAATGTCTCTATCGTCGTGGAATACTTCAATACGTACTTTGAAGTGGAAGATATGTCTGTGCGGCAAGCCTAAAAAGCTTACGTCATCCCAATCGCCTGTGGCAAGCTTAGGATCGTCTTTTGCTGCTGGATATAAGTGTACGCCTTCTTTGCGGAAGGTTACCCAGATGCTCATTGTTTTTTCTGTCAATTTATACATCCTTGTTATGTAATCGTGGTATCGTTCTTGAATATGCACTAATTGTAACACACGTTAACTTAGTGTCAATCTAAAGTTTCATCTTTAGTATACTTAGACCAGTCAGTAAAAACCTGCGGGTCTTTTAAGTTATGTAACCTATGTGTCCATACACCTGGATTAGTTGCATCAAAGTCTTTGTCGTCAAGCTTCAAGCAAGCATTGTATCCAAGTTGTTCAATGTATGGAAGTTTTGCACTAATCATCGGAATGAATCGATTTGTTTCTGAAAAACAGCATTCTGCAACCCATTCGACATACTTAATGTCAAAGTCAAGTGTTACCCAAAGCTTTAGTTTAAGCAACCCTTGTATCATATTTTCCCAGTCTGCGTTCTCATTATAAGTGCCGCCGTCCCCGGAAAGTTCAAAGCTTTGGTTGGCACCACAATAGATATGCTTAATACCGTTCTTAAATGCAATCCTTGCAATATCTTCTACATCTTGAGTGCCTACAACAAACAAAGTCTTTTCGCCATACATTGGAGTGTGTTCAACTTCGGTACCTATAAACAGTGTAACACTGTCGCGTGTACCTGATTCGTAAATTCGTTTCATGATTTCTTAACCTTGTGCATTTCGTTCCACACTCCCCAACGCTGCTTAACATAGTTGTTGACTTCTTCGTGTGGATAGTTTTGTTCCTTCATCGCACCTATTATACGATCAAGATCTTGTAGGGCAATCTCTAAAGTTTCAAGGCGCAATGATTTTTCATAGGGATCCATTTACTGCGCCCTTGAGTTTCGTTTCGATACGATGTATCTCGTCCTTAAGCCATAGCTTTCTTGTTTTAAGTACACGCACTTCAGGCGCGACGTTAAGATTACTATACTGCTCTTCTAAGTATGTGTCAAGCTCTTTGTGCTTGCGTACTAACTCTTCTAAGTGCGCTCTTAGTTTATCATACTCGCTATCGTAATTACTCATTTAAAACTCCATAAATGCTCCGGAAAATCAGGAACAAACGCTTCTTTCTTCTTTTTGTCCCATCTGTTGAGTTCTTCTTCATCAAGCACTTGATCTGTAATTTCAGTGTGCTCGTCAAAGTGATTGCCAAATTGTGTACTAGCGTTAACAGTTTTCTTGCCTATGTTAAGACGAGTTCCGATTACTTGCATCCAGAATTTGTTGTATTCTTCAATCTTAGCTAGACTTTTTTCTCTGTCTTTAAGACTAAAGATTTCGTTAACAATTTCTCTAAATGTAACAGTATTAAATTTTTCATCAATGAGCATATACGGATATTGACCTTGGTCGTACATTCTATTTGCTCTTTGTGTGCTTTCAATGTGCATCCAAACATTATGACCCATTTGCAACGCATATGAAAAACTATCCCAACTAGTACGTCCTTCTTTACCAATTTTATTTAGATCGCCAGGCTTGTAGTAACAGATGTCGCTAATCTTGCAATGCTTGCTTATTGGAGAATCTTCAAACGCTGCAAGTATGCCGTCGTCAACAACTGCTTGACTGTATGGTCTGTTGTCTGTTGCATACTTTTTATCATCTGCGCTTGGAGACATCATGTAACTCCACTTGCCTCTATCTTCAATTCGAATGCTGTGGTAGACTTGTCCGTTTGCTGTAGCAAGGAATGGACTTGCACAATCGTAGGTGATCATAAAGTTCTTGTTGTGATGCTCTCTAACAGCTCTTTGAATGTCAGTAAGCAAGACAGCCCACTCAAGTTTGCTTGTACCAAGAAAGTGCATAACATCGTGCAATCCTTCTTCGAGCAAGCCGTCGTGTATCATGTGTACAATGCGTCGCAAAATAAGATGCACGTCGCACATATTTTGTCCACCCATTGCCCATCCATCAAAGTGAGTGTCTGGATACTTTACAGGATCGCAATAGTCTTTAAACTCTTCGTACCAGTTATCGGCATCGGCATGATTGCTGCCCTGTAACACGTTTAGTACTTTAAAATTACCACGACGGTTGTCCATGTAATACTTTGCATTAATGTGAGTTGCATCGACTGCATCTTGGTAGCTGTTAATACCAGCTGCTTTTGCAGCTTTCTTATCCTGGAAAGTCCATGTTGGAATATCTAACATCATTCCGTAGTCCATGTACTCTTCCATCCAGTTAAGCACTTGCTCACGTTTCTTTTGTGCAAGTGGGCAATTTGGATCTGCCCACTTTCCTGGCCATAGTCCTTTAGCAATTTGGAAACCTCCACTATCGCCCAAGATCCAACTATTTTCTCTGTCGCGGTTGCGTAACATATCTTCTTTTTCAGAATGCTTGTTAATATCAAGTTCAGCACTTGAAGAAGATCTTGCACAATTAACACCTGAAGGGGTGTTTAATGGCGGAGGTGTATTACCTACAACCTTTTCTTCTTTTGCTTGAGTTGATAAATTAAATAAAACCGCTGTTGCTATTATTATATATTTTTTCATAAAAAATGAATAAATTACTATTAAAAGAAATATGATAAACCAACTCTAATTCTTCTTGGCA
>UPTN01000910.1_pt1 | contig 13996 bp, 8 predicted proteins | sample 2160111 | NCBI WGS metagenome assembly UPTN01 (sample SAMN06265058, study PRJEB28932) | marine metagenome | isolation source: Columbia River Estuary | place: USA:Columbia River Estuary, USA | collected 2014-05-05 | reverse complement strand
AAAATTACTTTCTACCGTTCGCAGTGAAATTCTCAAACTCGATTTACAAGCTCGCGTGAATGTACGTTTATGCATGCTCGGCGTTTCAGCATGCGTTTTACCACGAAGGCTCGACGGTCCTCTTACCTCAGAGGAATTGGACCAAATTGCCGAGGCACTGAACAAAGCCGGCCTTGGCGCAATTGAGACGCGGATACATTGATCATTCGCCAGGACCGAGTTTGGACAAGTCCAAAACATTCGCATCCAAAAGCGTGCATCCGGGCATGAAGAGATTTGCAGAAAAGCCGTGGCGATAAACTACGGCTCCACTGCCCCATTCCTCGATGTATCGGGCCATCTGTTTCGCCATTTTCTTCCGTTGGAAGTCAACATCTGCGCCATAGAAGTGCTTGGCGTCAATCCAAGCTACTGGCTTACCGTTAATCTCGACATGGTCCAAGAAAAGAATGTCCGGAGTTCGAACCGGTCGGCCCAAATCTTGCTTTTGCTCCTTGACCATTTCCGGTTGTCTGCGGAGTCGGACGCCTTGGTCTTCAAACCAATCAGCCAATATGTCTTCAAACAAGTCAGCACGCTCCTGGGATTCACCTTGGTCAACGTTTGAAACGCGGTCCGCCGCTTCTGCTGCCTCAAATTCACTGCGTTCACGCTTGCTGAGTTTGCTTGGCTGCCGCAAACTTTCTTTGATTTTAGATTTCGACCATCGCATTTCGGTAAGAATAATTCGGAAAATGTTCATTGGTGGAAAATCAAACCGCGTCGAAAGGTCGACAACACTCACGCCTTCGTTGTATAGGCGGAGCATGTTTTTGCCTTGGGAGCGTAATCGGCCGTGACCGTATACCGTCTTTTGTTGGAGGAGGGCTGAGCGGAGTGAAAGGGCTTGTTCAAGAGTCATCTTGTAACCTTCAGCAATGACTGCAATTTGGTCGACGCGTTCATCTTCGAGCCAACCGAATTCACCCTTGCGCATAACTTTGCCAGCCATAGCCTCCTCATCCTTGAGAGGTACTGGTACTGAGGCCCAATCAAACGAGAAGGTCTTCGGCTCGGGAGTGTCTTCGGGAAAACCCATAGGCAGGGGCGACTGTTCAAACCGTGAACGTGCTTGTTTATCCATCCGTGCAATCTCAGTGGCATTACGCTCCTCAAGTGTCGATTTAGGGGTGCTTCCGTAACGGCGCTGTCGATTGTCTCGTCGTCCACCACGGTTCTTGTTCGAGCGGTTTTTGTTACGCGAAGATGAGCCACCTTGATTGTCTCGGTCGGGTCGGGTCATCACACATCGTCATCGCCGACCGTCTTTGAATCCTCGCTTTCCATTTCGACAAAAGTAAGAGGCTGCGAATCGCCAATTGGCTCCGTACCGGGGCCGGATAAATCCGCCAACCACTGTGTTGCGAAGGCTCTGGCCTGTGCATTCACACGCCCTCGAAAAAATCTTGACCAACCGGAAACAGCCCACCATGCGGCAATCTCTATGCCGCCCTCAGGTTCACAAAGTACAGTCACACTCATCTTCAACGATTTCAGTGAAGTCCCAATCGCTTTTCCTTCTCGCTGTTGCCCAAGCCAATCAAATTCCATTTCGAGGAAGTTTGGTTCACCGCCCTTCCGGATGGCGGTTACCTTCCACATTTCCTCAATCAGCCTTTGACGTTCGATTCGATGGAGGTCAAACCGCTGACCAACATCGAGACTCCCCGTCGATTCGGAAAGAACGCGTTGAGCAGAAGTGTTCCATGATGGCCATGAATCGAGATGTGCTAGATTCAAGCTCGCCTGGATTGATTCTTCTTTCTCGAGAGAACGACGCCATACTCCTTGAGGGGCGTCCATGGAATTCCATAGATGGACCCGACATGAACTTGTGGGACAAAAAACACACGGTTTCAAATGCTGTAACATGCTCCGGAATGTATGCGCAAGAGTATCATTCCATTTTTTTTGGTCTGCGTACTCGTTATGGCAAGTCTTTCATCTCTCCCCATTCAACCCGATTTGACACTTGATGCAAAGATGAATCCATCTTCTACCGAAGAAGACAACTCCACCTCACACGGTTGGTCTACGAGTTTTGGTGGAGGATTGAGGGATTATGTAGCACACAGCCTCATGTATCCAGATGGCGGTATTGTGACGTCGGGTTGGTTTCAAGGAAACATTCAGTTTGATGACGTAATCGATCCGGTCGGTGCCCGAGGTGGCTCAGAGGATGTCGACTTTTTCCTCGGCTGGACTGAACCAAATGGCACATGGATTACCGCTGTTAGCGAAGGCTCGATTACAACGGATTCAATAGACGCAATCGCATTGATGCCAAACGGTGATTTGATTGTCGCTGGCACGTATTGCATGAACAGTATTGGTATCGTATGCGAACTGGAATTGGGTGATTTAACCCCTCTGACAAAAAACTCATACCTTGAAGAAGGAAATGCCTTTCTTGCGAGAATGGACACCTCAAGAGAATGGGTATGGGCAACTCAGATTCGAAACGAAAATGAACTGTTTGTACTCGACATGCTCGTCACACCAGAAAACAACATCGAATTGGCTGTGGGATTCAATGGAGATGTCGAACTGAACAGAACTCTTCTGGAAGCTTCAACAGACCAATCCCTCCTCGTCGCATCGTTTAGCGAAAACGGCGAGTCGCTCTCTTATGTAAAAACAGATTCAATCGGAGGGATTGTACCTAAGGGGTCTCTTTGCATCGATGGCTCAGGTGCTACATACGTCACCGTTACTTTCACTGGAGAACTCTTTGTCAACGAAACGGTTCTCGCTTCAAATGGCTACTCTGATGTAGCCGTTGCCCGGTATTCTGAATTTGGATGGGACTGGGCACTTTTGGCTGGAGGGCCTAATGAAGACCGTGTTTGGGATTGTGACGGCTTGTCTACCTCTGGAATTGAGATCGTTGGCGAATACAATGGTAACGCTTCATTTGGGCCGCTCACCACTGGACAATCCAACGAAACAGATCTGTTTGTAGCAGAAATATCCCAATCCGGTGGATGGGTTGGAGTTGTAACCGCCGGAGGAGTTGGAATTGATCGCGCTACCGGTATAGCTCACAACAAGCAGGGGTCCACATTCGTCACTGGAATGACCTCCGCCGGTCTCACTCTTGGACAAGACACACTAATCGACATCGACGGTTTCAACGACGAAAACCACTACGATATCTTCCTTGCAGAGTTACTTGATGACAACACCTGGGAATGGGCAGTCTCTGCGGGAGGCGATGGATATGACCAGCCGACTGCTCTTGAGATTGCCGAAGACGGGTCGCCGTTTATCTCCTATATTTTCAACGGTGATTTTTCGACTGGCCAATACAACGCTACTTCCCTCGGGTCTTTCGATGTTGGAGTATGGCATTACCAGACCGACAGAGACAACGATGGAGTTCTTGATGGAGAAGACAATTGTCCGAGGATTTCAAACATGGCTCAGTCGAACTTTGACGAGGATATCAAGGGCGATGTATGCGATGAGGACGATGATAACGACGGCGTCTTGGATGCAACCGACGATTGTCAATTCGGTGAAAGAAATTGGTTTTCTGAAGATTCAACTGATCACGACGGTGACGGATGCAGAGATGCAACTGAAGATTTCGACGATGACGAAGACACCGTTTTCGACCATGTCGATTTGTGCCCATTGGGCCCTGTTGGATGGAAATCAACACCAGAGGTAGACGCCGAAGGAGACGGATGTGCTGACATCGATACCGATGGAGACGATTGGGTCGACCAAATGGACAATTGCCCATTCCTGTCGAACCCAACGCAGGTAGACCTTGATGGCGATAACATCGGAGACGGTTGCGATATTGACGAAGACGGGGATAAAATTGCTAACCCAACCGACAATTGCCCACGGGATTCTCCGGTTTGGACCTCGAACCAAATCAACGACCACGATCAAGACGGTTGTCACGATTCGATTACTGATTTTGACGACGATGAGGATGGCGTTCTCGACGCTCTTGACTCGTGCCCGAGAGGCGATATCCGATGGAGCGATAGCGCCCTTGTCGATGATTACGATGGCGACGGATGTCGAGACACCAGTGAAGATGATGACGATGACAGTGATGGAATAAACGATACGATTGATAATTGCCGAACTGGCATTTTAGGTATCGCTGCCCAAGGACAAGATGTTGATGGAGACGGATGTATTGACAGCGACGAAGATGACGATGATGATGAAGACGGAGTCCTCGACACCAATGACTTGTGTCCTCGCACTGTAGCGGGCCAACAAGTGGGCATAACAGGTTGCAGCCAATACCAACTGGATGACGATTTAGACGGCATTCCAAATGCGATTGACTTGTGTCAAAACACCGATTCCGGACGCATTGTCGACCTTGCAGGTTGCCAGGTTGATATCGGTGCCTCCTCGGATGACGATGCCGCCTCTGAAAGTGGTTTTTCGCTTTCGAATGGCTTGTATGCTCTTGCCATAATATGTGTAATCGGTGCGGTTTATGTGAACTTCTTCAACAATCCGAATTCCTCAAAACCGGCGAAAAATTACTCCACCACGTCACACGACTCTGCTTCAATGGCCACCCCTATTGAAAGCGGTAACGAACAGGAAGAATGAGTTTTCAGCACCATACATTCAATACCTAAACCCCCAAGCAGTTCTTATGAAGTCCTATAAACGCTCAATTCTATGTTTTGCAGTGCTCTTTCTACTCGCAACTGTACCGGCAATTCAAGGGAGTTCCTCTGGCAAGCATAACCAAGCCTCATCTGGCTGCACCTGCCACAGTAACGCAGGGGGCATAACGGTCACCAACGACTTCCCGACTTCGTACAACGCTGGACAGGTGTACAACATCAACATCGGCCACACCGGCGGAACATCAGCGTTTGTCGGAGGATTCAATGTTATGGTTGACAAAGGAACGCTCCAAAACGCTGGAACAGGAGTTCAAATCCAAAGTGGAACCAGTGCAACACATACCGGTTCGAGTCAACTCGGATGGGCATTTGACTGGCAAGCACCTGTGAGTGGAAGCGGTTCTGTAAGCGTCAATATTGCGGTTCTTCAAGGAAACGGAAACGGCTTGGATACGGGTGATGGATGGGGCACTGACAGCGTTTCAATCGCTGAAATCGTCGTACAAAATACCCCACCAGTGGCCTCAAATGCATACGTGAGTCTCACTCAGGGCTCAGGCCAAATCACCCAAGCATACCACGACCAGGAACTCTTTGCCAATTACGATTACACCGATGATGACGACGATGTTGAATCAAACACTCAAATTCGATGGTCAAAAGATGGAACGGCTGTCTCGCAGCGGAACGATTTCCTCAATGTCCCTCAATCGTACACGTCGATAGGTGAAGTGTGGACAATGACCGTGACACCGAGCGATGGATCAGATTTGGGAACTGCAGTGGCCTCTGCGAACTCGGTTGAAATTATCGATTATGATTCCGATAACGACGGATATGGAGACCAGAATGATGCATTCCCGGACGATCCAAATGAACATCAAGATTCAGACTCCGATGGAGTAGGAGACAACGCTGACGTATTTCCAAACGATTCGACTGAAACCATCGACACCGATGGTGACGGCGTAGGCGACAACGGCGATTGGGCTCCTAATGATGCAACTGAATCGGCAGATACAGATGGAGACGGTGTCGGCGATAACGCTGATGCATTCCCAGACGATGCAACTGAAACCATCGACACCGATGGAGACGGTGTAGGTGATAATGCGGATGCATTCCCAAACGACCCCAACGAGTCAAGTGATTTTGATGGCGATGGCGTCGGCGATATTGCGGATGTGTTCCCGAACGATGCGACTGAGTCGTCTGACGCTGACAGCGATGGGGTCGGCGATAACGCAGATGTGTTTCCGAACGATGCAACTGAATCGGTCGACTCTGACGGGGATGGAGTCGGCGATAACGCAGATGTGTTTCCGAACGATGCAAGTGAAACCATCGACACCGATGGTGACGGCGTAGGCGACAACGCTGACGTATTTCCTGATGACGCTACTGAAACGCTCGACACGGATATGGACGGCGTTGGCGACAACGCTGACGTATTTCCTGATGACGCTACTGAATCGCTCGACACGGATATGGACGGCGTAGGCGACAACGCTGACGCATTCCCTGATGACGCTACCGAAACGCTCGATACGGATATGGACGGTGTTGGTGACAATGCTGATGCGTTCCCGAACAATGCTGCTGAATCTACGGACAGTGACATGGATGGGGTTGGCGATAATGCTGACGCACTACCAAACGATGCGACTGAAACGCTTGATGACGATGGAGACGGTGTTGGAAACAACGCTGACGCATTTCCTACAGATGCGAGCGAATCTGCAGATTCGGACGTTGACGGTGTCGGTGATAACGCCGATGCCTTCCCCGATGATGCCACTGAAACACTCGACACCGATGGAGATGGAGTCGGTGACAATGCACAATTGATTGCAGAAAATCTCGCGGCCGAGGAAGAAGCTGCTCAAAAGCAGATGTTCACCATCATCGGCGTTGTTGCTGTCCTCATCATTGGCGTAGTTGGTGCAGTTCTGTTTATGCGCCGTGGAGAGGATTCAACGGATGAAGCAGTGAAGGATTTCTCGTCTCTTTCTGTCCAGCCGCAGAGTACACCTGTCCAGCAAACTTACCAACAACCCGTTGCTCAACAACCGGTGGTTGCTGCAGAGCCTGTTGTTCTCCAACAGTGGACCGATGAAGCGGGCTACACCTGGCGCCAGATGGACGATGGTTCCAACTATTGGTGGACTGGAAGCGAATGGAAGCGAAGTTGATCAAGCGTAAACAATCGCTGGAGCAAGAGGCATTGAACCACCTGAGCGACCTGTTTGGTCTTCGGTAGATTCACCAAGGACAACCTGTATCGATTGTAAGCCAAGTTCTTGAGCAATAAAGGCTGAACCGTTCGATAGAGCCGCCACTTCATCTAGAGAACTGTGAAGGAGAACGCGTGAAGCATCATCCCACTTGAACACTTGAGGTAACATCTTCTTACCCCAATATCCAATGATTTCGCCTTTACGTTCTCCTTGGGCAATCTCCATTTGTGAAAGATGAGCAATAAAGTTCTTGACGCTGCCCCCTTGCTCAATAAAATTGAGCGCTTCAACCGCCATTACCCGTTTCCAGGTTGGAGCGACAACGATTGTTGCGGACTGAGCAGCACCGTCAAGGTGACGTTCAGCAACGTCCTTGATGCGACGAGCAGAATCAAGAACGCTGCGAAGTACCGTCTCGTTATCAAGCGCTGATTGTTCGGCATCTGTCATCTCTGCCAAGTGTTCAAATTCCACACCGCTGACAAGTCCATCCATGCCCAGTTCTTGCCACCATTGTTCAGCGAGGTGCGGGGTTGAAACAGAAACAAGGTGCGTCCACGACTTGAGGATTTGAAGACCGAGTTCAGCATTCTCTCCACCACGGCGGATGTACCAATTGATGTCTTTAATCAAATCGTAATGGGAGATTTCCACCGCTCTTCGCAAATCCAGTACGTCCATGGCGTGTTGGAACTCAGCACATCGTTGCTTGAGTCGGGCAAGCATCCATGTGTCCATCGGTGAAGGCGAGTGGCTCCAACCGAGTAATTTTTCAGGCATCGAGGCCATTTGAATCATCACTCTGTGGTTTGATGCTATACCAGAATCTGACCAATCCATACCCGCTGTCGGGTTCGCCGCAAACAAGATGAACAAACGGACAGTATCTGCACCGAACTGTTCAATCATCAATCCAGGAGAGACCGTATTACCAAGCGATTTACTCATCTTTGCAGAGCGTTCGGAAAGTTTACCCCCACAGTGAGGACAAGGAGAGCCGCCGTGGGCTACTGAAAGTGTGAGTTGACAGGTGTCGCACCATGGAGCAGGTGAATTGACCATCCCTTGGCACAGCAGCTTATTGAACGGCTCATCAACGGAATGCAAGCCCAAATCACGCAGTGCCTTTGTGTAAAATCGAGCGTAAATCAAATGCATCTGAGCGTGTTCAATTCCACCGCAATAGAAATCGACGTTCATGAAGTGGTTCGCTGTCTCTGCATCGAAACACTTCTCATCGTTCAGAGCGTCAGTAAACCGTAGGAAATACCATGAAGAGTCAACAAAGGTATCCATTGTATCGGTTTCTCGGCGCGCTGATTTACCGCATTTTGGACAGTCAACATTCAAGAATTCTTCAGAGGTTTCGAGAGGGTTTCCTTGTCCAAAGGCTACATCGGTCGGCAATTCAACCGGTAAATCGTGTTCCGGAACTGCAACAATCCCGCAATCTCCACAGTGAATCATAGGTATTGGAGTGCCCCAGTAACGCTGCCTTGAAACGAGCCATGGGCGAATTTTCCAATTGATGGTTTCCTTACCTGAGCCTTTGGCTTCCAGCGCCTCAGTAATAGCCTTCATGGCCTCTTCACCGTATAATCCGTCAAAGCCTTCGAGAGGAGAGTTTACCATCCAACCGTGAGCGGTGTCTGCAGATTCCAATGGCGCATCAGCATCACCATCTTCATCCATGACAAGGACGCGTCGAATTGGGATATCGAATGCTTTAGCAAAATCAAAGTCTCGCTCGTCATGACCCGGTACAGCCATGACCGCTCCAGTTCCATAAGAAGCGATGACAAAGTTCCCAATCCAAATTGGAATTCTCTCACCGGTCAAAGGGTGAAGGGCGAAGCAACCCGAAGGTACACCCTTTTTCTTTTTCATGTCGCGAATTCGATCAAACTCAGCCATCACAGAGACTTCATCGTAGAGGTCTTGCCATGCAGATTCGTACTCTGTTCCTTTGACCAATTGCTTAGCCATTGGGTGTTCTGGAGCAAGGGTCACAAACGTGACTCCAAACAAAGTATCTGGGCGGGTCGTGAACACTTCGACGTTCAGGCCCTTGCCTTCAACCTCGAATGTGATTTCCGCACCTTCTGAGCGCCCAAGCCAGTCTCTTTGCAGTGATTTGACGTTCTCAGGGAATGCGATGGTATCCAACCCATCAACGAGTTCTTGCGCATACTGGTTGATGTTGAGGAACCATTGTTTCATTTCTTTCTGAACAACGGGTCCATTGCATCGCCAGCATCTTCCAGCCTTGACCTGTTCGTTGGCTAGAACTGTTTCGCATTGATGACACCAGTTCACAGGTGCGTGCTCTTGATACGCGAGTCCTTGTTCGTAAAACTTGGTGAAAAAGTATTGGTTCCACTTGTAATACCGTGGGTCGTGGCTCTTGACTTTACGTTTCCAATCGTATGAAAATCCCATACGTTTGATTTGCTGAGTAATCGATGCCATGTTACGTTCAGTGATATCGTATGGATGGCCTCCTTCGTCCATTGCTGCGTTTTCAGCAGGCATACCAAATGAATCGAAACCAATTGGGTAAAGCACGTCAAAGCCCATCATTCTCTTGTACCGGGCCATTGCATCCCCGATGGAGTAGTTCCGAACGTGCCCCATGTGCATTTTTCCAGAAGGATAAGGATACATTTCAAGGCAATAAAACTTAGGCCTTTCTTCTCGCATTTCACATTCAAAAATCCGAGCTTCATCCCATTTTTGTTGCCATGAGACTTCATCAACGGGGCTGTATTCTTTGTCCATTTTGACACCAACCGTCGTGCGAGACAAACCTTCGTATCAACCATTTGACTTGAATGCCACTCTTCATGTGGGTGGAAATTATCGGGTAATCATGGCCAAGACAATCACCGTCCGTGTCCCAGTTCGGATTGATTTAGCCGGGGGTTGGACGGATGTACCGACGTATTGCCAGGATCATGTAGGTGAAGTGGTGAACTTAGCCATCAACCGATACATTACTGCAGAAATGCACATCGATGATGAGCGCCGTATTTCGGTAAAATACTCATCCGATGTCCCTATTGGTTCTGGTCTTGGAACATCTGGTGCGATGAACGTAGCCTTTCTTTCAGCCATCACGGGGGACGAGAAAACGCCTGATGAAATCGCAGAATTAGCGTTTCAGTTTGAAGCACTGCTGGGAAATACCGGTGGGCGGCAGGATCAGTGGGCAAGTGCCCATGGCGGGTTGCAACACTTACGGTTTGAAGGCGACAAAGTAACTTCACAACGGCTTACTCCCTCGCCTGAATTTTTTGAAGAACTCGAGCAAAACCTTCTGCTTTTTGACAGCGGAATCACACATGTGTCGGGTGAACTTCACGACTCGATTTGGCAGCGTTATGCTGAAGGAGACACAAGCATTCCCGAAGCGCTAAAGCGAATCCGGCACATGGCGCAAGAGATGGTTGAAGCCATTGAATCGGAAAACATCCCGGGAGTCGGGTTGAGTATGTTCAGAACCACCAAAAGCGTCGATTTGCTCGACAAGGCATTCGATGAACCGTTTCGCAGGGCGCTAAAGCCACTTTGGGGGACTCACATCTTCGGCTGGAAAGCGATGGGGGCTGGAGCAGGTGGTGTGGTTGGCGTCATGCTGGAAGAGGAATGGTGTCGCGATGAAGTGATGGCCGTCGCCGAGAAACACGGTTGGAAACACATCGAGTGGGCCGTCGAACATCGAGGAATTCAACGCACAGTCAATCTTCACGAGTGAAATCGGTGTTCGTCTCGAGCAGGAAAATTGCCTCACGGGTAAGTTTGTAACGGTTTTTCAAGCCCATTTTTCTCTTCTCAACCAGTCCAAACTTTTGCAACGTCCGCAAGTGGTGCGATACCAATTGTTGGCTCTTTTCGAGTCGGTTGGCAAGTTCGGCTTGAGTCGGGAATTCTCCAAGTGGGCCATCGTGGTCCAACAAAGAGAGAATCTTGCCTTGAAGACTGTTCGGGTCTGGGGACAACGGTGGCACTGGCAGGTCGTCTTCGTTCATTCCCGGGTGAAGTGAATTAGTCAGTGGGTAATATCGAACAAGACGTCCGTCTTTTCTCCGCCAAATGCCTTCCTCGGATTCAAGAATTCTCAAATGGTGCGTAATCTGTCCGTTGCTCATGTCCAAAGCGGCCATGAGCGCCCGGAAATGACATCCTGGGTTTGCGGTAAGGTATCCCATCAAACGGCCTCGTTGGTATCGCCCATCGCTTGTTTCATGGGTTCTGCCGATCAAGCCGAGGAACCACAGACCTGCTGCGGTTGACGGAATACGAAGCGATTCGTTACTGAGAAGAACCGCAAACAGCATGGAAAGAAGCGAACCAGATGCGACAACAACAATCACGGATGGAACGATGATGGCTACTTGCTCATCCATTGTCTCTTCATCAGAGTCAAGAACTGATTGTTCAACGACCTCTTCAGATTCTTGGAGTGGAGTTTCCGCCTCAAGAGTTCGTACTTGTACAGACGGTGCCTGGAACATTTCACATGCCGGGTGTGCTGGAGCGTTAACGACCTCGTAAGTGCCGCTCCATCCTTGATGCGGAACCCAAGGGCCAAGAAGAGCGCTTGAGAGAAGGATTTGTCCTTCGTCAACTGTTTCGAACATCCAACATGTTCCAAGCTCTGTCTGCAATCCTGACCATGTTCCACTGACCATTCTCGGCTCCTCTTCAACAACGGCTTCCACGGTTTGCTCAACGGTAGAAACTTGACCCTCTAACGGCTAATTGAGAGCGAATCCTACACGGACCGGCTGCGATGATTGGAACGTCAAGACCATTTGATATTGGCCTTCTTCGAGTGATTGAGACATCTCATCGGTCATCTTGACGGTGCCTGCTTGCAAGATAAGTGGGTCTTCTTCGCCGTATGGGAGGACAAAATGACGCCCTTCAAGTGAATTGCACATGAGGAATTGTTCACTGACTTCTGTGATGGTTGAAAGGTCGATAATGGCTACACTAAGCGAACACGAGTCAATCCATCGAAGGTTGACCTCGGACCTTACAGCGTCAAGTGTCAAATTCAAATTAAATCCTGAAGTTGTCGGCGTCAATTCAGGATAAACCTCGAACTGTGGTGAAGATGCACAATCGGAAGATGAATATTGTTGGTATTCAATGGTATGATGAACAGCAAGGTGGAATTCAGGTATCTCTGCGACAAGTGAATACTTGCCTGTAGGGACTTCGCAGCCTTCTAAATCGGTAAATGTCCAGTCAGGTAATGTGAATTGCAACTGGCCGTCTTTTTCGATGGAATAATCAAGTTCCAGAGCGTTGCAATTTTTGAGCAGGCGGCTGTCGAAAACCACTTCACTCAAATCGTTTACAACCCACATCTCAGCACGGCAAGAGTCCGTGAAATGAAATTCGAGGGTGTTTTCACCCGAGTTTTCAATTTGGACAACAGATGAAAAGGTATCCTGGCCACTGTACCGGTACTCTTCCGGAGCGTTTGGTTGCAGTTGTACTTCAGTACGTGATTGAACAGAAGTATCGATTGGTTCTGATGCTTCAAGCGTGAACGATGTCGTTTCAAGCAGGGCTTGAGATGGGAGACTTACCTGAATCGTATTCAAACCTTGCAAGAGAGAAGAGTCTTGGAGAAGAACATGCCCAAGAAGAATTTGTTCGAAAGGTTCCAAGGATGGTTCCGAATCAAAACAAAGCATAGCAAGAGTGGAAACTCCATTGATGTTGAGTTCTACATAGCAATCATCACTTTGTGGAAGAAGTGAAGTTACCGGAGTGGGGTTACGAAGAACAATACCCAGAATAATTTCTTCACCGTGTTGCAAGGTGGAAAGTCGGCTGTTGAGTTCAAGAATAATCTCTAACTCTGGGGACACATCGACTGATGTTTGAACATAGATTTCTTGTGAAGCGGCCGTTTCTGTCGCAGAATGGAAGGCTTGCACGGTGTATGTACCGGGGTCTACAAACGACCCGTCTTCAAGTCGCAAATCCCAATTAAGGGCGGAAAAAGAATGTTCATCACCGCTGTCAAGGTCAAGGGTTTGAGACTGGCCACGGCAAAGTGATGATTCATCAACGAGTAAAATCCCGTTTGAATCAAGAACTTGCAGGGATACGCCACAGGATGGGTCGTTGTCAATCGACGCATCTACGCCGTTGTTGACAAAGAACGGAATCATGTTGACCGTATCGCCTTCGATGTACCAATCCCTCTGAAGTGCTGATTGGTCCTCAAGCATCAAGACGACGTCGCTGGAGTCTTCACCCGCAGCATACGGAAGAGAGGCCAGCAAGAGCAGCGCGAGGACTGCTACAGTGCAACGCGTACCGCCGGCCATGGTGAACAATCACGCTCATTACTTGAAAGGTAAGCGGTGCATTTGATGTGTAACAAAAGAGCAATCACAACTTGTTCAAGTCGAGCATAGTCGGTACTGCTCCATCCTGAGCGGCTTGTTGTTGCATCTCGTATTGCTTCCATTCTGGAACGGGTGCACTCTCGCTCCAACCAAGCGCTCTGGCTTCATCGAGTTGTCCGGCAGCCACGTAATGATCAATCCAAGCAAGGCGTCGTTCTTCTTCTTCTGAGAAAGCAAGATCCATCTTCACTTCCTGAGCGCGCTCAGCAGATGTCTTACGCTTCGAAGATGCCTTTGCGATTTGGGCTACGAAAATGAGACCCAAAAGCAAGACAATCAGTCCACCTAATGCCATAAAGGTCGGTGAATCGGTAGAGAAGCCAAGTGCTGAGCCTTCACCGTCGTCGTTGTTGACGCTCGGATCCGAAGTGATGGAGCATTTCACGGCATTGGGCCCAGTCAAGACACCGTTGGTGATTGCAGGGTCCCAGGGACAGATGTCGTTGCTGTCTGCTCTACCGTCACCATCGCTGTCGGGGCAACCGTAGCCTTCACTTTCTGAAAACGGCACTGAAGTTCCGAATTCCTTGCGGCATTCATCCGGTTGGAAGGCTGTTTCTGGACCGAATGGGCCATCTTCGCCGTCCGGGTCAAACACGCTGTTATCGCCGTATCCGTCACCATCGAAATCGTTCCATTGGGAAGGTTGGAATGGGAAAGCATCCGGTTGATAGAA
>UPTN01000909.1_pt1 | contig 13996 bp, 14 predicted proteins | sample 2160111 | NCBI WGS metagenome assembly UPTN01 (sample SAMN06265058, study PRJEB28932) | marine metagenome | isolation source: Columbia River Estuary | place: USA:Columbia River Estuary, USA | collected 2014-05-05 | reverse complement strand
ATGCTGAAGCCGGCTGGGATTTGGTGGCCGGCACGCTGCTGCCCATGATAAAGGCCACCGGCAAGAAGCCTGACCTGGTTGTTGTCAGTCACGCCGACCTGGACCACGCCGGTGGGCTAAAAAGCTTGCAGGCTGCTTTTCCGAAAACAGATTTTCTGGCCAGTTTGCCGCGCAACGAAGAGGGTGTTCGTGTTTGCGCTACGCCTGCGGTATGGGCGGCTGGAGAGTTAACATTTAGCGTGCTGCACCCTTCAACAGGCCTGCCATATCTGGGCAATGACAGCTCATGCGTCATTAGCGTTAAAGGGCCCGGCTTGAGTTTTCTGCTTAGCGGCGATATCAGTCGGGTGGTGGAACAGCGCTTGGTCAGCAACGGGCTTGAGCACCATGATGTGATGAGCGCACCCCATCATGGCAGTCTGACGTCCTCCTCGCAGGCGTTGATTGATGCGGTTATGCCCCATACCGTGCTGATTTCCGCGGGCACTAACAACCGCTTTGGGTTCCCCCGCGAAGAAGTTATGTGGCGCTACGCGGATGCTTCAATTGTGGCGCTGAACACCGCGCAATGCGGCGGACTTCGTATCACCACCGGCAAAAATGGCTACACCCGGATCGAATCGGCACGCACAAGCCGTCAAGCCCTCTGGCGTTGGCCCGCCGCGGCAGGGTGTCCATAAAGTCATCGCGCACAGCTAAATTCGAGGGGATATAAAAGCGGGCTTCAGGTATTATTCTGCACAGCAATCTTCTTAAGGAGTGAAACCGCGTGCTGGAAATTATTCTTGCCGGTGGCTGGCTGATGGCACCCATCCTGCTTTGTTCAACTCTTGCATTGGCAATCATCATCGAACGATTCTGGACACTGCGCAGAAGCAAAGTGACGCCGGAAGGCCTCAGCGCCACGGTTGAAGACTGGGCCGCGAAGCATGAGTTGGATCAAACGCATTTAACCAAGTTGCGGACCGATTCACCGTTGGGTCGAATTTTTGCGTCTGCGTTACTCAACCGGAAACGCTCGCGCGATATCATCAAGGAAGCGGTCGAAGATACGGGGCGTCACGTCGTCCACGATCTCGAGCGGTTCCTCAACACACTGGGCACCATCGCGGGCATTTCCCCGTTGCTGGGCTTGCTTGGTACGGTGATCGGTATGATCAAGGTGTTTTCCGCCATCATGATCAGCGGGGTTGGCGATGCCAACGTCCTGGCTGGCGGGATATCCGAGGCTTTGATAACAACGGCCGCGGGTCTGACGGTGGCCATACCCAGCTATTTCTTTTACCGTTTTTTCCGGGGCATGGTGGCCGAATACGTGATTTCGATGGAAGAGAAGGCCATCAGCCTGATCGACTGCATCGAACGCGGCAATGTATTGCCTGACAGTTATTCGCCCGCCGGGGAATAACCATGCGTCTCAGAGCATCCAGTACCGAAGACCCCGATATCAGCCTGACCGGGCTGATAGATGTCGTCTTTCTGTTGCTGATTTTTTTCATGGTCAGCACCACGTTTGAGCACCAGGCCGTGTTGAAGGTGGATTTACCGGAAGCCGCTAACGTCAGCACGCCTGCAGACCAGCCGATCACCTTTGAATTGGTCATCGATGAAAACGGCCAGTTTTATCTGAATGACCGGCAACTGGTTGATGCTAAGCCGGCGACAGTGAGGGCCGCGTTTATGGAGGCGGCGGGTGAAGACCGCACAGTGCCGGTAATATTGAGGGCGGACGCTAATACACCGCATCATTTTGTGGTGACAGCGATGGATGTCACGGCGCAGCTTGGTTTTACGCGTTTGTCTATCGCGACCGAGCGAATTACCGAAGAATAAGGTTGCCCGGCGCACGATAATGAAAATCCATTTTGTTCAATACAAGGATCAATGAACGGCATGACTGATAGGTATTTGAGCGCACGCGACTGCATTGCGGTGCCGGTTGGGGTTCGTCCTGGCGGGTTGCTATGGTAGAGGCTGCCAATTTTTCACCCGGTGCGGTTTACAAGCGCCTGTGGGGGTATACCCGCAAGTACTGGATCATGTTTGTGGTTGGTATTTTGGGCGTCAGCCTTGATGCTGCCATGCAGGCCGTGTTTATTCGTTTTGTAGAGCCCCTGATTGATCGCGTATTTGTTGCCAAAGACGCGGAGTACGGACTGTGGCTTGCCGCAGGTATTCTGGGCGTCGTGCTGCTGCGCATACTGGGGCACTTTTCCGGCACCTATGGCATGGAATGGACCGGCAGGCGGGTCGTGGCTGATCTGCGCAAGGAATTGTTTGCCAGTTATCTGCAATTGCCAGCCATGTTCTACGATCGCAACTCCGCCGGTCAGCTTATTTCAAAACTGGCCTACAACAGTGAGCAGGTAGCCAACGCTGCCACCAAGGCCGTGATATCGGCCTTTCGCGACATCATGTTGTTGGTGTACCTGATCATCGTAATGCTCAGCATCAATGTCCGCTTGACCGCTGTTTTGCTAATGCTGGTGCCGGTGGTTGCGCTGGTGGTGACAACGATCAGCCGCAAATTTCGAAAAATCAGCCGCAATATTCAGGATTCCATGGGCGACGTTGCTCACGTAACGGAGGAAGCCGTTGTGGGTCAGGGCGTGGTCAAGGTGTTCCTTGGTCAGGAAACCGAAAAGCGCCGCTTTGACCGCGTCAACGAACGCACCCGGCGTCTGCATATGCGCATGGTGGCCACCCACATGCTCAGTTCATCCATGGTGCAACTGGCCGCCGGTGTTGCCATGGTAACGCTGATGTTGATAGCGACCCGTCCGTCCATGCTAGACCAGATTACCGCGGGAACTTTCACCTCCATTTTCTTTGCCATGGTAGCGACTATTCCACCGCTGAAGCGACTGACAACCGTGCAATCGCAGATGCAAAAAGGCATTGCCGCCGCCGAGAGTATTTTTCAGGTTATTGATACTGAGAAAGAAACTGATACAGGTGACCATGTCGTTGAGCGCGCGAAGGGTGAGCTTGAGTTCAGAAATGTCAGTTTTCAGTATGAACAGAGTCACCAACCCGTGCTTGAAAACATCAGCCTGAGTTTTCCCGCAGGTTCTGTGACCGCGTTGGTTGGTCACAGCGGCAGTGGTAAATCCACGCTGGCGGGGTTGCTGCCAAGATTTTACGAACACAACGAAGGTCAAATTTTGCTCGATGGGCGTGAGCTCAAAGACTATTCGTTGGAAAACCTGCGTCAGCAAATTGCGTTAGTGAGCCAGGATGTGGTGCTGTTCAATGACACCATTGCCGGTAACATCGCCTATGGAGCGTTGGCCGGTTCTGACCGTGAGGCCATTATCCGTGCCGCAACGGCGGCTCATGCGATGGAATTCATCGAACAGCTCCCTGAAGGCCTGGATACGCGGTTGGGAGAACACGGTACGTTGTTGTCGGGTGGTCAGCGCCAGCGTTTGGCTATCGCAAGAGCGCTGCTTAAAGACGCACCGGTTTTAATTCTCGATGAGGCCACATCCGCCCTGGATACGGAATCGGAACGGGCCATTCAGGACGCGCTTAAAGAGGTCATGAAAGACCGCACCACGTTGGTCATTGCTCATCGTCTGTCAACCATCGAAAACGCCGACCAGGTGATCGTGCTGCGCAAGGGCCGCGTGATAGAAACCGGCACCCATGACGAGTTGTTGGCGAAGGGCCGGGTTTACGCGGGCTTGTATCAAACCCAGTTCGGACTAGAGGATTAGCCTTTTTAAGGGCGGTTGTCATGCGAACGGGCATTGAAAACTGGTTAGTAGACCATTGGTATAGCAACCGGCCGCCGCCCTGGTACCTGCGTTTGCTTGAACCGGTTTACCGGGCTGGCTACCAAAGAGCGCAGGTGAGAGGCGAGGGTGGGGCAGGCCTGTACCGGTCGAAATTACCGCTTGTCGTGGTAGGCAATATCACCGCGGGCGGCAGCGGTAAAACGCCTCTGGTGATTCGCTTATGCCAACTTGCACTCGAAATGAATCTCAAACCTGGTATTGCGAGTACGGGTTATGGCCGGCAAGGCACAGATACCTACATTGTGAATGGCGACAGTGATACCCGCGTCTGCGGTGATGAGCCAGTGCTGTTGGCGCAAAGAACCGGTGTGCCGGTGGTGGTTGCGGCAGACCGACTGGAAGCCGTCAAAAAACTCAACGAAATGAATCTGGACCTCGTGTTTTCGGATGATGGCCTGCAAACCGCGGGTATGTGCCGCGATATTGAGTTTTGTGTGGTCGATGGTGAACGCGGACTGGGTAACGGCCACTTGCTGCCTGCCGGGCCTTTGCGTGAGTCGGCTGAACGTCTGCAACGGGTTGACTATGTGGTCAGTAATGGCCAGTGGACAGCGCAACCAGCCGGTTTGAGCGCGATTGCGATGTTGTTACAGGCTACTGTCGTGCGTTCGTTGGATGGCAATAATGAATTAACGGTTGATCAGTTCCGGCATCGTTATTCCTCAACAAAAGTTCATGCGGTGGCGGCAATTGGTCATCCCCAACGCTTTTTCGGTATGCTCAAAACACTTTCGATTAATGCCGAGTCACATGGTTTTGCAGATCATCACACGTATGCGCGGGGTGATTTTTCCACAATGGAAGGTGATTCTGTCATCATTATGACCGAGAAGGACGCGGTAAAATGCCGCTCGCTTGGGCTTGAAAATGCCTGGTATGTGCCAGTGGAAACACTTCTGCCGGCTGCATTTGAAAGTCTGTTTAAAGAACGGTTGGCGCAATTGACAAAGGATAAAGCATGAACACGGCCAAACCCGGTGCCTATCATATTGTGATTCCCGCGCGTCTTGCTTCCGAACGATTGCCGGGCAAGGTGTTGCTGGACTTGGCAGGTCTGCCGATGTTGCAGCATGTTTGGCAGCGTGCCAACGAGTCATCGGCGCAATCGGTGGTTATCGCCACTGACGATAACTCTATTGCGGAGGCGGCGAACGCGTTCGGCGCACAATCTGTGATGACCAGCACCGAGCACCAAAGCGGCAGTGACAGAATTGCAGAGTGCGCGCTTAAGTTGGGCTGGCCTGACGATCACCTGGTGGTGAACCTGCAGGCGGATGAACCCCTGATGCCGGCAGCGTGCCTGAACCAGGTCGCCGCCTTGCTGGAGTCGCGCGGTGATTGTGAAGTGGCGAGTCTTTACTGGCCGATCACGGAGGCTTCTGAGGTCAATAACCCCAACGCGGTCAAGGTGGTTACCGATGCTGATGGCCGCGCACTGTATTTCAGTCGTGCTGCTATTCCGTTTGCGCGAGGTTTTACCGATACCGCGCAGGCCATGAACGCTGGTGTGGTGTGGAAAAGACATCTGGGCCTGTACGCGTACCGTCTGGCGGCATTGCGGCGTTATACCGCAAGCGCCCCGACACCGCTGGAGACCGCCGAACGGCTTGAACAACTGCGGATTATGGAGCAGGGCGGACGCATTGCCATGGCCATGGCTTGTGAGTTCATACCAGCAGGCATTGATACACCGGATGACCTTGAGCGTGTGCGTGATTTAATTCAATCTAAATTATAAAGAATAATAATTAATACTATGATAAATATACTATTTGTATGTATGGGTAATATCTGCCGATCACCTTCAGCAGAAGGTTTTTTTGCCCGTGCGTTACAACAATCGCCCTTCAAAGAGCAGGTATCCATCGACTCTGCCGGTACCCACAGTTACCACGTTGGTCACGCGCCTGACGAACGGGCGGTGGATACCGCTGCCCAATTTGGTGTTGATATCAGTCGCTTGCGCGCCCGCAAGGTAGCACCCGCTGATTTTTACGATTATGACCTGATTGTGGTGATGGACCGTGACAACCTGGCGGCTTTACAGGCCATTGCGCCTGCAGATGCCACGGCGAGCCTGAAAATGATGATGGAATATCACCCGCAGGGTCAGCCTGAGGAAGTACCGGACCCATACTACGGTGGTTTGGACGGCTTCAAGTACATGTGCGACCTACTGGATTCCTCAACTTCAGGTCTGTTGAAAGAGGTTGAAGGACGCCTGGGTTGACAGGGTGAGCAAGGGCAAACAGACCACCAGGCAAGGTTTTGACGGCAAAAAATTTGTTCGTCGCCTGTCTGCCGGACCGGGTGTTTACCTCATGCGGGATGCCGATGGTACGGCTCTGTATGTCGGCAAAGCAGCCAACCTGCGCAAACGGGTGGCCAATTACTTTGATGCCAGACCCAAAATTGATCGAATCATGCGCATGGTGGCGCGTATTCAGTCTGTTGAAGTCAGCCTGACTCGCACCGAAGCCGAAGCCCTGTTGCTTGAAAACGAATGGATCAAATCACTTAAACCCCGCTATAACGTACTTTTGCGTGATGACAAGAGTTATCCGTGGGTGATGCTGGGCAGTGAACACGAGTTTCCGCGAATTGCTTTTCACCGGGGCGGCAAGGACAAGGACAAGCTGTATCTTGGGCCATACCCATCGGCCAGTTCTGTGCGTGAAAGCATCAACCTCATTCAAAAACTGTTCAAGCTCAGAAACTGTGAAGACAGTTACTTCAGCCACCGTACCCGGCCGTGTTTGCAGTACCAGATCAAGCGCTGCACCGCGCCCTGTGTCGGCAAGGTCAGTGGGCCAGAATACGCGGGGCAGGTGGAAGACGCCCTGTTGTTTTTACGAGGTCAGAGCCAGAAGGTGATCACCCGTTTGATTGCCCGTATGGAAAATGCCGCCACCGACCAACTGTACGAGCAGGCGGCCCACTACCGCGACCAGATCAATCATCTGAAACAGATGCAGGCCCGCCAGTTTGTCTCGGCGGGTAATGGCGACCTGGACATAATCGCGCTGGCCAGACTGCAGGGCGGTTGTGCCATTGAAGTGATTTCTGTGCGCGGCGGCCGCAGCCTTGGTCAACGCGACTACTTTCCCACCCAGGCCGAAGGCCATTCGGATACCGAGGTGTTACAGGCGTTTCTTGGTCAGTATTACAGTGAACGTAAACCGCCGCCCGAGTTGATCATCTCGCACCCGTTGGAGCAGACGGAGCTGTTTGAGACGGTTTTCAGTGAGCACAGCGGACACAAGGTCCATATCCAGCCTCATCCTCGCAGCCACCGCAGGCAATGGCTTGAACTGGCGGGCAGAAATGCCTTGAACGCGCTGCATTTGCGCAACTCCGAATCATCACGAATCAGTCACCAGTTTGAAGGTTTGGCCGAGTTGCTGCTGCTTGAGGAAATACCGCAAACAATAGAATGTTTTGATGTTTCTCACACCTCCGGTCACAAAACGGTCGCTTCCTGCGTGGTGTTTGGTGTTGATGGACCGATTAAATCGCGTTACCGCAGATACAACCTGAAAGGCTTTGAGCCCGGTGACGATTACGCCGCCATGCGTGAAGTGTTGAGCCGCCGGTATCGAAAATTGCAAAAAGAAGAAGGCCATCTGCCCGATCTGATCGTGGTCGACGGCGGTAAAGGCCAGTTAGGCATTGCGGTGGAAGTGTTAGCCGAATGCGGACTGGGTGACATTCCATTGATGGGGGTCGCGAAAGGACCATCGAGGCGCGCTGGTTACGAAGAGTGGGTATTGCCGGTTGCGCCGCATAGCTTGCGACCGGGCCCGGCATCAGGCGCTTCGCACCTTATCCAACAGGTCAGGGATGAAGCCCATCGCTTTGCCATCAGCGGCCATCGCGGCAGACGTCAAAAGGCCGCGGTACATTCGGTTTTGGAAGATATACCGGGTGTTGGGGCCCGCAGGCGCAGGGCATTGTTGACACATTTTGGTGGTATCCAGGGTGTGCGCAAAGCCGGCGTTGAAGAGTTGGCCGGGATACCGGGTATTAATCAGCAATTGGCCGGCAGGATATTCAAAGCCCTGCACTAGGCCATTTATTGTTTCACTTGCCGCCTTGCCAAAACCAATCTCAACTGTTCCAATCAATATATTCATAGCAGCCCAGTAATCTGCGATAATGTGTCACTAATTTCGATCGGACCCAGCCAATGCTATTGACGTTCCCCATGCTATTGACCCTTTTAAGAATTGCATTGATTCCAGTCTTGGTCGTGTTTTTCTATTTGCCCGACTCATGGGCGGGTCTGGCGACCGCTTCGGTGTTTATCTTGGCAGCCATCACTGACTGGCTGGATGGGTACCTGGCGAGGCGTATGGGGTTAATGTCCAAGTTGGGTGCTTTTCTCGACCCGGTTGCCGACAAACTGATGGTGGCCACCGCGTTGGTGTTGCTGGTCCACAAACATCCCCCTATTTCATTTCCGGAAATTTCTTTCACCATCGCCGCGGCCATCATCATCGGGCGTGAGATCGCCATATCGGGTTTGCGCGAATGGATGGCTGAAATCGGCGAGCGTGGTACGGTCAAGGTGGGCTTGCTGGGCAAATTGAAAACCATATTCCAGATGACAGCAATCAGCTGCCTGCTGTACCAATCAGATCTGTTGGGGTTGCCCGTTGCTCTGGTCGGCGAGGTGTTGCTATACCTCGCGGCGGCACTGACGCTGTGGTCGATGTGGGTTTACCTGCATGCTGCGTGGCCGGTGATGAGCCGTGAAGAGCCACGAAATAGCGACGAAGATTTAACTTAAAAATAAAACGATCAAGTAAGGCAATGACAAGTATGGAATCAGACGTTTGTGTACGCCGCAAGACACCGACGGTTAATGTTGGTGGAGTTCTGGTCGGGTCGGAGCATCCGATTGTGGTGCAGTCCATGACCAATACCGATACCGAAGACATCCGCTCGACCGCTACGCAAATTGCCGAATTGGCACGTGCCGGCTCAGAGTTGGTGCGCATAACGGTCAATACCGAAAACGCGGCCGCCTCGGTGCCGGGCATTATGGAACGTCTGGAGATGATGTCCTGTGAGGTGCCGGTTGTCGGTGACTTCCATTACAACGGTCATCGCTTGCTGCAGCAATACCCCGAATGCGCCCGCCTGCTGGCCAAATATCGTATCAACCCGGGCAATGTGGGTTTTGGCAAAAAGCGTGATGACCAGTTTGCCACCATCGTTGAGCAGGCTATTGAATATGACAAACCGGTTCGCATTGGTGTGAACTGGGGCAGCCTCGACCAGAAACTGCTGGCCGTGCTGATGGATGCCAATGGTAAAAGCAGTTCCCCGAAACCCGCTGACGCGGTTATGCGTGAAGCCCTGATCCGTTCGGCGCTGGACAGCGCGGAACTTGCTGAAGGCCTGGGCCTGGCACACGATCGAATTATTCTTTCCTGCAAGGTCAGTGGTGTGCAGGATCTGATTAGCGTTTACCGGCAACTGGCCGCGCGTTGCGATTACCCCCTGCACCTCGGTCTGACCGAAGCGGGTATGGGCAGCAAGGGTATCGTTGGTTCCAGTGCCGCACTGGCCGTGTTATTGCAGGAAGGCATTGGCGACACGATTCGTATTTCCCTGACCCCTGAACCCGGTCAGGCGCGAACCGATGAAGTGGTGGTGGCCCAGGAGTTGCTACAAACCATGGGTTTGCGGGCGTTCACCCCGATGGTCACCGCTTGTCCGGGCTGCGGTCGCACCACCAGTACTTTTTTCCAGTCGCTGGCCCTCGATGTGACCAACCATGTCAGGCAGCAGATGCCGCAGTGGAAACTTCGCTACGAAGGTGTTGAAAACCTGAGTCTTGCCGTGATGGGTTGTATTGTAAATGGCCCGGGCGAAAGCCGTCAGGCCGACATTGGTATCAGCCTGCCGGGTACTGGCGAATCGCCGGTTGCGCCGGTGTTTATCGATGGCGAGAAGGCAGCCACCCTCAGGGGTGATCATTTAAGTGCTGATTTCCTTGCCCTGATTGATGAATATGTTTCGGAAAAATACCCAGCCATTGGCTCCTGACACCGGCAAATCGATGGCTGCTCACGCGGACCGTCACCGGCTTTACCAGCAGTCGGTTCAGGATGTTGAATCTGAAATTGATTTTGTTGAGCAGACCTGGTCCGAGCTGCGGCAACGTCCCGCCGAGTTTTTACGTGAAGATTTCTGCGGCACTGCCAACACGGCGTGCGAGTGGATCAAGCGTGATGTAAATCACCAGGCCGTTGGCATTGACCTGGACAAGCAGGTACTGGAGTGGGGCCGTCTAAACAACCTGGCAGCGCTTGACGCTGACCAGTTAGAGCGCATCGAACTGCTCAACGAGGATGTTTTACAAAGCCGTCCGGGTTTGGCTGACATTATCCTTGCCATGAACTTCAGTTATTTTCTGTTTTTGACGCGTGATGATTTGCGTGAATACTTTGCCAACGCGCGCGATGGCCTGGTGAATGACGGCATTCTGTTTCTTGATGCTTACGGTGGTTATGAAGCACCCATGGTGCTGAGTGAACCGCGCGAGTGCCAGGATGAAGACGGCAACGAGTTTACCTATATCTGGGAGCAGGCGGAATTTAACCCGATTGACTCCTGCATGACCTGCAACATTCATTTTGAGTTTGCGGATAAATCCCGTATCGATGAAGCCTTCAGTTACTACTGGCGTTTGTGGACGCTACCGGAGATACGCGAGATTTTGTATGAAGCCGGTTTCTCAAAGGTCGATATTTACTGGGAAGGCACCGATGAAAAAAACAACGAGGGCAATGGTATTTATATGCCGTCGGAAGTTGGTGACGCGGACCCGGGTTGGGTCTGCTATATCGTCGCCCAGGGCTAACGTAGTCGCCCGGTTTCCGCTGTCAGTTCAGACAAGCTGAATTAGCTGGCCCTGGTATTCGACTTCATCTGCTTTCAGTTCGGGTTCCATACGCGTGATAACCAGCAGACAACTGCCGCCGTCTTGTGTGCGTGCATGGTCCGCAACCACCGCTTGATGGGTTTCATCCGCACCATGAATATTGATCTTTTCCAGTGGTTTTGGCCGCAATGAAGTAGCGGTACACAACAGACGCGGGTGGCGTTTCACTTTTCCCAGGTAATGGGTGCGGGCCACAATTTCCTGGCCGGGGTAGCAGCCTTTGCGATAATTGACCGCGCCCAGTGTGTCAAAGCCAAGCATTTGCGGCAAAAACTGACCGGTGGTTTCCGCGTCCAGCCACGAGATACCCCGTTGCAGTTCCGTTAGTTTCCACGCATCCAGAACATCGCCCGTTGCCGCGCTTGTGACGGTTGTGCTTGTGATCGCCAATGACTCACCGTGACCGGGAAGTGGCACCATGGCCAGGTAGTTCTCCGGTTCAGTAAGCGATGTGTCTTTCGGCACAACAGCAATCGTGGAATCTGCCAATATGTCAATGCTGACTTTAGAGCGCATCCTGTAGATGTTTAAACGGTTGGTAACCGCCGCCGCCAGTTCACGCGACATCACGACGTAATAGTCATCGCCCTCGCAGCAAACCAGCATCAGGGCCAATACCCGGCCTTTGGGTTCGCAGTAGCAGGCAAAAGTCGACGCGCTTTTTTCCAATCCGAGTATGTCCGCGCTCAACTGGCTGTGCAAAAAGGTGCCGGCGTCGGCGCCGCTGAAACGAATGGCGATCAAGTGGGGTAGGGCAAGGATGTGCATTGGGTTCCTGTCGTGAATGCTCATGATTAACATTTCCATATTAACCCATAACAGACCAATTGCAGCGCAATTAAGTGTTAAAGTCAGACTCGCACGCCAGTATTTTTGGCGTTACACTAAAGTTGCAAATTTAATGACTGTAAAAAGGGGGTGCCACTTATGAGTAATAATCAAGCAAAGACACCTTCAAAAGCAGACATACCTCCCGAAAAATCACCTGAAACAAAAGCCGTCGTTGATACAGTTGTAAAGGCACCGGTTGAAGTAGGCGGCCCCAAGGGTCCTGAACCTACGCGCTATGGTGACTGGGAAAAAGCCGGTCGCTGCACCGACTTCTGATTTAACCTCTGTTGAAATTATAGGCCGTCAAATAATGAGTACTCCAAAACGTCCGTTATCGCCGTATATGCTGGGACCGTATTACAAGTTCCAGATTACGTCGTTGCTGTCCATCCTCAACCGCGTGACCGGCGTATTCATGTCGGTGGTCAGCGCCCCGCTTTTACTTTGCTGGCTGGTTGCCCTGGCCAGCGGGGAACAGGCTTTTGCGGCTTTGAGCGTGTGGCTGGGCAGCGTGCTCGGAAAACTGGTGATTGCCGCCAGTGTTTTCAGTTTCAGTTTTCACCTGCTTGGCGGTATCCGTCATTTAATATGGGATGCGGGCTGGATGATGGAAATGTCCCAGGTCCGTCTGTCGGGTTGGCTGGCCATTGTGGGTACGGTGGTATTGTCATTGATCGTGTTGGGAGCAGGCCTGTGAGTATGCAAAACCCATTGGCACGCGCACGCGGAGCCGGCAGTTCAGGCGGCGGTTCGCACCATTGGCGGGCACAGCGGCATTCCGCCCTTATTCTTTTATTACTGGCAGGTTGGCTATTGTGGCTCGGTGTATCACTCGCCGGTGCCGATTACGCCACCGCCAGCGCGGCTTTTGCTTCTCCGGTCAACGCCGGCATGGCCATCTTGTTGGCCGGTGCGTTGTTCTATCACACGCAACTGGGCCTGCAGGTGGTCATTGAAGATTATGTGCACATCGCCGCGCTTGAGTTTGCCTTGCTGATATTTGTACGTTTTGCCTGTCTTGTCGCGTTTTTAATCAGTGCCATTGCAGCCCTGAAACTGGCACTGGGAGCCTGAACCATGAGTAACCAACATTCCATAATCGAACACAAATACGATGTCATTGTGGTCGGTGCCGGCGGGGCCGGTTTGCGCGCGACCATGGGGCTTGCGGCCACGGGTCTTAAAACAGCCTGTCTTTCAAAAGTTTTCCCTACCCGCAGCCATACGGTCGCGGCGCAGGGCGGTATGTCTGCCGCGCTCGGTAACATGGGTGAAGATGACTGGCGCTGGCATATGTACGACACCATTAAAGGGTCGGACTGGCTGGGTGACCAGGACGCCATCGAATATATGTGCAGAGAAGCAGTTCCGGCGGTGATAGAACTGGAGCACTACGGCGTGCCTTTTTCACGTACCGAAGACGGCAAGATCTATCAGCGTCCGTTCGGCGGTATGACCACGCACTACGGTGAAGGCACAGCGCAAAGAACTTGCGCGGCGGCTGACCGTACCGGCCATGCCATTTTGCATACGTTGTATCAGCAGTCACTTAAACACGATGCCACGTTCTTTATCGAATATTTTGCGCTTGACCTGCTGATGGACGATGACGGTGTTTGTCGTGGCGTGCTGGCCTGGGATCTTGCTGAAGGCACCCTGCACCTGTTCCGGGCTCACGCGGTGATTCTGGCGACAGGCGGGTATGGCCGTAGTTATTTCTCCTGTACTTCCGCGCACACTTGCACCGGTGACGGCAACGGCATGGTGCTGCGGGCCGGTTTGCCTTTGCAGGATATGGAGTTTATCCAGTTTCATCCCACCGGCGTCTACGGCGCGGGTGTGCTGATCACCGAAGGCGTCCGCGGCGAAGGTGGTTTTCTGACCAATTCGGAAGGCGAGCGTTTTATGGAGCGTTACGCGCCCAACGCCAAAGACCTGGCGTCACGCGACGTGGTCAGCCGGTCGATGACCATTGAAATCAGAGAAGGTCGGGGCGTTGGTCCCAAAAAGGATCACATCCACCTGAACCTGCAGCACCTGGGCGCTGAGGTGATTAACAAGCGTTTGCCGGGTATCGCTGAGAGCGCGGAAATATTTGCCGGTGTGGACGTCACCAAAGAACCCATTCCGGTGATGCCCACGGTGCATTACAACATGGGCGGCATCCCGACCAACTACCACGGCGAAGTCGTGCAGTTGAAAGACGGTGACCCCGACTCGGTGGTGCCGGGTCTGTTTGCCATTGGTGAAGCGGCCTGTGTCTCGGTGCATGGCGCCAACCGGCTGGGTTCAAACTCGTTACTCGATCTCATCGTATTCGGCCGCGCCGTTGCGCACCGTTGCGCGGAAGTCATCACACCCAACCAACGTCACGAGAACGTGGACGCCAAGCTAGTCGACGCACTGGTCGCCG